>Ga0272442_10006720_pt1 | contig 15062 bp, 14 predicted proteins | sample SSMForm2O_FD_200262 | JGI IMG/M metagenome (GOLD analysis project Ga0272442, IMG submission 200262) | Marine sediment archaeal communities from Little Sippewissett salt marsh, Falmouth, MA, United States - SSM-Form-2O | ecosystem: Environmental > Aquatic > Marine > Wetlands > Sediment ...
GCTCTATTGTAACGAAAACCCGTTTTTCGGCCCGAAATCCCGGATTTATTGTAACGTGGCCCTTTCGAGCACCCTTCGCTGACAATTTTTTTCTTCCTGAAAAACAAATGATCACGAGCCGTTTCAAGACTCAGAAACCCGCCGGAAAAAAATCTGGCATAAATCTTTCTTACAGAAAAACCCCATTGGCGCCAAAAAAAAGGAAACTGAAACATTCAACAATGAAAGGAAAAGAAAAATGGAAGATAAGATTACAACCACAAGCTGCACTGAAGAAACAGTGCACGAACAGACCCCGAGAGTGAAAAACGGCGACTCTGGCGCCGACTTCGACTACGTGGATGCGGGAAAGGCCTTTGAAAAGCTGAAGCCCGTGCTGGAAAAAATGGATCGGGAGGATGTTCTGAAGATGAACATCAATCTCCTGAGAGCCGTGCTCAACGCCTTCAAGCTGGCCCGGGCTTACAAGAAGGACAGGGAGCAGTTTGAAGGCAGGTTCGTTAAATCCACGTTTGATCCCGACCTGTACGACGATATTACAGAGCGTGCCATGGCACTGTGGTACGCGGACATAAAGGTCAGGCAGTCCACGGATCCCGTGGATCTGCACATCATCATCGACAAGGCCATTCCCGTTCACAACAAGCTGCAGAAAGCTGCGAATTATCTCTGGGACGAGGACCCGGAGCTCGGGGACGTGGTCGCCGCGATACGCAGGGGAAGAAGCCATCCAGACATGGCCGATGATATCCTGTCCATGGTCAACCTGTTCGAAAGCAGGTGGGCTTATGCGAAAGACAGGTGCGACATTTCCGAGGAAGACCTGGTAGAAGCACGCGTACTCGGCATCCGTATCATGGAAGCCCTCAACAATACGGCGGAAGAGACCGTGCTTGCAGCCAGGCGGGACATCCGCAGCAGGGCGGCTACCTGGCTCAGGATGGGCGTTGACGATGTAAGGGCGGCTGCTTCCTATATCTTCAGGGAAAACCCGGAAGAAATGGAGAGGTACCCGAGCCTGTTTTCGGGTAGAAGACGACCACAATCCGAAGACGAGGAAGAGACTGAAGAAAAAGAAGCATCCGGAACAGAAGAAACCGCGGACGAGGCTGAAAATGGCGCTCCGGTTGCTCTGCCCGCAGTTATTACGGCCTCTTCAACAGCTCAGAACACGCCTTCGGTTCAATCCTGAACAATCCATATCATTCAAATATCACCAGAAATACAGGCCTCCCCGTTCAGGGGAGGCTTTTTTCCATCTCTGAGCATGACGTGCCAGTGAAAACGCGTTCGTTTATTATTAAAAAAGCACTGCTGCCTTCAAGAAACAGTTCAATTTTCAACCGGAAAGCAGCCGGGCACCTGAAAAATCATTTAATTTGTTCCGGAAGAGATCGCGGGCTGCTTTTTGATCATTCAGTCTGTTTTCCTGGATTAGGCGTAAGCTCAAACTGCTGAACAACGAATGATCCGGGACAAGGCGCACGGCTTTAAGGGAATTGAGCGTTCGCTTTGAAATCAGCCGGACTGCTTGAAAATTATTGTGTGAATGATCGAAAAGCTGTTGTACTTCTCTTCTTTCATTCATTGTGTAATCCGGAAGCAGGTGCACTGCTCCTGAAAAACAGACTTAACGGATTTCTTCGGGTGGAAAATGTCCTTAGGAACACTTTTTATTCAAAAAAACCTGCTTCACCACATTTGCAACGTGTTTTTTGTTCCCCGGAGCATGCCTCGCCACATCTGCAACGCGTTTTTTGTTCCCTGAACTATGCCGGAGTGCTTTTCGGGAACAAAATGAATGATTCTGGAGCCGGGGTACAGTTATTCTGTAAGAAATGCAAAGGATGGGAGAGGGCAGGGTGGCGAAAATTGGCTGCCTCTGTATAATTACCTGGTTTTTAGAAATTCAGAGGACGTAATCCCGGCCGATCGGAGCACGGCCCTCAGTGTTCCTTCCGGAATGTCCCCCGGATGGTGCGGAAGGGTTGTTCTGCGTCCATCACTGTGACGCCAGATTTCATGGCTTCCCTTTGCGCTGCGATCAAACGTGAATCCCAGCATTCTGAGTCTTTTTGCAATTTCCCTGTATTTGAAGCCTGCGAGTTCCCCCACTACGGCACCGCAACAGGAATATCAAACGCCACGGGCTCTGATGCCTTTTTTCTGGTGAAAACCTCGGGGAGAGGATCTCCATGTGCCAGGCAGGACTCGGCTATTTTGCGGGCCACGTCTCGTGCTATTTCTACCGTTTCACTTATGGTCCGGCCCTGGGCGACAAGGCCCTGGATGTCAGGGCTTGTTGCTATATATCCGCCTTCGTCGAGTGTCTCGAATTCCAGGCGAATGATAATTTCATCAATTTTTGTCGTTTCCATGTTTCAATCCTATCACCGGAACAATAGTTCGTCCATATTCTCATGCACCTGCCACGACATCGTGATAAAAAAACACAAAGAATTCTTTGTAATTCCTGAATTAGCGCTAAAATGGGTACAAATGGACCAGAGGAGGGGGATATGAACAGAATTTCGTGCTTAATCGCTATCTGCACATTTATGTCCTTAACCACCGGATGCATCCTTTTTGAGAGCAGCGAGAACCCGGTATGCATGCCGGGCGAGACCGAGGTTTGCGTATGCTACGGTGCCTACGAGGGCGTTCGCGTATGCGATGACGACGGAAGGGACTGGGGCGACTGCATATGTGACTACGGTTTTGACAGCGGAACCTCTGATGTCGACGCGGATTCGGACTCGGATGATGACGCGGATGCTGACGCATCCGAAGATAATGGCTCTCTGAGAGACGCAGGTCCTGACGTTGATGTTGATGCTGACAATGACGTTGACAGTGACGTTGACAGTGACGTTGACGGTGATTCCGACAGTGACACTGATACAGACACCGATACAGACTCTGATTCGGACACTGACGCAGACGCGGACGCGGATGCAGCGCATCCTGATGATGCGGGAGCTGACGCATCCGTAGATGCATCCGTAGATGGAGCCGTGGACGCCGGATCAGATGCAGGAGTAAAAGATGAATTCGTTTCCATATGGAAAACCGACAACGCCGGCACGTCAGGGGATAATCAGATAACACTGCCTCTGGTTTCTAATGGCACATATGATTTCACCGTGAACTGGGGAGACGGCAATGAAGATACGATAACGGCGTGGGACGATGCCGCAAAAACACATACATACGATACTGCCGGGACTTACGAGGTCACCATTGACGGACAGATTACGGGATGGGCGTTTGCCAATTCAGGAGACGAGGAAAAGATACTAGAAATCACAAACTGGGGGCAGTTCGGTTTTGGGGATACGAGCAATCAGTTTTTCGGGTGCAAGAATCTGACAATAAGCGCGGCTGACATTCCTGATTTGACTGGAACAACGAATCTCTCCCGTGCATTTGAAGATTGCATTTCACTTGAAACAGTTCCCAACATGGACGACTGGGATACTTCCGGCGTTACTGATATGGGTAGGATGTTCTGGAATGCAACCGTATTCAACCAGGACATCGGGGACTGGGATACCTCCAGCGTTACTGATATGAGCGATATGTTCTACAAAGCAGAAACGTTCAACCAGGACATCGGTAGCTGGGATACCTCCAGTGTTACCGATATGGATGGGATGTTCGAATATACAGCCATGTTCAACCGGGACATCGGTAGCTGGGATACCTCCAGCGTTACTGATATGGGTAGTATGTTCTACGGAGCAGACGAGTTCAACCAGGACATCGGAGGCTGGGATACTTCAAGCGTTACCTATATGGGTGCGATGTTCAAAAATGCACTCGCATTCAACCAGGATATAGGTGACTGGGATACTTCCAGTGTTACTGATATGGGAAATATGTTCTACGGAGCAGACGAATTCGATCAGGACATCTCGGCATGGGATGTTTCAAGTGTTACCAGTATGCAAAACATGTTCTATGATGTCACTCTTTCAACCGCCAACTATGATGCGTTGCTGATAGGCTGGGAGAGGCAAAGTGTTCAGAACGACGTGAGCTTTCATGGCGGTAATTCAAAATACAGCTCCGGAGATGCTGCAGTTGCGCGGGGGAGGCTCATCAGGCATCACAACTGGACTATCGACGACGGCGGTGAGGATACGGGCAAATAGCATCCAAAATCCCGTTGTTCTACTTTGCTGAAGCTTTGTAGAACAAGTCCTGCGCAGCTCTTTGCAAACCCGCGGTCACGGGTGCCAGGCACGACGATTAAGAAAAAAATGATGTTTAAGCGGGCAGGAAAATAAAGTTGCAAAGTTCTAATATTTTACTAGATTAGTCGGAAATAACTGAAACTTGAATAAAGGAGTTCGAAAAATGGAAAAACGAATGAGGTTTTGTCTGCTTGCTGTTCTTGTGATGGCAATGGCCATGGTTACGGGCTGTGATGACGCAGATTCAGACGAAGAGGGCGATGATGCCGGGGCAGGTGAGCAGGATGCAATGGCTGACGGCAGCGGAGATACAGACACGGACACTGATACTGATACAGACACGGATACAGATACGGATACCGACACAGACACTGATACGGACACTGACACAGACACTGACACTGACACTGACGCAGATGCGGATGCGGATGCGGATGCAGACGGTGACATTGAACCACCTCATATAATATTCGTCACAGCGGGTAAGTATACCGGTGACATGGTCTGGGAGGCCAACAACCTGGATGACGCAGGAACCTATGACGGAGGCACATGGTGGGAGGCTTCTAATGCAATATGCCAGTCAGAGGCGAAAAAAGCAGGACTGGAAGGGACTTTCTGGGCAATACTTGAGAATGCAACCTTCAGTACTTTTGATAACCTGAACGATTCCGACGGACCATGGGCCCTTGCAAACGGAACACCTGTGGCTGATTCAGAAAGCGAACTGGAAACAGGTTATATGCGTTCACCGGTGGACATAATGCCTGATGGAGGATCTCTTGATCCTGCCGGAGAGTTTGTCTGGGCAGGCAACGACACTACCCATTGCGTCAACTGGAACAGTCATTCCGGCACGGATCAGGGCAGGCTCGGTTCTTCCGCATGGATAGCTTCCATATGGAGGAATACCGCACAGGTGGATTGCGATAATGCCTACCATCTTTACTGCGTTGAAATTGGCGTTGATGCAGGACCGAATATATATCCGCCTACTACGGGAAAGCTGCTGGCATTCCTGACCAGTGGCAAATATCCCGGCAACTTCGCTGCAGACGCAGGCAGCCTCCAGAGTGATGCTGGCGCCCATATGATAGCCGATCATATCTGCACGAAAGAAGCGCATGATGCCGGTCTTCCGGGTAATTTTCACGCATGGATATCCACGTCTTCTGTCGGAGCGGCTGATTATTTCACAAACAATTCGATTACAGGACCCTGGTACAGGACGGACGGTATTTTCTTTGCGCAGGATGTGGCTGATTTGACTGATACGGATGGTCCCCACAGCCCTCTCGCTATAGAGCCGGATGGAGAAATTACAGGGCATACGGTCAGCAATGTCTATACAGGCAGCGATTCGAATGGAGATGCACATGCCAACACGTGCACTGACTGGTCTGATACCGCGGGAGACGGCCGCACAGGCAGATACGCAACAAAATACACTAACTGGGCTACCGGATGGGACATAGGTTGCGTCAATAATCTCCCGATATACTGCTTCCAGGGCGAGTTGTAATTACAGGACAGATCATAAATAAAACCAGCCTTGTGCATAATGACGTGCACCTGAAAAAAGGTGTCCGTGTAATCCTGCGTCCTGAGCGGCGTTCAGGGGTTTCGCGTTGTACAGGAAGTTGTACTCCCGTCTTTACATTAAACGCCTTTTGCACGATTATTGTTCTGTTTCGATAAAACAGTTTATTTAAAGGAGTGCATTCATGAAAAAGCTTTTATTTATTTCCTCAGTAGTACTTCTTGCCGCCGGGTTCGCATTTGCCGAAGGCGGAGAGACAACGGCCACTGCCGTGAGTATCCCGTCAATTCCATACTCGGATACCGGCAATACCTCCGACAATGTGCATAATTATGACGAAGCCTGTCCGTATACGGGTTCAAATGCGCCCGACGTTGTCTATTCAAGAACTCCTGTAAGCAATGAATACCTGTGGATAGATTTATGTTATTCCAGTTACGATACAAAAGTTTACGTTTATGATTCGTCATTGGTTCTGGTGGATTGCAACGATGATTTTTATTTTGGAGCACCATGCTACGGGTATTCTTCGCGCCTGGGTGTGGCACTGACTTCTGGCGAAACATACTACATCGTCGTAGATGGATATAGTGGAGCTAATGGTAATTACCAGATCGATATTACGGCGGGTGCCGATGCGGATGCAGACGCCGATGCAGATGCGGATGCAGACGCCGATGCTGATGCCGATGCAGACACGGATGTGGATGTTGACGCAGACGCCGATGCAGATGCGGATATTGACGCAGATGCTGATGCCGACGCAGACGCCGATGCTGATGCGGACGCAGACGCCGATGCTGATGCCGATGCTGACGCGGATGCCGATGCTGACGCTGATGCAGACGCCGATGCTGATGCCGATGCAGACGCTGATGCGGACGCCGATGCAGACGCCGATGTGGATGCTGATGCCGACATTGATATTGATATAGATATAGATGCCGATGGTGATGCAGATGCTGCAGCAGACGGCTCACCGGACGCGGCTCATCCGAAGGATGGGGGCCAGGATGGTTCAACTGACACGGATGTAGATACTGACACTGACACAGACGTTGATACTGACACTGATAGTGACACAGACGCGGATACGGATTCAGACTCGGACTCAGATTCTGATTCTGACGGGGACGGGTCGGTTCAGGAAACAGACGCCGGAAAGGATTCCGGCCTTTATGCAGTTGATGATCCCACTTCTGACTGCGGCTGCAGTACGCTGGGAAAAAATTCAGCTTCCGTGACTGAAAAGATAAAACTGATCCTTTCAGTTTTCTGAAAAAAACCATTTTTCCTGCAACTTTTGTAAGCCTGGTACCGATAAAGTATATGTCCGCCTTCGCGTTCAAACGAACGAGCTACGGCGAGATCTTGAAAATTTGACCTTGGAGATCGAAAGAGATGTACGTTTATGTATTGAAAAGTATTGTAGCGCCAGGAAAGTTCTATGTCGGATTGACCGATAATGTAGAGACTCGTCTGGCACAGCACAATAAAGGGCAATCCTATTCCACAAGGAAACACAAGCCCTGGAGAGTCATATGCAAGCTGTGGTTTGAGAGGAGTGCTACTGCTGAGCGTTTTGAACAATACTTGAAAAGCGGTTCGGGACGGGCTTTTTCTAAACGGCACCTGTATTGATAAACGTCCGCCTTCGCCTTTCAGGCTACGGCGAGATACTGGAATTTGAAGGGCGATGATCTCGCCATAGCCTGCGCAGCAGGCGACGGCGGATACGTCCGCCTTTGGCCCCTAAGGCAGTTTCACTGTTCCCTGTGCCTCGTACGTAAGGAAGCGGAACCTGTCGAGAATGACCTCGGAGTCGTAAAAACCGTCGGCAGTGTCGTGAATATGAAAGGTGAGCGAAAAAGTCTCGCCCGGCTTGATGGGCCACGAAGTGCGCAGCCATCCTGTGGACGAGCCCGTCACCTCGAATGATTCCGGAAACCCCAGTTCTTCATCAATGCTGTCCGCACACTCGAACCCGGTTCCGCTGATGTCTGTGGAAGCGCGTCCGTCAGGGCAGGGAGGGGCGTGGGGATCGTCAGCGAACTGCGAATCCCTCGGGTACCAGCAGCATTCGGAAAAGGCGCTGTTGATCGAGATGTAGCACTGCGGCTCGCCTTCTTCACACCCGTGGCCTTCGGAGCATTCAAAATCCGAATAAAGCCCGGGCTCCCTGCAGTCTGAGAAGTTGATTATGACGGGCTCGCTTTGAGTGCTTTTCGCTCTGAGCACGGCGTAGAACTTGTCGCTGTAGCTGCTGGAAACGAGTTCGTCGTACTCTGCCGAGAAAAACACGTAATCAAACTGGAAGCTGCGGGCGTTTTCGGGGGCCTTCAGAGTTATTCTCCACTCGAATGCATCGTAGATGATATCGTTGCTGTACCTGTCTCTTACGTCGGAGAAAAAGCCCGACGTGCACACGGCTGAGTGAAAATAGCTGTTGGCTATGCCCGTTGCCATCAGGACGTAGGAGCCGTTTGATGCAGGTCCGAGGTCATTGTTCAGCTCGCCGAAATGCTCGACCGCCTCGCGCGTGTACTGGAGTTTGCATTCAACGGGATTTGCAGGGCCCGGCTGCTCAAGGGGCAGAAGGTTCACGTAGTCCGCCCACTGCACCGCGTTCATGTCGCACAGATCAAATGCGCAAAGCAGGTTCTGCATGTTGTTCCCGACCGCATAGCAGCTGCTGCAGTCCATGTCTATCTCGTCCGGACCGGAATCCTGACCGGCCGATGCATCTACATCCGCGTCGCCGTTTGCGTCCGTGTCCGTGGAGCCGGAATCGGTCGGTCCGCTGTCGCTTCCGTCAGCCGTCATGCCTGCGTCTGAACGAAGCAGCGCCACCTGTTTTGCGCTGTCACATGCGCCTGCGAGCAGTGCAATGGCGACAAAGACAGGCAGAAGCGCTCTGTGTGCCTTGAATTGCAGCATTACCCTCCTGTGGGGCATTATGTCACATTACTGTATTTCTTTTAAACGTTCTTTGAGTCTGGGGATCTGAATCGCTGAAGGGAAGTTCCTGATGAAGTTATGTATGGATTCCCGCTCGCGCCTGGTTTTACCGAGTTTCTTAAGCGCCATTATTCTTCCGAATGCGGCTTCCTGTGCCAGAGAGCCTGATCCGGCTTCTGATAGATATTCATCGAAGTATCCCAGCGCCCTGGAAGGCGCTTTCATCTGTTCGAGCTGAATCGTTCCGAGCGATACAAGAGATGATCGAGCTTCGGCGCTTCCGGGGAATCTCCATATGAGCTCGTGGTAAGCCTCGACGGCTTCGGCCCATTTGCGTGTGGCACGCATTGTCTGTGCTTTTGCAAGAAGGTCAACGGGCGTAATGTGTTCGTTGTGTGCAGCGGTGCCTTTGAGCGAGGGTGATGGCTCTTTCCGGGATGCAGTCTGCGCCGTAACAGTCCCCTGTTGCGCCGAAGCAGTAGACTCAGACTTAATCTTGCGTCCCATGTCAAAGGTTCTCGAAAGAGTGCTTTCAGGGGCCAGCTCAAGATATTCCCTGACCGACCGCACGTCGTCCCTGTAAAGCTCCAGCATCCTGTGCCCCGGTCTTACTGAGGCCATAAGCGGGGTGCTTCCTATGAGGGCTCCGTCGAGTTTTACATCTGCCCCGGAAGGCATGCTCTCGATTGTCAGTACTGAACTGTTCGATGCAGACAGGATCTCGAGAGTCTCAAGAACCGTCGATGCATGGGACTTCTCTTTTTCGGACAGAACCGCACGCTCCCGTCTGCCGATAAGGGCGGACTGCCCGATGCCGACTTTTTCCGGACGCCCGCTGACTGAGTCGATGCTGACCTTGCCTCTGAAAACACTCACTCTCACATCGTGCCCGTCATCGAATACCGAGAACACGGTTCCAACCACCCTGACTTTTCCCCGGCTGGTGGAGACGGAAAACTCCGGGCCGCGACGGGCTGGATCGACCTGCCCGAATATGCGTCCCTGAAAAAGACGGACATCAATGGCTCTGGAATCCATCCTGCTTATGGACATACGGCTCTGTTTCGTTACGAGGAGCGTGATACCCGTGCCGAGGTCGATTACGGTCTGTCCGCTGCCGGTTGCGATATTCGTACCACCGGTTATTGCGTTTTCTGCTTCGGTCATGCTGCCCGAAATGCGTACCGGGCCCGATAGAAGTACTGTCCTGCCTGCCGGAAGCGAAAAATCCGGCTGTCTGTGAGCCTTGATCGCGGCCGTGTTCTGTTCGGGACTGTCGGTAGAAATCCATGCGAACGCTATCAGTAAAGCTGCAGCTGCGGCCATGGCAGCAGCCATTCCGGTGTAGATCCTTTTTCTGAACGGGTTGCCGGACCCGGAAGAGCGGGCGGCTCTTTTTTGAGCATGAGAGTCTGCATCGGCAAGGATGCTGTCGATGCGGCGTCTTTGGGTAATGTCATCGAGGTCGGAAGCAGGGCCTGCCGAACCGTCAAACCTTATCATGTCAAGCGCATTTGCTTCGAGGCGGCAGGCTTCGCAATTTTCGAGATGAGACTCGATCAGAGTTTCTTCCCTGTGCGTAAGCGGTCTTCCCGTACCCAGTTCTAGCCAGATATCATGCACCTGTTTACATTCCGGGCTGGAATAAGTCATTTTATTCATCCTTTAGCATGTCTTTTAAATACGGGTCCTTTGAAATAAGCCTTCTGAGCTTTTTCCGGCCCGTGCTGAGCTGATACCTTACCGTGTAAATACTTGTGTCCGTCATCTCAGCAATTTCCGCGATGCTGTAGCCATAGACCAGCTGCAGTGTGATGGCGACCCTTTTTTCCGGTTTGAGGACATTGAAAAATTCTGCAATGCGTTTCGAGACAAGACGGTTTGCAACAGCGCCTTCGGCCATGCTTTCCTGTCTGCCCTCGGGTACCGGATCCAGAATAACGTACTGGCCCCTCCATCGCTGTTTCTTTACCTGGCGCATAACGGTTCTGACCGTAATGCGCTCGGCCCATGATTCGAGTGAGCTGTCGCCCCTGAAGCTTCCGGCTGACTGGAGGATCTCGATAAACGACATCTGCGCGTAGTCTTCGGCGTCTGCATGCCCTGCCGCAATGTAGGTGGCAGTGGCGCGAACCCGGTTGAACAGCCTGTCCACGAGCTGGCGGCGGGCTTTTCTGTTTCCGGCTGCGGCTGCCTGTGCAAGCTCGTAGTCGGATTCGTGCCCGGCACTCTTCCTGCTGACTTCACTCTTGATTTGCATCAGTGCGATCATCTCATTTTTATCGTGGGTATGCAGGGAAAAAATGAATAAATTTATTAATATTGGATATTCTTAAATTATATCGACCCGGATGCCTGCGAAAACCCATGGCTGTACCGGCCATGAATCCAGCAGAATCTCCTGTTCCCCGATTCCGGGTCCGGGCGCCACGTAATGTTGCGCATTGATGGTAATTTCTACTCCCGCAGTTACAACTGCCTGTAATCTATCAATAATTCTATAGCCGACTTCGAAGGAGGGCATAAGGCTGAATATAGTGTCCGCATTGTCTCTTACTGACATCAGGTTTCCTGAAAGTTCGGTGATTTCAAAAGTACTGTAATCAATTATCAAGGGAATCGAAGCCTTCAGGTTGATTATTTCCTCATAAAAGTGAATTCGGGGTCCGATACTGGCCGGATGCCGTTCGAGTTGTATGGTGGCGGATTCGCCATCGTGAATTACGGGCGCCTGCACGGTATAGCCTGCGGCAAGTGATATCCTGGGCGTTATGTTTACTCCGAAACCCACATTGAGACCATGAACAGCAGGATGATCCCCGGAGTGCACGTACAGCGCATAAGCGAGTTCCTGGTAGATCCACGTTCTGCGTTCTCCTGTGCTTCCGACATCGAGCTTTCCGCTCTGCCTGATAGTGATGTTTGTTTTTAACACTTGAACCGGCGATTGCGTTTCCGCTGCTTTTTCAGCAGGCATGCTCAGGTTGCCCGTTATGAGAAGTTCCCTCAAAGAGGCCCTTACAATCACGGCAATGGCCTCGGCCCGGCTTTCTTCTTCGCTCTCACTTATCCTGCGCAGGGCCGTCTGTTCTCCCATCTCCGACACGATGTAGAGAAGTCCCCGGCCTTTAGTTGTAAAATCAATCCAGAATACTGCCACAGCCTCGTACTCTTTAGAGATTTCTCCAGCTTCTTCCATCTGAAGAGAGGGACTGTCTGCCAGTTTTTTTACTGAATGAAGCTTTAGAATCACGTCCAGATCGCTCAGCTGGCTTTGAACAGCGCGTACTACTGAAATCATATCGTCTTTTCTGCTGTCAGGGACTATGAGTATTACTGTTTCAGGCTCCCGTATTGCTGCCGGGGCATGAGGAGAAGAAAAGAGAACAGCGAACATGATGAGCAGAATTCCTGTGTGTTCATGCCATCTGCTGTGCCCGGGTCTTTTCATGCACCTATTTATGTTGCATAAAAGTCCAGATATTTCAAATGGATATAAATCCCGGCCTGAAGAACGTCAGCCTGACGACGGGGAAGATTGCACACCCGGATCCGACTGTATGGCGGGGTCGTTATTCTGCCTGTTCATCTGACAGTAGAATCAGAGCCGGATCCGGATGCAAGGGGTAACGTTGATAACCGTGCATCTGCATTTTCTGCGAAGGATGTATGTGGAGGGATTGAAAACGTGCCACGAGAAGGACACGATGAAGCCTGTTTCTGATATTTTTGTTTCTTTAAATAGTCGGCGCATGATTGAAAGTTGCCGTAACACAGGCTGCGCTGTGTGCCCAGTTCCAGTTTGCAGCCGGGAGCCAGTTTTTTGAAAAACCATAATTTACGCACTGTTCTGTTCCTGGCAAAGCAGCGGTTTCCGGAGTCGGGAACCATGTAACGTATGCTCGGGTCCCACCTGCATCCCAGAAACGGGCAGGCTTTCCTGGGCAGCGTTTTTTCTTCGCAACTCATAACTGATCTGATAGTGTTTACAGAAATATTAAACAGATAATTTTTTATTCATTAGGATTTTTGATTCACACGTATCATGGTGAAGCACTGGTATATCCAGAAAAAGGGGTAAACTCCTATGATATGCAAAAACGAAATGCAGGAAATTGTAAGGGAAGTGCTCAGGCGCATGAAACCCGCAGACATCGACGGGCCGGGACGCGGCCAGCAGTTTTTCGATTGCCCGGACACTCCAGTAAGAACTGTTTCGAGAAGGAACATGATGGGAAAGCTCGCGGCGGTACTGGCCGGGGCGGCCGCTTTTAAGATGCAGGGATGCGGCGCGTGCACGGGTGATTTTTCCGAGCTGGAGAAAAACGACGAATGCACCTACGACCTGGAGGATGAGAAAGCTGAATGCGGGGTTGAGTCCTGCGGCTCCAGGGATTCATGCACACAGGAGGCCTGCAGCACCGAATGCGAATCGCAGGATCCGGGATGTTCCTCGGACTGCGACACAGAGTGCGGCAGCGATTGCCCCACTGAGTGCGGGAGTGAGTGCGCGGCTGAATGCAATCCTGAATGTGGATTAGATGGCGGATGCGAGCTTGAATGCGGGTTCGACTGCGATGGCGGATGCACCACGGATTCATGTATGTCGGAGTGCGACGGCGACTGTCAGGGCGATTGCCCTTGGGAGTGCGGGGCGGACTGTACGAGCGAATGCACCTCGCCGAGGGACTCATGTGCATTCGAGTGCTCAAACGATTGCGCTTCGGCTGACTGCATCGGCGACAGCTGCACCAGAGACTGCCCGTTCGACAGCGGGTGCCCCGGCGATTCCTCCGCCTTTTTCTAAAGTAACCCTGTTATAATTTAAAAAAGTAAGGGCGGCCCGTGACCAGCTGGACCGCCCTTACAAAAAAAAGGAACCCGGAGAGCCCCTATTCAGGGCCCACCACCTTGAGAAGATTTCTTTCGGATTCAGTCATTCCAAATTGACTGGGTTTTTCTTCAGCCTTTTTTTCGGCCGGCTGCTTATCCGTGTCTACGGCCGGAGCATCACTTTCCTTTTCGCCAGCTTCAAGATCGAGCGCGGCAGGGGCCGGTTCAACCGTATTGCCGGACTCCTCGATCTTCTTGCGCGCAAGGTATGCATGCTTTCCATTCGGGCTGGATTCGAGGTATTTCCTGAAATAGCTTACGGCCAGCTGTTTTTTTTCGTTTGCGTACAGTGCTTCTCCAAGGCCGATGAGTGCGGGACCGTACGAAGGATTTACGGATACCGCCCGGCGGAAAGTCGTTATTGCCCTGCTCCTGTCGCCTCTGTCGAGATAAGAGAAAGCGAGACCCGTTACCGCTTCGGAATTGTAAGGTTTTTCTTCCAGCACTTTTTTGTAAATAGTGATGGCCTCAGAAGTATTGCCTATCTCCTGCAGAACTTCGGCTCTCGCCAGCATGCTGTCCACTGATGAAACGGCGGACGGGTTCATACTTGTTCTGACCCCAGGTTTTTTATCGTTCTGAGTTTCTTCACCGGCAATTTCATCACCCAGTGTAATTTCTGATACAACTTCTTCCTCGAAAACTTCTTCTTCCCTGAAGGCTTCTTCTTCCCTGAAGGCTTCTTCTTTCCTGAAGGCTTCTTCGGCATTATTTTCGTTTTGCGGAATCATCCTGGCGGCTTTGACCGCGGAAGGAGATTTCTGCGAATCCGTGCTGACGGACGCCTGCTTTGATGCCTTCACCCCATCTTCAGGCATGTTGAGAAAATAAATTCCCACAGCTCCCAGAACGAAAAACACCAGGCTGAATGCTATCCACAGGGCCTTCTGATTGTCGACGCGGCTTCCAACCATTGTCCGCGGAATGGGAACATCCTTTACAGCCGCCGGTTTTGAGTCTTTGGGAGGCGGCAGCGTGGACAGTGCTTCAGCAAGTTCTGCGCTTTCTTCGGTTTTGCCAGCCGGATGCATGCCCGGCTGTGCGGGCTTAAGAGTCTGTTCACCCGTAGGTGATATGGCGTCGCGACGCGCACCCTGCGGTACGTGTGGAGGAGGAGGAACTGAAGGGTGATGCGACATGGGAGCAGGCGAAACAAAGGAAGAGGGTGCAGGAGGTATGGTGGATTTTGAGACACCGGGCCACGTTCCTCTGTCCCTGAATGCAGGTCTGAGCGCCGGGATATCGGCAAGCTTTACGAGCGGCCCGTTTCCTGCCCGGACCAGATCGTCTGGAGATACCCTGCCTGACGCGGCCCATTTAATAAGAACATCAAGGCTTTCCACCGAAGTTTCTGAACCGTCTGGCTCCGTGAGGTACCACACTGCGGGCGGGGGAATGCTGCTCGGGCGGTAAACCTTGAAAGTATGCCCGCAAACCGTACACTGCACTTCCGATCCGTTAGCATCTATCGCGTC
>Ga0272442_10006722_pt1 | contig 15062 bp, 6 predicted proteins | sample SSMForm2O_FD_200262 | JGI IMG/M metagenome (GOLD analysis project Ga0272442, IMG submission 200262) | Marine sediment archaeal communities from Little Sippewissett salt marsh, Falmouth, MA, United States - SSM-Form-2O | ecosystem: Environmental > Aquatic > Marine > Wetlands > Sediment ...
CGGAGCGAAATTTCCAATCAGTTTTCGGTTAGAAGAAGGAGGCAACACAATGAGAAATCTAAAGTTAGTTTTCGTAGTCGTATTGGCATTGTGCACGATGGCTATGGCGTCAGACATAGCATTCTATGTCGGAGCGCCTAACATCGATGGCTGGTATGATGTGGATACAATGAATGCGGACGCTGAAACCATCATTGTCGAATCGGGACATCTTTTCGGCGATGTGCAGAAGTTCAACGACGATCAGTTTGATGACTTTGGTGCCTGGGTCGATGAGCGGACGGATGACGGTAAAATGGACATTATCTGGCTTAATGGATGCGTGCCCAGTGTTCTCTATCCTTTCCCAAACCTGGAACCGGATGGCTCACGTGCTGAAGCATGGCTCGATGGTGGGAATATGTTCATCAACGTCGGCGACTGGTTTGCATACTGCTCGTATGAAGGTGGACCTCGACAGCCTGATAACGGCCCAAGTGGTGCAGCGAACGTCCTTGACCTTTCTTCGGGTATTATCGTATCCGCTGATAATACGACCATGACCGTGACACCAACAGGACAGGAATATCTCCCCAGTCTCGGTGACTCCGTCATAACGTATCGACCCGTTGTTCTCACTGCGGTTGTCGCCCCCTGGGAAGTTGCTGCGATATTCGCCTCTCCAGGCGGCTCGGATGATCCGGCCTTAGAACAACAAGCCGATCCCGTGGTTATTCATAACACGGAGACGGATGGTTACGTTGCTTTTGTCAACCAGTCTGCAGGTAGCGGCCCTCCCGGCTGGCTCGACGATCGAGGTTTGACCTGTGCCGAATTTATCAACAACTGGGTCAACAGTGAGATCGGATTAGGCAGGGGTAATCCGATTGCCCGCAGCCCGGATCCCAAAGATGGCGCTCTCCATGAGGATACGTGGGTTACGTTGTCGTGGAAAGCGGGCGCTTTTGCCGTTTCGCACGATGTATATTTAGGTGATGATCAAGAGGTCGTCGGCAATGCCACTCCGGACTCTGACGTATTCCAGGGCAACCAGGCAGCAACGTTTATCGTGGCCGGTTTCCCGGGATTCCCTTACCCGGAGGGTCTGGTGCCGGGGACGACATACTACTGGCGCATCGACGAGGTTAATGAGGCGGATCCGAACAGTCCGTGGAAGGGTGATGTCTGGAGCTTCTCCATTCCGCCCAAGACGGCGTACAATCCCGATCCTTCCGATGGATCTCAGATTGCCGACGCGAATGATCCCACGCTGAGCTGGACGTCAGGCTACGGTGCCAAATTGCATACTGTGTATTTTGGCAACGATTATGATGAAATAAACAACGCCACCGGCGGCATGATGAGCGGTGTTGCACTCTACCGTCCCGGCCAACTCGACCATGAGAAGGTTTTCTACTGGCGGGTGGATGAGTTTGATGCGGTCGAGACGCACAAAGGCGATGTCTGGGGCTTTTCGACGCCGGGCGCCGTGGGCGCTCCGCAGCCGGCCTATGGTGCCACGGATGTGGCGATGAATGCCACGCTGACCTGGACGGCTGCCACGAACGCCGCCTCGCACCAGCTTTACCTTGGGACGGACAAAGAGGCCGTGCGTGCCGCCGGTGCCGGTTCCCCCGAAGACAAAGGCTCCATGGCTCCGGGCGCTGAGAGTTACGATCCCGGTTTGCTTGAAGCGGGCACGACTTATTACTGGCGCGTGGACGCAGTCGATGCTCAGGGCAATACATCAAAAGGTCTCGTTTGGATCTTCACGACGGGAGCTTTCCTCGTTGTGGACGACTTCGAGAGCTATACCGATGACGATGCGGCCGGCGAAGCCATCTGGCAACACTGGATCGACGGCTTCGGCGTGGCCGACAACGGCGCGCAGGTCGGTTATCTGGTTCCCCCGTATTGCGAGCAAACAAACGTTCATGGCGGTGCTCAGTCGATGCCGCTCTTGTACGTCAACGAAGCCGGTGTAACGAATTCAGAGGGATCGTTGACGTTAACAGCGCCGCGTGACTGGACAGAAGGCGGTGTTGCTGAATTGTCACTTTGGTTCCGAGGGAGTTCGGACAATGCGCTCGATCCCTTGTACGTGTCTGTGGCCAACAGCGCCGGCGCCCCAGCAGTAGTGGCGAACGATGATGCCGAAGCAGCCGCGATCCGTAGCTGGACTCAGTGGCGCATCCCGTTACAGACTTTGGCGGATCAAGGCATTAGCCTGGGTAACGTGGACAAGATCGCGATTGGCCTGGGCAGCAAAGGCGGTGCCGCAGTCGGTGGTTTGGGCACAATGTATATTGATGACATCCGACTGTATCAACCTTGAGCAACTGCGGATAAGTTGGCATTGCGTAGATTAGAATAAGGTTGAGTTGATATCAAATCGGGGCCTATGCCGGTGCATTACGGTGTAGGCCCCGGTCATTGTCGGTCAGCAAGACAGAAAAGCGCAGAGCGTCTATTTGTCTTCCGTTGCGATTTCCCCATGTTCTATCGATGGGATATACTGCGTCATCGGGGGATTTTCCTTGACGGGCCATTCGTCGATTTGGTATAAGTAACGTGAGTGGAGCGTGTGCCTTTTGGGAAGGCATCTGATGCCTTCAAAATACGCAATGGGTGCAGTTCCAGTGGTTTGTCGAATTGAGGAGGAGGCATTATGCATTATACAAGGCACAGAATAAGAGGGGGACTCCGTTCTTTGGCATAAGAAGATTCTTACATTTCAGTTAACAACGAGTCTGTTTTTGAAAAGGAGGATTACTATGTTTCAAAAATTGGTCTATTTGTTTTCTTTTATTTTCATGCTGAGCCTGGTCGGTGTTAGCGGCGGCGCTGAAGGCCTGAAAGGCGAGTATTATCATGCGAGTATCTCAGCGGAGGCCTGGCAGAATCTGGTGTTCACTCGCATTGATCCGACGGTGAACTTCGATTGGAGTACGAACTCGCCGGATCCGTCCATGAATGACAATGGTTTCATGGTGCGGTGGACGGGCACGATTGAAGTGCCGAATTCTGAGACCTACACGTTCACCCTCCGGACAGACGACGGCGCCAAGTTATGGTTGAATAATGAACTCATTGCCGACACCTGGACCGAGGCCAAGAAATGGCAGGCCACGCGTGAGGGTGTTATCGAAGACAGCGGCAATTTTGTCTTAACAGGCGGGCAGCCATACGAGATTATTCTGGAGTACTATGAGAGAAGTAATAATGCCGTATGTGAGCTATCCTGGTCCACTTCGACATTGGCCCGGGAAGCCATCCCGAGCCGGTATCTGTCGCCGGAGAGGCCGTACCCGCGTGATCCGGACCCGTCGGATGGCGCCATGGTTCGAGATACATGGGTGAGCCTTGGCTGGAGGCCCGGAGATTTTGCGGTCTCGCACGATGTTTACTTCGGTGAAAATTTGGATGAGGTACGTGAGGGGGGCGGTGACACGTTCTACGGCAACCAGACATCGACAGATTTTGTTGTGGGATTTCCTGGATTTCCGTATCCGGACGGTCTTGTTCCGGGCACAACCTACTACTGGCGAATCGTCGAGGTCAATGATTTGCACCCCAAAAGCCCGTGGAGTGAAGGCCCGGTCTGGAGTTTTTCGATTGCTCCTAAGACCGCCTTTAGTCCCAACCCGGCCGATGGTGCCGAATTTGTGGGTCCGGACGATGTGGAACTGAACTGGGAAGCCGGCTTGGGAGGTGTGCTGCACACGGTGTATTTCGGGGATAGTTTTGATGGTGTCAACAATGCCGCCGGGGGATTCCCACAGGGACCGAAGATCTATAAGCCCGGCTCGCTTGAACGAGAGAAGATTTACTATTGGCGCGTCGATGAGTTCGACGCCCTCGCGACATACAAAGGCGATATCTGGAGCTTTACGACCCCGGGCGCCGTTGGAAGTCCCAAACCCTCAAATAAATCCACCGATGTGGGAATGAATGCGATTCTAAGCTGGACGGCATCGGATTCTGCGGCATCGCACCACGTTTACTTTGGCACCGAACAAGACGCGGTCCGGAATGCTGATACCGGTTCGCCTCAATACAAAGGCTCCAAGGCGTTGGGTGCTGAAATCCTTGATCCCGGACTCCTCGAGCCGGACGCCGTTTATTATTGGCGCGTGGATGACGTCGATGCCCAGGGCAATGTATCAACAGGTCCTCTCTGGAGCTTTGCGACGGGCACTTTCCTGCTCGTGGATGATTTCGAAGGCTATACCGATGACGATACAAACGGCGAGGCGATTTGGCAAACGTGGATCGACGGCTTCGGCGTTGCGGATAACGGCGCCCAGGTCGGCTATTTGGTCCCTCCGTATTGTGAGCAACAAATCGTGCATGGAGGTTTGCAGTCCGTGCCGCTCACGTATGTCAACGAGGCCGGCGTATCGAATTCAGAGGCGACATTGACGTTAACGGCGCTGCGGGACTGGACGGTCTCAGGCGTGGGTGAATTGTCGCTCTGGACCCGGGGCGATATGACCAATGCCGCCGAGCCATGGTATGTGGCGATCTCCAATACCAACGGAGCGCCGGTGGTTTGGGCTCTTGATGATCCGCGTGCCGCACAAAACATCGCGTGGAGACAGTGGCGCATTGCTCTACAGTCTTTTGCCGATCAGGGGATTAATCTAACGAATGTGGACAAGATCGCGATTGGCCTGGGTAACAAAGGCGGCGCTGCGACCGGCGGATCAGGAACGGTGTACATTGACGACATCCGGCTGTATCGAGCGGGCGAAGCGGCAACGCCGTAAGTCATGCATTTGCTGAGCTTGCAGCTAACCTGACGCTTATTCGGGACCTGTGCGGGCGCATCTGCATAGGTTCCGTTTCTAATTCAAATAGGGAGAAAACAAATGACGCGTATAATGCACATTTTCTTCAGTTGTCTTATCGTTAGTTTGATGTTTGCGGGGCCAGGCGAGGCTCAGATTAGTTCCGATGCCATTCTTGGGATATGGCTGCTTGACGAGGGAGTAGGGGATATAGCTGAGGATGCCTCCGGAAACGGTCATAATGGCACACTCGTGAACGCACCGGAATGGATTACCGGTCAATTGGGCACGGCTCTGTCTTTCGTGTCGGGTAGTTATGTGGATTGCGGCAATGATCCGGTCCTGAATGTCGGTGTTTTCTCGGTTTCATTTTGGTGCAATATCGCCAACTTACAAACCTGGCTCCACATGGTTTCGAGAGGTCGGCACTTTGGCAGCGGCAATCCCGGTGGTAACAACTGGGGCGTTATGATGTGCGACGGGAGAGAGACCATCCGTTTTGAAGTGTTTAATGACACCAGTTGGACGAGGGTTGATGCCGATACCACTCTCGGTGAATGGCACCACGTCGTTGCCACATTTGACGTGAGTGACGGTAAGCAGCAGCTTTACCATGACGGCGAATTGGCTGCAGACGGAACGGGAGGGATTATGCTTCAAGAGGATAAGCCGTTGTTTATCGGCGCTCAATCTCGCGATACGGGACCCGGAGCGTCCTTCGAAGGGAGTATTGATGAGGTCGGCTATTTTAACGCTGTACTGACGCCTGACGATATTGAAACGATCATGGATGCGGGTCTGTCGGCCATCACCGGCGGCCTTCCCACGGCCCGGAGCCCGCAACCGGCGGATGGTGCGATACACCCGGACACGTGGGTGACTCTTTCCTGGAAGGCGGGGGATTTTGCTGTTTCGCACGATGTGTATTTAGGCGATAATTTCAACGATGTGGAACAAGCCACACGGGATTCGGATCTATTCCGCAGCAACCAGGTGACGGACTTTTATATCGCCGGGTTCCCGGGTTTCGCCTATCCGGACGGCCTTGTGCCGGGAACAATGTATTACTGGCGGATCGATGAAGTGAATGACGCCGATCCGGACAGTCCGTGGAAAGGCGATGTCTGGAGTTTCCTGGTTCCGCCCAAGACGGCGTACAATCCGAATCCGGCTGACGGTGCCCAGATTGCGGGTACGACGGTGACTTTGATCTGGACACCGGGCTTCGGTGCGAAAATGCACACGGTTTATTTCGGCGATGATTATAACGAGGTCGAAAATGCCGTTGTGGGCGTCCCGACCGGAAGCGTAACGCACAATCCCGGTCAGCTTGAAGAAGAGAAGGTCTATTATTGGCGGATCGATGAATTCGACGGTTTCGAGACGTATAAAGGGGGTGTCTGGACCTTTACGACACCGGGAGCGGTTGGAAATCCGCTACCGGCCAATGGGGCGACCGATGTGGGAATGGCGCCGATCTTAAGCTGGACGGCGGCAAATACCGCCGCTTCGCACGAAGTGTATTTCGGGCGGGACAAAGACGCCGTACGTAACGCGGATACCGGCTCACCCGAGTACAAAGGCCCCAAGACGCTCGGCGATGAAAGTTTCGATACCGGATTGCTTGAACTGGGGGCGACGTACTATTGGCGTGTGGACGAAGTGTATAATGGAAATCCGGTCAGAGGCCCTGTCTGGAGCTTTACGGTAGGTGATTTCCTTCTGGTCGAAGATTTCGAGAGCTATACCGACAATGATGCGGATGGTGAAGCGATCTGGCAAACGTGGATCGACGGCTTCGGCGTCGCCAATAACGGCGCGCAGGTCGGCTACCTGCTTCCACCATACGCAGAACAAACGATCGTTCATAGCGGCGATCAGTCCATGCCGTTGATCTATTTGAACGAGGCCGCTGTCGCCAACTCAGAAGCGGCGAGGACGTTGACGGTGCGGGACTGGACCGTGGCGGGTGTTGAGGAATTATCGCTTTGGACCCGGGGGGATTCGGCCAATGCCGCCGAACCGTTGTATGTGGCGATCTCCAACTCGGCCGGCTCGCCGGGGATCGTGGCCCACGAGGATTTAACTGTGGCGACGAATGCGGCTTGGAGACAGTGGCGGATTTCACTGCAAACCTTTGCCGATCAGGGCATCAACCTGGGGAACGTCGATAAGATCGCCATCGGTTTAGGTAATCAATCCGGTATGACATCAGCCGGTGGTACGGGTACGATGTATATCGATGATATCCGGTTGTATCGACCTTAATAAGCTACGAATAAGGAAAGACCGACAGTTTAAAATCGGGGTCTATGAACTTCCAGTTTGAAAAAGGAGAAGAAAATGACTCGTACAATCCTATTTTTCATCAGTTGTCTTATCGTTAGTTTGATGTTTGCAGGGCCAAGTCAGGCTCAGATTAGTGCCGATGCCATTGTTGGGATATGGCTTCTTGACGAGGGAGTGGGGGATGTGACGGAAGATGCCTCCGGCAATGGCCATGATGGCACCCTCATGGACGGACCGAAGTGGATTGCCGGGCATTTCGGCAATGCCCTGGATTTCTCCGGGTCATCGAGCTACGTAGATTGCGGGAATGCCAAAGCCCTGAATGTCGAGATTTTCTCCATCTCCTTTTGGTGCTATATCCCAGGCACTCAAAGTTGGAACCATATGATTTCACGGGGTGAGCATCATGGCGGCGGCAATCCTGGCGCCGTCAATTGGGGCGTGATGATGTACGCCGACCAGGAGACCATCCTTTATGAAGCGTACAATGACACCGTTAAGCCGAGTGTCAGCGCCAGTACGACGACCGGAGAATGGCATCATGTCGTGGCCACCCATAGCGGAACTGAGATGGAACTCTACCATGACGGCCAATCCGCCGGAACCTCATCGACAACGGGGATCATGCTTGATGAAAATTTGCCGTTGTTTATTGGCGCTCAATCTCGCGCGAGCGGTCCATCGGACTACTTTGAGGGCAGCATTGACGATGTGGGCTATTTTAATATCGTTCTTGCACCTGACAATATTGAAGAGATCATGAACAACGGCCTTGCGGCAATCGCGGGCGGCATTGCCGTGGCCACGAGACCCCAACCGGTTGACGGCGCCCTGCACGCAGATACGTGGATAACCCTTTCCTGGAAAGCGGGGGATTGTGCCGTTTCTCACGACGTGTATTTAGGGGATGATTTCGAGGTTGTCGAACAGGCCACACCGGATTCGGATGTGTTCCGCGGCAATCAGGTGACAGACTTTTATGTCGCCGGCTTTCCCGGTTTCGCCTATCCGGAAGGTCTTGTGCCGGGGATGACTTATTACTGGCGCATCGACGAAATCAACGATCTGAATCCGGAAAGCCCGTGGAAAGGCGACGTCTGGAGCTTTTCGATTCCGCCCAAGACGGCGTATAACCCGATACCGGCCGATGGGGACGGGCTGGCCAGTACGACGGTCACTCTGAACTGGACGCCGGGCTATGGCGCGAAATTGCATACGGTCTTCTTGGGCGATGATTTTGGCGAAGTGAGTAATGCCACGGTGGGCGTCCCGACCGGATCGCCGTCCTATACGCCCACCTCGCTGGAGCCGGAGAAGGTCTATTACTGGCGGGTGGATCAATTCGACGGTCTCCAAACGTATAAAGGTGACGTCTGGGTCTTTACGACGCCGGGTGCGGTCGGCAATCCACAACCGGCCAATGGGGCGATCGATGTGGGGATGACACCGATCTTAAGCTGGACGCCGGCGGATAACGCTGCCTCACACCAGGTGTACTTCGGATTGGGCAAGGAGACGGTGCGCAGCGCCGAGGCCGGTTCACCCGAGTACAAGGGATCCAAAGCGTTGGGGGATGAAACCTACGATCCCGGGTTGCTTGAACTGGGCACGACGTACAATTGGCGTATAGACGAGGTATATAGTGGAAATCCCGTCAAAGGCCCCGTCTGGAACTTCACGGTCGGTGATTATCTGATGATTGAGGATTTCGAGAGCTATACTGATAACGATGCCGATGGCCAGGCTATCTGGCAAAAATGGATCGACGGCTTCGGCGTTGCCAATAATGGCGCGCAGGTCGGCTACTTACTCCCACCGTACGCCGAACAGACGATTGTTCATGGCGGCGATCAGTCCATGCCATTAATTTATACCAACGAGGCCGGCGTAGCCAACTCGGAAGGGGCGATGATGTTAACGACCCTTCGGGACTGGACCGTGGCGGGTGTTGAGGAATTATCGCTCTGGACCCGGGGCGATGCGGCCAGTGCCGCCGAACCGTTGTATGTGGCGATCTCCAACTCGGCCGGCGCGCCCGGGATCGTGGCTCACGAGGATCTGACTGCCGCGACAAACACAGCCTGGAGACGGTGGCGGATTCCATTGCAGGCTTTTGCCGATCAGGGCATCAACCTGGGGAACGTCGATAAGATCGCCATTGGCCTGGGTAATCAATCCGGTATGACGTCGGCCGGCGGGACAGGCACGATGTATATTGATGATATCCGGTTGTATCGGCCTTAAACGAGTAAGGAAGGATCAATCGTTGAAAATCGGGGCCTATGCTGGTGCATAGGCCCCGTTGCTATTTGGCCCGATTGACAAGGTTATTGTACGTCGGGAAGTTGACGCCGGGCTATAAGGCCCATATTCCCAATACTCGGAGTATAGGGCGCAAGGCGGAAGCTATAGCGATACGTTTGGGGTGGAAGGGTATATTCTGGATGCGGTCTGGCGCCCCAGCTATCATCGCCCCCGACACCCATCTGTTTGTAATCCAGGTTCACCGTGATAATGTCGCGACGCGGCAATTCATGAATGTGCCGGGCGTTTTCAAGGTCTTGCATCGTAAAGGGCCACGCACTGACGTCGATGGTGGGCAACCCGACGGCGATGAGTCCGATCCCGTTGCGATCCGTTAGGGCCATCCACCGAACGTCGCTTTTATTGCCGTTCTCTTGCGGCCTGACGTAAACATGGATGTTTTCCTCGACGCTGCCGGAATACAACCCAACCGCGGCGCCGGTCTTCCTGTCCCAGTAAGTCTCGTGTGGTCCGCGACCGAGCCATGTAAGCGTATCGAATTGACAGGGGATGGTCATCTGCATACCAAATCGTGGAAGGTCGGGCAGTCTGCCGCTACCCGGATTGAAAGTCGTATCGACGACGAGATCGCCGCTGCCGTAAATCGTGTAGATGGTTCTACAGGTCGAGCCATTACCAACAGGGATCGTTGCCTCGACGGTGACACGAACGACCTGGGATTTGATTTGCTCGGCTTCAACTGCCGTGATCTTTCGATCCGGTCCGGCGTCACGCCAGACGCCCTGGCGTTCGGGCATGCGGTTTCCGTTGTCGTTGTCGATCGGAACGCGCCAGAAGTTCGGGACCAAGGGCGACGTAATGAGTTGGTTGCCTTTGAATACGAACGATTCAAGGGCGCCGCTTCCCTTCCCGATCGTCAATTCGAATCCGTCGGCGGAGACGCTGATTTTCCCACTTTTTTCATTGAGCGTCAGCGCCGGCATAGAGTCGGTTTCGACCGCTCTCGCTGGTGGGGCGGCGAGAGGGAGTTTGAACTGGTCCCAGGCGACGATGTGTCCTCGCTGGGCCCAACGGGTATCGGCGGCCAGTGCGAAGGTGATCTTGAGCCAACACTCGCAGCCGGGCTTGAGGTCCGGCTTCTTGAAGGGGATCTGCACGTCGCCATCGGCGCCTGGGGTGATGGAGAGCTTCGGCAATCCGCCTTTTTGTACGACGCGGCCGTCGATTGTTAATTCCCAGCTCACATCAGTGAAGTCGAGGTTTAAGAAACCGTATTCATTGAGAACTCGGAACTTGCCGGCCAGGATGTCGACCGGGATCACATGGATTTGCTGATAGACCTTTTTGACCTCTAAAAGTGAAGGATTGCGTTTGCGGTCCGGCTGGACCAGGCCGTTACAACAGAAGTTGCCGTCATTGGGATTGTCGCCGTAATCGCCGCCGTATGCCCAGAATTCCTTGCCGTCCGGGCTTTTCTTGCGCAACCCCTGGTCCGCCCAGTCCCAGATGAATCCGCCAATCAGGCGTTTGTGCGAGCGGATGGCGTCCCAGTATTCTTTCAAATTGCCGACGGAATTCCCCATCGCGTGGGCATATTCGCAAAGGACCATCGGGCGATTGTCGTCCGGATCGGTGGCCAGGCGAGTAATCTCGGGAATCCTCGCGTACATCCGGCTGATCATATCGACATAATCCGGATCGTGGGGCCTGGCCGCGGCGCCCTCGTAATGGACCGGACGGGTCGGATCGTTGTAGTGCATCCAGGCGGCCATCGCCGAATGGTTGGGTCCGCACCCGCTCTCGTTGCCCAGCGACCAGATGATCACGGACGGATGATTCTTGTCCCGCTCAACCAGCCGGATCGCCCGCTCCATGAAGGCGGTATTCCAGGCCGGCTCGTTCGAGAAGAAACCGCCCACGCCGTGCGTTTCGAGGTTGGCCTCGTCGATCAGATAGATGCCGTACTCGTCGCACAGATCGTACCACGTCGGGTCGTCCGGATAGTGCGATGTCCGAACAGCGTTGAGATTGTGTGTTTTGAGCAGCTTGATGTCCTGGATCATCCGGGCCACGGGAATCGCCCTCCCGTGGTCGGGATCGTGCTCGTGACGATTGACGCCGAACAGTTTGATTGATTTTCCGTTGACAAAGAGTTGGCCGTCTTTGATTTCGACCTCGCGGAAACCCACCCGGCAGCTCTCGACTTCAATCACTTTCCCGTCGGCATCCTTCAGCGTCAGAGCCAGTGTATACAGGTAGGGCGTCTCGGCAGACCATTTATGAGGTTTCTTCAACGTTGCCCGAAGCAGACCGAACGGGACATTCCCTCGTTGCGGGTATCGCTCGCGGATGATCGAGCGGACGTTTCTCGATAAGGACTCGGCAAGGACCGGCTTTTTCTGTGCGTCATAGAGTTGGGCCTCGACCGTCCAGTTATCTATCTTTTGGCCGGCGTAATTAGCGATCCTGGGTCGGATCATGAGCGTCGCATCGGCATAATTCTCGTCCAGATCGGTGCGCACGGCGAAATCACGGATATGCACCTGCGGCGCTGCGAACAGATAGACGTTTCGGTAAATCCCGGCCAACCGCCACATATCCTGGTCTTCAAGATAACTACTGTCGGACCAGCGATAGACTTCGACGGCTAAGGTGTTGTTGCCGCGTTTGAGATATTCGGTGACGTTGAACTCGGCGGGCAACATGCTGTCCTGACTATAACCGACTTTCTGGCCGTTTAGCCAGACGTACGAGGCGCTTTTGACGCCGTCAAAGTGAAGGAAAATCTGCCGGTTCTTCCATCCCGGCGGGATTCTGAATTGTGTCCGATAGGAACCGACGGGATTGTAATCGTGCGGGATATACGGTGGATTCACCGGGAAAGGGTACCTCACATTGAGATAGATCGGCCTACCGTAACCCTGCATTTGCCAGTTGGACGGCACGGGGATGGTGGCCCAGTCGCTGTCATCAAATCGAGGCCGGAAAAAGTTCACGGGCCGGTCGGCGGGCTTTTCGGCCCAATGGAAGTTCCAGTCGCCATTCAGCGATTTGTAGAGTCGCGACCCCTGACGGTCGCACGTCAGGGCTTTTTGCAGACCTCGGTAGGGCACGAGGGTGCAATGCCCCGGCTCTTTATTGATACCCACGACAGACGGGTCTTCCCATTCAACTCCGAAGCATGTCGGGCAAACGCTAAGAAGGAGTATAAAGATGAAGGCCGGACAGGTAAATCGAGTGTGAAATAAAGATCTTCGATTTGACATGGATGTGCTCCTTTCAATGGATTGACGATTGACTATTGGCGATTGATTGTTTGCATGCCAGCAACGTTCACCCACGTGCAGCCTCTTCAGTAGTCAATGGTCATGTGTAAATAGTCATTCTTGAAAGTAGTGTATATTGAGTCGGACGTCCTGGCAAGAATTTTCAACGATCCCCATAGAGGTCTTTGCCGGTTTGGCTTTGGCGCAAACATTTCTTAGATTTTAAAGGGAGCCTCATTCTCAGGTTATCTATATACGCCTGAGGGACCAACGATGACATTTAAAACAGTAACATCATTTTTGATCGTATCCGTCTGTGCTTTGCTTTTAACGGCATCGTGTTCGGAAGAGGTCGTGTACCGGCGGCCGATTCCGGGACGCGGGCACGGCCCGCCGACTCATGCGCCCGCGCACGGCCATCGTCATAAATACGTGGAAGGCGTGAAACTCATTTTCGATGCCGGATTGGGGCTTTATGTTGTTGTCGGTTGTACGGATTATTACTACTGCGACGGCTATTTTTACCGCTTTCATGTTCATGCCGGCCTCTGGGAAATGAGTCTGTACCCCGATCGACATTGGGGACCTTTGGGGCATAAATCGCTCCCGCCCGGACTTCACGCCAGAGGCCGTGGAAAGGTCAAAGTCCAATCCACAGGTAAGGGCGGCAACAGAGGCCACGGAAACGGTAAATCCAAGAAAGCGTCCTGAGTCAAAAATCAGAGGACAAAAGGCCAATAAAGGATGGCGGACGTCAGATGTCTTCAATCTTGGGCCTTCCGTTCTCTGCTTTCATTTCTGATCCATCATTTACAGTTTCTTGCGTTCCTGGCGCGGAGTATGTGTGGAGTACGTATTCGGCGGGAGGAATACAATGGCTTTTTCCGTTCGTTTTTGCTACAATACGGATTTGGATGGTTTTGATGAAAGACACCCTAATCTCAAGAAATGTAAAATGTAAAGATCAAAAATCAAGATTGTGGAATCCGCCGAAGGCGGATGACTTCCTTAATTTTGCACTTTGCATTTTGATTTTTACTTTTGTTGCGGTCCCGCCCAGCCTGGGCCTGGTGGTGACGGAGGTGATGTACCACCCGGCGGATGGCCAGGAAGAACTGGAATTCATTGAGCTGTATAACAACCGGGCCGTTTTTGAAGACCTGAGCGGCTACACCTTCACAAACGGTATCCAATTCACGTTCGAGCGAGGTACGATCCTCGAAGCCGGGAAGTATCTTGTCGTCACACGGAATCCGGTGGCCTTTGCAGCGGTCTATCCCGGTATTCCGTTCCGTTCGATTGCCGGTCCTTTTTCCGGCCGACTCGCCAATGACGGCGAACGAATCGAGCTGTCGGACGACGCCGGGCAGATCATCATTTCGTTCCGATACGACGAGGAGAGTCCCTGGCCTGTCTCACCCGATGGGGCCGGGCACTCGCTGGTCCTTGCCAGGAGCGGCGGCGATCCGGAAGAAGCGTCCACCTGGGCGCCGAGTACCTCCATCGGCGGCACGCCGGGTGAGCCGGATGAGGTTCAGGCGTCGGGTACGGAAAATCCGAGTCTTGCGGTATTGGTCAGTTTGGGCCACCCGGGTCGGTATTTCAAGGGACACTCGGAACCATCGCCGGATTCGGCCGGCCGGGCAACGACGGACTGGACGAAAATCGACTTTCAGGACAATCCCATTCGGACCGCATGGAGCGAAGGGCCCAGCGGGTATGGCTACAGTTCGGAAGCTGATGAACTGCAATACATCGGAACCCAGACGAACGACATGTCCGGCAATTATATGTCTATCTACGCTCGTTTTCCGTTCACATTGTCCTACAGCCAGGTTGCATCCTTTTCTCAGTTGCAGGCGGAGGTTCACTATGATGATGGTTACGTGCTTTATCTGAACGGGACGCGCGTGGCGGCCTCAGACGGCATGTCGGGCCATCCGCCGGCCTATAATCAAAGCGGAGGTTCGGCGACCGATCCTTCAGCGGACCTTGTGGATCTAACGAACCGGCTGAATCTGCTGGTCCACGGAACGAATGTGCTGGCCATGCAGGTGCATAATGCCACTCTCTCCGGCAGTTCGGATTGCTTCGGCAGCCCGATTTTGCGGGCCATCGTCGGAAACATCGGGGGCGGTGATGATCCTCGCGCCCGCGTCGTCATCAACGAGTTGCTGACCAATAGCGATGTGGATTCGGGCTCTGGTTGGATCGAATTGTACAATCCGGGACCGGTCCCCATCGATTTGAGCAACGTTTATCTAAGTGATGATCGGGCCGATTTATTGAAGTATAAGCTTCCGGACGGAGTGGTGTTGGAGACGGGTGAGTTCTGGACCGTTAGCGAGGGCACAGGGCCGGATGATTTCGATTTTGGACTCGCCTCGACCGGCGAGACGGTATATGTCACAGCGGCGACCAATGATCCGGTACCGGTTCGCGTGCTGGATGCGGTGCGTTTCGGGGCGATGGA
>Ga0272442_10006726_pt1 | contig 15050 bp, 14 predicted proteins | sample SSMForm2O_FD_200262 | JGI IMG/M metagenome (GOLD analysis project Ga0272442, IMG submission 200262) | Marine sediment archaeal communities from Little Sippewissett salt marsh, Falmouth, MA, United States - SSM-Form-2O | ecosystem: Environmental > Aquatic > Marine > Wetlands > Sediment ...
ACCCGACGATGAAAAAACAGCGGATTCACGTCCGCTAAAGACCGGATCCCGGCTGCTCTCGAACTTGGGTTCGGCGCAGTGCAGGCCGGATAAAAGGCGCGTCAGGACTCCTTTTAAATCAAAAAAATCGATCTGCGCCTTCGGATCCGCACGCCAATCATCCCAGCGCCGTCCGGTTAAAACAAGGCCCAGCACGTCCTGTTCTCCGGCAGCGGTATAACAATGCCCGACCTCAAAGAACCTTAAATCTTTTTCCAGGCGGTTGAGGTTGAGCCGAAGATTGGCCAGCAGGCCCGGCAACAGGGAGCTCCGGAAGACGGCCTGGTCCTGAGTAAGGGCATTCTTGACCGCCAGACATTTTCCCGACGACAAACGTGTTATCTCACACGCCTCCCGGCTGATCAGCGAATAACTGATCACCTGATGAAGCCCGGCTGCTTCCAGGATATCCACAATTCGTAACCGGAATTGCCGTCGTGAATCTTCGGGAACGGACGAATAGGAAACCCGCGGCAAAGACATGGGAAGATTATCATAACCGATGATGCGGGCAATCTCTTCAATAATATCCACCGATTGTTTCAGGTCCGAGCGAAAAGACGGCGGAATCACGCTGAAAGCGTCCTTTGGGCCTGATTTGACATCGCATCCGAGTTTCTTAAGAATCGTTTTCATCCGAGCCGCCGTTATACGCGCGCCCAGGGCGCTGCAGACAGCCTGAGCGTTCATTTTCATTTTAACGGATTGGGCGGTTTTCTTCCCGGAGAAAGAATCCCGATACTGTGCGACCGACCCACCGGCGGTTGCAAGGATCAGCCCGACGGCACGGAGAGTCGCATCGGCCGTACTGCGGATATCCACCCCGCGTTCAAAACGGTAGGAAGAATCGCTGGAAAGTCCCAACAATCGTGCCGCGCGCCGAATAATAACCGAATCAAAGGCTGCGCTTTCCAGCAGAATATGACGTGTCGCGGTAGTGACCTGGGTGTCTTCCCCGCCCATAATGCCTGCCACAGCCACCGGCCGCCGGTCATCGGCAATCACCAGGACCGATCCGTCCAACGTCTTTTCCTCCCCGTCGAGAGTGACGATTTTCTCCCCCCAACGGGCTCGTCGGACAATGATCTTATTGCCCCGCAGCTTATCGTAATCAAAGGCATGCAGGGGCTGACCGGTTTCCAGCAGACAAAAATTGGTGATATCAACGATATTGTTGATCGGCCTTAGGCCCACGGATCTTAAACGCTGCTGAATCCAGTCCGGCGACGGGCCGACCTTCACATCCTTGATCACCGTGCCGATATAGCGGGGGCAATCGGTCGGATCAATAACGGTCACATCGCATTTCTTCGACGGGAAACACAGTTTTTTTATTTTCGGCAACCGCAATTTCTTATCCAGCACGGCCGCCGTTTCCCGCGCCAGGCCGATCATATTCAGGCAATCGGGACGGTTCGGGGTTATCTCGAGCTCAAAGACCTTATCCGTTCCGACGGATTCGATCTTCTCGACCTCCATGCCGGCCATGGTCAGACGATGGGCCAGTTTATCGGCGGGGACGCCGATATCCGTATAATCTTTAATCCAGGAAAGGCTGCATTTCATGTTCGGCTCGTGATCAAAACTGTTTTAAAAAACGCACGTCGTTTTCGAAAAACGTGCGGATATCATGGATGCCATACTTAAGCATGGCCATGCGCTCGACTCCCATGCCGAAAGCCAGGCCCGTATATCGGCCTTTGGGGTACTTGACCGCGGCAAACACGTTCGGGTGGACCATGCCGCAGCCCATGATCTCAATCCAACCTTTGCGCCCGCAGACCGAGCACCCGTTGCCCTTGCATTTATGGCAAGAGATATCCACTTCGGCCGACGGCTCGGTGAACGGAAAGAAATGCGGACGAAAACGAGTGCGGATATCTTCGGAGAACAGCCGCTTGCAAAAGACCGATAACAATCCTTTCAGATGCGAAAACTTAATATCGCGGTCGACCAATAATCCTTCTATCTGATGAAACATAAAAGAATGGCTGGCGTCGACAGCATCCGGGCGATAGACCTTGCCGGGAACGACCACGGCGATCGGCGGCTGAAAGGCCTGCATGATCCGGATCTGAACCGGAGAGGTATGGCTGCGCAGCAGCAGATTGCGGCTCTTATTACCCGGATCGGGCGTATCTAAATAAAAAGTATCAAAGGCATCACGCGAAGGGTGATCGACGGGGATATTCAAGGCCGTGAAATTGTTGAATTCCGTTTCGATCTCAGGCCCTTCATGGGCGGCAAAACCCATCTGTTCAAAGATGCCGCAGACTTCCTGGATGACCTGAGTAATCAAGTGCCGCGTCCCCAGTGACGACGCGACCCCGGGCAAGGTAATGTCGATGGGCTCAGCCGTTTCTTCCCGCCCCAATTGCAGCGCCCTGCGCCTGTCTTCGATGCGGGCGATGATGTATTGCTTCAAGTCGTTGGCGCCCCTGCCGATGAAAGGTTTTTCCTCGGCTGGAGCCGTGGCCAAGCTGACAAACATCTCTTGAATCAACCCCTTGCGGCCAAGATACTGAACCCGGAAGGCCTCCAGCATTTTTATATCCCGGATCTCTTCTATCTGCCGTTCGACCTGCCGACGGATTTCGTCAAAATTCCAAGTCATATTTCAAAGCTTTCTTTTCCCGTCATTATAACATCAATCGTTCCGCCCGCAAAAAAACCTTTTGCGGCCTTATTTTCTCCAAGTCAGCGGTGAAAATAAAACCAAGATCGAATACAGCTCAAGCCGGCCGGCCAGCATCAAAAACGACAATAACAATTTCCCGGGCACCGAGATCCAGGCATAATTTTTTGTAGCGCCAATCAGGCCCAGGCCAGGGCCGATGTTGCTTAACGTGGCAATCGCCGCGGATAAACCGGTCACGATATCGCATCCCTCCATAAAAATCAAAACAATCGTCCCAATACAAAATAAAAACATGTATATGACAAAATAAGACAAAACCTGCATGATGATCCGATTGTCCAGCGGCCGCGAATCATAGCGGACAGGCAGGACCGCATTCGGGAAAACGGCCTGAACGACCGACCGCAGGGCGACCTTGACCGCGATGAAGGCCCGGGTCACTTTCATCCCGCCGCCAGTCGAACCGCCGCAGCCGCCGATAAACATCACCGTAACCAAAAGAAATCCCAAAATCGGCGGCCAGAGATTAAAATCAGCCGTGACATAGCCCGTGGTCGTAAAAATGGAAACGACCTGAAAGGCAGCGGCCCGTAAGACGCCGGCTTCGAGTCCGTGCGTTTTTAAAATAAAAGTAAAAATAAAAACCAAGCCGGCCATCAAAAAGAAATAACTGCGGAACTCTTCGCTTTGAAAATAGGCCCGCAGATTGCCGCGCAGGGCCTGATAATGCAGCATAAAATTGGTCCCGGCCAAAAACATAAACACGATAACCACCCATTGGATGTAGGGGCTGTATGCCCCGATGCTGGCGTTCTTAGTCGAGAAACCGCCCGTGGCCATGGTCCCAAAGGTATGGCACAAGGCGTCAAAAAAAGACATCCCCCCCAGCATCAACAACCCGGTCTCCAGAGCGGAAAGCAAAAAATAAACCGCCCAGAGAATCTTTGCGGTCTCTTTAATCCGCGGCTGAATGCGCTCAGCGGTAATGCCCGGTGCTTCGGCCTTATAAAGCTGAAAGGCATTCTGCCCCAAGGCCGGCAACAAGGCCAGATAAAGGACGATAATCCCCATGCCACCCAGCCAATGTGTCAGGCTGCGCCAGAAAAGAATACCGCGAGAATAACTTTCGATATCCCCTAAGACTGTGGCCCCGGTGGTCGTGAAGCCGCTTACCGTTTCAAAAAAAGCATCCGTATAAGTCGGAACCGATTGGGTGAGAAATAGCGGCAGGGCGCCGAAAAGCGATAAGACGAACCAGGACAGCCCGACAATCGCCAGCCCGTCCTTGGCGTTAAGCTTATCGAAATCTTCCTTTTTCGTACGCAAGACAATCCGGGGCAGCATTGAAATCAGGCTGCCGCTCAAGATCGTTATCAAAAAAGCGCGCACTTCCAGGCTAGCCGGGCCGTCCTTCAGCGCCCAGCCAAGCGGGATTAGCATCACCACGGAAACGACAAAAAGAATCCGGGCAACAACGCTAAAAACGATTTTTTTATGCATGCAAGTGAAAAGTCAGCAGCTAGGTTATGACGGATTTAAAATATTTGTTTGCGGATGAAAAGCTCTTGCAGCTTTTTAACGGATTTTTCCTGACAAAAGACAACCACGCGCTCCCCGGGCCGGATCTGAGTTTCTCCATTAGCCAAAAAAACATCTTTGTCCCGCAAAACAGCCCCTACAATCGAATTCTTGGGAAAGGCCAATTCTTTAAGCGGCGCCTTGGTTACGGCAGCGTTTTCTTCCGGAACAAACTCCAGGGCCTCGCAATCACAGTCCAAAAGGTTGATGACCGAGCGAATGCCTTTGCCCCGGACCAGACGCAGGATCTGATCAACCGCCCGCAAGCGCGGATTGATGACGACATTGATATCCATGGCGTCGATGATAGAAAGATAATCCGGTTGCTGGGTGGTGATGATCGTGGTCTTGGCGCCCATTTTTTTGGCAAGCACAGCGCTGACCAGATTGGCATGATCGTTGGAGGTCGAGGCAATGAACGCGTCCGCCGCCTCAATGCCAGCCTCTTTAAGAATGTCAGATTCCGAAGCCGACCCGTTGATGACCCGAACCGTATTCAGCCGTCCGGCTAATTGTTCGCACGTATCCGGATCCTCTTCGATCAACACAATGTCGCCGACCGTTTCGGATAATTCCCGGGCAACGATTTCGCTGATATGAGTGGCTCCGCAAATAATAACCTTCCTCGCCCGTCGGGTTTCGGGATCGATAAAGGTCAAAAATTCACCCAGGGAGTCCTTGGGGAGCAGGGCATAGATCCGATCCGAGGGCTCAAGAGTCGTGGAGCCTTTCGGCATAATGACTTCACCGCTGCGAATAATCGCGACAATCAAAAACGGCCAGGGAAAATCTTCAGTGCGCAGATCATCCATGCGATGTCCACAAAGGGTCGATTCGGCGGGAAGATTAAAAGCCCTTAACAGGATCCGCCCTTCGGCAAAATCCGCCACTTCTCGCGCCCCGGGCGTCTTGACAGCGCGAATAATATCAAAAGCCGCCACCTCCTCGGGATTAATGAATTCTTCGATCGCAAACTGTTGGTCGCGAAAATTCTTAACCGCCTGCAACAAAGATCCACTGCGGACCCGGGCAATTCGACGCTTGGCGCCGAAACGGGCCGCCAGAAAACAAACAATCAGGTTGATCTCATCCGCATTAGTAACGGCAATGACCAAATCGGCCGTCTGGATGCCCGCCTGCTTAAGGATCTCCGGATCCGAACCTCGGCCGATAATAACCTTGGCGTCAATCTTCTCGTCGACTCGGGCGGCGATATCCGGGTTGACTTCGATCAGATAGACTTCATGATTTTCCCGGCTTAATGAGTCCGCCAGATGAACCCCGATAATGCCGGCTCCGACAATAATAATCTTCATAAGGTCTGTCCTCTGCGAAAGACATCTATTTCACGGGCGGCTGCACCGCGGGGCGGGATCATTTGCCCGCTTTGGGATGTGACGCCTGCGACTGCTTGGCAAGGCTGACCAGTTTCTGGAAAGCTGCGGGAGAATGGACGGCCAGGTCGGCGAGGACTTTTCGGTTAATGGCCACCTGCGCATTGGAAAGGCCCTTGATGAAACGGCTATAAGCAATACCGGCTTCCTCGCAGGCCGCTTTAATCCGAATGATCCAAAGGCCCCGAAATAAACGTTTCTTAACCTTACGGTCCCGGTAAGAATACCTCATGCCCCTCATGAGTGACCTTTCAGCCTGACGGATATGCTTGCTGCGATGACCGAACTGGCCTTTGGCCTTCTTCAAGGTCCTTTTCTTTCTTTTGCGCGAGGCAACCGACGTTTTTATTCTAGCCATAAGGCAGCAACCCCCTTATCCGTTTTTCTTCGACTGACGAAAGATAATTACTTTTTCGCAAATGTCTTTTTCGTTTTCTGGTTTTTTTACCCAAGATATGGCCGCGGCCGGCTTTGCGTTTTTTGATTTTTCCGGTTTTTGTCATCCGGAATCTCTTCGCCGCCGAACGGTTGGTTTTCAATTTCGGCATAATCTTCTCCTGTATTCTCTGCGCCAAGACAAGATGTCCCCTCAGCTCTGTTTAAGAAACCCTCGCTTGCGATCCTCGCGGATTCTTCCCGGGCAGAAATTATTTTTTATCCGATTTGGGCGCGACGATAACGGACATGATCCGACCTTCCATCGAAGGAGTTCTTTCGACCTGCCCGAATTCGGAAATGTCCGCCACGAACCGCTCCAAAACAGCGCGGCCCTGATCCCTAAAGGCCATCTCCCGGCCCCGGAAAAACAGGTTCAATTTGACTTTATCCTTTTTTTCCAGGAAATCCTTGGCCTGTTTCAATTTGACTTGATAATCGTGTTTATCGATATGGGGCTTGATGCGCAGTTGTTTAAGATGGGCCATTTTCTGGCTCTTTTTAACCCGGCGATCTTTTTTCTCCTGATCATATTTGTATTTACTAAAATCCATAATGCGACAAACTGGAGGCTTGGCCGTCGGCGCCACTTCCACAAGGTCAAGGTTGTGTTCGCGGGCCATTTCCTGCGCTCGCCGGATCATCACAATCCCCAATTGTTCTGAATTCGGACCGATGACCCGAACCTCCGGAACCCGGATACGATGATTAACGCGAATATTTTTTTGAATAACAACCACCTCCCTTTGGTTTTGCGCCGCCTGACCATGTGTGGCAGGCTCTGCGGCTTAAAAATATATTATCTTTTCTGATCTATCTGCTCTTGAACCTGGGCGAGAAATTCGTCCGGAGGGAGCATGCCGATATCTCCTTCGGTTCTTTTCCTTACCGAAAGATTCTGTGTCTGTATTTCTTTGTCCCCGACAATCAACAAATACGGAATCTTCTTTAGGGTCGACTCCCGAATCCTCTTATTCAGGCTTTCATTGCGGGCATCGATCGTGACACGCAAATCCGCCTTCAAAAAAGATGCCTGAAGCTCTTGGGCATAGCGCTGGTGTTCAGCGCGAATAGGGATGATCACTGCCTGGACCGGAGCCAGCCAAAGCGGAAAAGCCCCGGCATAATGTTCGATCAATGTCCCGATAAACCGTTCCACGCTGCCGAGGATGGCGCGATGAATCATGATGGTCCGGCAGGGCTGGCCAGAATCGTCAATATATTCCAGATTAAATCTTTCCGGAAGGGCAAAATCGCACTGAATCGTGGCACATTGCCATTGGCGATCAAGCGCGTCTTTCAATTTGACATCGATCTTGGGCCCGTAAAAGGCGCCTTCGCCCTCATGGACATGATACGCAACGCCCTTCTCTTCCAAGGATTCTTTGAGGGCGGCGGTCGCGATGTCCCAGTCCGATTCCCGGCCGATAAATTTATCCGGGCGAGTGCTCAACTCAATGGCCATGCCCTCAAAACCGAATGCCCGCATGATTTCAAAAGTAAAATCCAAGACCTGCATAACCTCGGCCTTGACCTGGTCCGGCCGGCAAAAGATATGCCCGTCATCCTGCGTGAAACCACGCACCCGCAGCAATCCGTGCAGGACGCCACCCTTTTCCTGACGATAGACCGTTCCCAGCTCAAAAAAACGGATCGGCAGATCGCGATAAGACCGCAGCCGGGATTTATAGATCAAGATATGCCCGGGGCAGTTCATGGGCTTGACCGCATATTCTTCATCATCAACCTTAAAATAATACATATTGTCCCGATAATAACCGGCGTGGCCGCTTTGTTCCCAAAGTTTGCCTTTGAGCAAATGCGGGGTCAAAACCTGCTCGTATCCATGCCGGATATTCTGCCGCAGGATATAATCTTCGATCACTCTCCGCAGAACCGCCCCATGCGGATGATAAAAAACTAGCCCGGCTCCGGCTTCGTCGTAATAAAAATTAAACAAGTCCAGCTGCGGCCCTAACTTACGGTGATCCCTCTTCTGCGATTCTTCAAGAAAATTCAGATATTTCTGCAGATCCTCTTCCGTTTCAAAGCAGGTCCCGTAGATCCGCTGTAGCATCGGCTGCTTCTCGTCACCGCGCCAATACGCGCCGGCAACCGAAAGCAGCTTGAAGGCCTTAATCTCGCGGGTACTGGCAATATGCGGGCCGCGGCATAAATCAACGAAATGACCCCCGGTATAATAAACAGAAATCTTGTCGTCAGGGATATCCCGGATCAATTCGAGCTTATAATCTTCCCCGCGCTGTTGAAACAATGCCCGGGCCTGATCGCGCGGCAATTCTTCACGCTGAAAAGGCAGATTTTGGCCGATGATCCGGCGCATGGCTTTTTCAATGGTCTTTAAATCCTCGTCCGTGAAAGGTTCCGGCTTGTCAAAGTCATAATAAAAACCGTTTTCAATGGACGGGCCGATGGCCAATTGAACTTCGGGCCATAGCTCTTTGACCGCCTGAGCCATAACGTGCGAACAGCTGTGACGAAGCGTTTGCAGATATTGTTGTTGATTCTCGGCCATGACAAAAAAGAATAAAAAAAGGCAAAAAGGTCACAGGTCACACGACACACATGACGGCGTCGGCATCAAAATTTTGAATGTGACATATGTCGTGTGGCATTCTTTAATAAATGGTGGGCGGTACAAGACTCGAACTTGTGGCCTTCACGATGTCAACGTGACGCTCTAACCAGCTGAGCTAACCGCCCCAGAAAACAGATTTAAGAATTAAGAAATAAGCTTTGAGTTAGAATCAAAAAATACGACGACAAAAATTAAACTATCAACTGCCAGGCATATGATTTCGTAATCTTTCTACCCTAACATCAATAATAGCTTTCGGCCGCGATCTTCCGCCGTTTATAATTTTTTCTTATATTTTTTATCTTAAATCTCAACTCTGTATTTATGGGCAAGGTGGGAGTCGAACCCACACGACCTTTCGGCCACAGGATTTTAAGTCCTGCGTGTATGCCATTCCACCACTTGCCCTTTTTTAAATCTACGCTACAGGCAATAAACGCTAAAAAAACAAAGACACTGACAAGGTCATCAAGTTACGCCGCGGTCAACCGCGCTTATTTGTCTGGCCTTCAATTTAACAGCTTACAACTCAGATCTAAAGTTGGAGGCGTGGATCGGAATCGAACCGATGAATAGTGGTTTTGCAGACCACTGCCTTACCACTTGGCTACCACGCCGTTGCATTTAAGCATCACAAAACATTTTTGACCTGTTTGACAATCGCATCGATCTCCGCCAAACGGCCTTCTCCGACGGTTCCGCAGGCCAAACGCCCTTTGGCGGGCCCGATAAATGTAAAACCGGCCTTCTTTAACCGCCGGATATTTTCCTGGACAAAGGGATTTTGATACATGTTTTCGTTCATGGCCGGAGCGATCAATATGGGTGCTTTCGTCGCCATGACCGTGCAGGTCAACAAATCATCGGCAATCCCGCAGGCAGCTTTCCCGATAAAATCAGCCGTGGCCGGAGCCACCAAGACCGCATCCGCCGACTCCGCCAGCCCAACATGGTCCTTGTCCCACTCCTTATGCCTGGTGTCGAACATATCAACATACACCTGGTGCCGCGAGATGCGGGCCAAGGTCAAAGGCGCAATAAAGCGTGTTGCGGCCGCCGTCATTACAACGGCAACATCAAAATTTTGCTCCTGAAGACAACGAACAATCTGAACGGATTTGTACGCGGCGATGCTTCCGGTAATACCCAGGACAATCTGTTTTTTTCGGCCTGCCATTTTAAAGCCCTGCCCTTGGATATATTAAACGTCTTTTTTCTGAAGGGCGTCTTCTTTCTTCTCTTGTTCCTTTTCAGACGGCTCGGGCCTGAATTGATCGGCGACATCCTTAAGGACAACCTGCGCAGTCTGGATTTCCTCTAAAGAAATGGTTGTGGCCTTGTCCAAAGAAGGATTTTCAATCAATTTCCTCTTCCCGTCCGCCAATTCCGTGGCACGCTTAGATGCCATACGAATCAATTTATAAACACTATAATTGGCTTTGGGCAATAATTCTTCTAAAGGCGGATACCCCATTAACAATTTCCTCCGTGTATCAATGATATGATGACAGGTGATAACTTCTTTATTATTATATAATTATGAATTTTTATATATAACATACAAGAGTGTTTTTGTCAAAAGAGTTTTTCGGCGTCAGCTTAAGGCCATCTCTTTTACCAAAACAGCCTTCAAGGTATTAAAACATTTAAATAAATCTTTGTTGATCAATACATAATCATATTTCCGCGCTTCAGACAATTCAAGGGCTACGCGTTGCAGGCGTTTGCTAATTTCCGCTTTATTTTCCGTGCCTCTTTGTAAAAGCCGTTTTTTTAAGGCCTCCCGGCTAGGCGGTTGAATAAATATTCGCAGGCTTTCCGGGATCTTACGCTTGACCACGGCTGAGCCTTTAATCTCAATGCACAAAAGGACGTAAGCGCCTCTAGCGATGGCCTCCCGGACCGGCTTAGCAGGCGTGCCATAATAATCCTTATAAACCTTCTGAGCTTCCAGTAGATGGCCTGCTTTTTGTTTATACAAAAAACATTTACGGCTGATAAAATAATAGTCCCGGCCCTCCTTCTCTCCGGGCCTTTTCGTGCGGGTCGTCACAGAAACCGAACGAACGATTTTCCCCTTCATTGCCGGATCTTTCAAAAGCAACCTAGACAATGTGGTTTTGCCTGATCCCGATGGCCCGGAAAGAATGATGATCCTGCCTTTTTTCGTCATGTCATCTCGAAATGAAAACTCCACGCTCGACATCCGTGGAATTTATCTTTTAACTGCTATGCCCGTCTTGACAAACAAATCAAGGCTTATACGAATGCATCGGTTCGGTTCGATTAAGCGAAGCAGTTGCGATGAAAGCATGACCGAAGCCTTATTCGATATTCTGGGCCTGTTCCCGCAGCTTTTCAATATGGCTTTTCAGGGATATCACGGCGGACGAAACAACCGTGTCCTGCATTTTGGATCCGATAGTATTGGTCTCCCGCTGCATCTCCTGGGCGATAAAATCCATCTTTTTCCCGACGATATCTTTGGATGCGAGCAGGCGTTTAAACTCTTCGATATAGTGTTTGAGCCGAGCCAGTTCTTCACTGATATCATTGCTTTTCTGAAACGAGACAAATTCGTCCGACGTCAATCTCTTTTTTTGGCGGGTTAATATGCTTTGCGCCTGTTTTTGAATTTTTTTCGCCAACGCGGTCATCTGTTTTAAGATCTGCTTAAAATCAAGCGCCAGGCTTATGCCTTCTCGCGTTCGCATATGCATGCATCCCATCAAAGAACGCCGCAGGGTTTTTTCGAAGGCGGGCCAAAAAAGATTTAAATCAACCGGCGTCTCTTTGACCTCGATCACACCCGGCAGGCCGATCAAATCGCTGAAAGTTATTTTGTCCTCTAGCGCAAAAGTCCGCTTTAATGTCTTGGCCTGCTGAAAATAACTCTTCACAGCTTGCTTATTCAAAACGTATTGTTCGGTCGGCTTGGAAGACATCTTGAACGAAAGGGTTACCCTGCCCCGCCGTATCTCCCGGGTTACAATCTGCCGAATCTTATCTTCAAGGGCAGAAAATCCAAGTGGCAGGTAAAATACGAGATCAAAATAACGGTGATTTTGACTCTTGGTTTCTATTGTGCCTTTGATTTGTTTCCAAGATACTTGAGCGCAGCCATAACCGGTCATACCTTTGATCATGAACACGTTCCTTTGTTAAAAAGCATTGAGGGGTAAGGAAAAACCATGGCGGAAATCATTATCGCCTTCTGAGGACTTGCAGGATCCGTTCAAGGTCACTGCTGGAATAGTACTCAATCACGATCTTCCCTCTTTTTTTATGGGCAATCACCCGGACCTTTGTCCCCAGGGCCTGCTGCAATTCATTTTCCAAGTTGATAATATCCGGGTTGGCAGGCCGCGACTTAAGTTTTTTCCGATAGGCATAATCGGGTTGGGTAACCCGAGTGAGAATCTCCAGCTCACGCACGGAAATGCCTTTTTTAAGCGTGCGCTCAAATAAACGTTTTTGTAGGCCCGGGTCTTCCACGCTTAACAAGGTCCGGGCATGCCCCATGGTCAGCGTACCAGAACATACGCTTTGCTGGATTTCCTTGGGCAGTTTTAATAGACGCATGGTATTGCTTATGGTGGAGCGGTCTTTCCCGACGGAAATAGACAGCTCGTCTTGCGTTAAATTAAAATCATTGATTAAACGCTGAAAAGCGTGCGCAGTTTCAATCGGATTCAAGTCCTCCCTCTGAATATTCTCGATCAGGGCCAGCACCAACGATTCATGATCGGAAACATCTCTAACTATAACCGGAATTCTTTCTAGGCCACACTTTTGTGCGGCCAGCAAGCGCCTTTGGCCAGCAACGACCTCATATTCTTCATCTTTGGGGCGAACCAAGATAGGCTGTAATATGCCTTTTTCTTTAATAGATGCAATAAGCTCCGAAAGCTTGGATTCATCATAGGTTGTCCGGGGTTGTAATGAATTTTCGCGAATAAGATCCGTAGCAATAAACATGACATTTTCCGGCTTCTTATTCTCGGAGAGATCAACTTTATCAGGGATTAAAGCCGATAAGCCTTTACCTAGAGCCCGATGTTCCATGTTTAGTCCTTTTGTTAGAAATGTAAATTATGAAATTTTCTAATCCGATTTATGGCTAACCGGCATCTTGGTTTATGGGTTGCTGTGTTGCTGGTTCAGACACCTTTATTTGTGCGGCAGTCCCGACACCTTCAGCCAACTCATTGTCTTGCAATATGTTAGGGTTGGGTATTCCCAAAAACTCATAGGCGAATTCTTGATATTTTTTGGCCCCGATTGAACTTGAATCATATAAAAGAATAGGTTTCCCAAAACTTGGAGCTTCTCCTAATTTAATATTGCGTGGTATGATAGTTTTATATACCTTGTGCTTAAAAAAGCTTCTAATTTCATTGATGACTTCATTTGTAAGATTGGTTCTATAATCCGCCATGGTTAATAAGACCCCCTCTATTTCCAAAAACGGATTTAATCCGTCTCTTACGAGATCCAACGTGTTTAAAAGTTGAGTAACTCCTTCAAGGGCATAAAATTCGCATTGGATTGGCACGATTACGGAATGACTGGCAACAAGTGCATTTAAAGTTAAAAGCCCTAAGGATGGCGGTGAATCGATAATGACATAATCATAATTGTCCTTAACTTGAAATACCGATTTTTTTAGTCTGGTTTCGCGGGATATAGCGCCTACTAATTCAATTTCAGCGCCGGTAAGATTAATATTGCATGGAATAATGTCTACGTTTGGCAGGATCTCTTTAAGAATAGATTCTTGAACAGGGCATCGATTAAGCAGGACTTCGTAAGCGGATTTCTGAATTGTATTTTTGTTTATTCCGATACCGCTAGTGGCATTGCCTTGGGGATCGGCATCCACTATTAAAATTTTTTTACCCAAGACCGATAATGCGTGGGAGAAATTAACAGCTGTTGTAGTCTTGCCCGTTCCTCCTTTTTGATTGCAGATAGTAATGATTTTCCCCATATCGCCCTCCCCAGTTTCACGCGAAACTTTTCAACAAGTTATCAACATGTTAATATTGCACGTGGAAAGCTATCCTAAGACAATTATATTCTTACTAACATACTGGAAAAAATCAAGACTTATTTAAAAAATTTACTTTTTTAATGTTGCTTTTATCTTTGCCGGTTTCGCTCCTTCCATACCAAAAAGACCGCGTTGCTCTTCGGCAACCACCTTGACTATGATCTCATCTCTGGTAACATTCATCATCTTCAATGCTTTCTTAATAGCATCTTCAACAGTTGCACCTTCGACATCAATGCTTATAATATTATCTTCTTGATCCACAGTTAATTTTTGGCCTTAGATATTCGCCATTGTGTAAATATGGTTAATAAATAAAAGAACGTAAAATATAAAGTTAGACCGCTGGCAGCATGATAAAAGATAAATAACATCATTACCGGCAAGAAAAACATCATCATTTTTTGCTGTGAAGCTTGGGCTGGATCAGTAATATTCATATTTTTTGATGATATTTTTTGTTGAAAAAACATAATAACACCCATGAAAAACGGTAAAATATTCAATTCATTGCCGATAAATGGATATTGCTGAGAAAAGACTATTAAACGATCTGGCTCAGAAAGATCTTTTATCCATAAAAAATTAGCGCCTTTAAGCATTACTGATCGCCATAAAACCTGGTAAAAACCAATAAAAACCGGCATTTGGAGCAATATTGGAAAACACCCACCCATTGGGTTAATTTTGTGCTCTTTAAACAACTCCATTTGTTCTTTGCTAAGTTTTTGATGATCATTTTTATATTTTTCTTTTAATTTAGCAATTTGTGGCTGTATTGCCTGCATCTTCTTCATCGAAGCCATACTTTTAAGGGTAAGCGGATACGTTAATCCATAAATTAGAATACCTAAAAAGATAATACATAAACCCCAATTAGGAATTATATTATGTATAAAATTCAAGATCATATAAATTCCTTTAGCAACAAAATCTAAAAGCCCCCATCCGCTAAAACGCATCATTTTTTGAAAATTATGCCCTGATTCTTTTAGTGTTTCCAGATTTTGTGGGCCACAATATGCATTAAAGATGAATTGATTCATTGATTTATTCTTTGTGTGTAAGAAGAAATCTAATAGTGAATCATTAGCTTTGTAAATATCATAACCCATATTGGTAAATTGAGGAGCTAAAATAAAAGTAAAATATCGATCACGGAAGCCAATCCAATCTAATTTTCCGGTTTCATTGATATTTTTTATCCCACCAAAAGTAAATTTATCGTCGCGAGATGAATATTTTACAATATTTCCTTTTGCTGAAATTTTATCATTAATTAAAGCCGCATATTCTATTAAACTTAAATCACGG
>Ga0272442_10006727_pt1 | contig 15048 bp, 15 predicted proteins | sample SSMForm2O_FD_200262 | JGI IMG/M metagenome (GOLD analysis project Ga0272442, IMG submission 200262) | Marine sediment archaeal communities from Little Sippewissett salt marsh, Falmouth, MA, United States - SSM-Form-2O | ecosystem: Environmental > Aquatic > Marine > Wetlands > Sediment ...
CCTCTTCCCCTTTCCCCCGCTCACCGCTCACCGCTCACCGCTAACCGTTCCCCCCCCTTCCTCCCTCCTCCCTCATCCTTCCCCGAATCCCCTTGACTCTTTTCCCCTCTCAAAGCATATTGCCTTTTGGTTATTTGTAAGTAATCTTTTTCATCAAAGATAAGGGTATTCTGATTCATGAAAGAGCTCGAAATCAGTGTCATTGTTCCCTGCTTCAACGAAGCGGAGAACGTGGAGCCCCTTGCTCTGGAACTTGTGGAAGTCCTTCGTCCCCTGGGACATTCCTTTGAAATCCTTTACGTGGACGACGGCAGCAGGGACAATACGGCGACGGCGGTGGAGGATCTGGCCGGAAAATTCCCCGAGCTGCGACTGATCCGTCACACCCGGAACTTCGGCCAGAGCGCGGCGTTCTTGAGCGGGTTCGAGCAGGCCGCGGGACAAATCCTGATCACCCTCGATGCGGATCTTCAAAACGATCCTCGCGATATCCCGAAGCTGTTGAAGGGGCTCGAACAGGCGGACATGGTTTGCGGCATTCGGAAGAATAGGAGAGATTCTTTCATCCGGAAAATGTCCACACGAGTGGCCAATGCGGTACGCGGTTTCTTTTTAAAGGACGGCATCAAAGACGCCGGGTGCGCATTCCGGGTGTTTCGTCGCGAACTCGCCGGCAACCTGATCGCCTTCAAGGGGCTTCACCGGTTTCTCCCCACCATCTCGAGGATACATGGTTACCGGGTGATGCAGGTGCCGATCCATCATCGCCCCCGGTACAGGGGAACCTCGAAGTACGGGATCTCGAACCGGCTCTTTGTGGGCATTCACGATATGCTGGCCATCCACTGGTATCGGAAACGCCATTTCCCTCCCAAGAGATATTAAACCATGATTCTGGATCAATGGACCCTTTTCGGCCTTTTGGGAAACGTGTTTTTCACCGCCCGGGTGCTGGTGCAGTGGATCGCGAGCGAAAAGGCGAAACAGAGCGTTGCGCCGCGTCTTTTCTGGTGGCTCAGCCTCGGGGGAGCGGTGATCATGATCGTATACAGCATTGTCAGAACCGCCGATCCCGAACTCCGGGAGGAACCCACGCCCCTTCCACTCCTGGTGGGATTCATTGTCACACTGGTTCCCTATCTCCGGAACCTGATGCTGAGTTACCGGATTTCCAGGCCATGGCATGTTTTGAGCTATATCCTTGCGGGCGCCGTTTTTGTCCTGTGCGGGATTCTTTTGATCCTCATGGACGCCCCCGTGATCCGTACCCGGTGGTTCTTTATCGGGGCCCTGGGATCGGTGATCTGGTACACGCGTTTCATCTGGCAGTGGCTTTATTCGGAGAAGATGAAAAAAAGCCTGTTCCCGATCTGGTTCTGGTATATCAGCTTTGCCGGGCTTGTTCTGAATCTCAGCTATTCCTTTATCATGGGAGATATTGTTTTTATCTTGAGTTTTGTGTTCAATATCGTGCCGATCAGCCGGAATATTATCCTGATGAAAAGGCGGGAACCAGGGAACCCCTCCCTTCAAAAGTGATATGATTCATTTTGTTAAAATGCTGTTCCAAACCGGGGAGAGACGCCCCTTTCTCGTCACGACCCTCCTGGTTCTCGTCATCCTGATTTTCCCCTCTGTTTTCCGAACCCTGCACCTTCCGGACGAGGCACGGTATGCGGAAGTGTCGCGGGATATGCTCGAATACCAGAACTGGCTCGTTCCCCATATCAACGGCATTCCCCATCTGACCAAGCCGCCCCTCTTTAATGCCCTGGGATCTGTCTTTTTTTTCCTGTTGGGGGAGAATATCTTTTCGATCCGCCTGGTTTCGATCATGGCGTTTCTCGCCTCTTTGTATTTGTGTATTCGCTGGACCGGGAGGCGCCGGGGAACCAGGGGGGCGGTTCTGGCCGGTCTGATCGGGGCCACGATATTCCAGTCCGCGGTAGCCGGTCATTTCGCCGATTTGAACATGCTTCTCACCCTGTGGCTCACCGGGGGACTGCTCTTTTTTTACGATGCCATAAAGGAACCGAAAGCATGGAAGGCGTGGGTTTTATCCTGGATATTTTTCGGTCTTGCCTTCCTGACCAAGGGCCCCCCGGCATTTATCATCCCCGCATGCACGATCCTTCTGTATCGCCTGATCTCCGCGAAAAAACTCGGTTTCTCCGTAAGGCACTGGCTCCTGGGCATTGGGATTTACATCGCGATATCCTTCCCGTGGTATATCTACATCATCGCCAGGGAAGGGGAGAGGATCCTCGAGTTCTGGGGGGTGGATGTCTTTCGAAGGACCATGGCGGGCGAGGAAGGCCCGGAGGGGTATCCGGGTTTTTACCTGCTGGTTTTCCTCCTTGGAGGCGCCCCCTGGTCCTTTTTGGGAATTCGGGAGATGTATCGATATTTTCAAAAGAGGCAAACCCGGGAAGAGGCCGGATGGGTGCGCCGTTTTTTCCGAACCCTGCGGGGTTTCAAACAGGACACCCTCTGGCTTGTCTGCTGGATTGCGGGAACCATCCTGCCCTTTTCCCTGCTGCTTGCCGAGATCGTCAGTTATATTCAACCCTCTTTCCCCGCCCTGGGGCTCCTTTTGGCTTTTCACTTCGCTGAAAAAAGCAAACTCGAAAGAGCCGTTCACGTGACGTTTTCAATCGCGGTTTTGATGCTCGTCATTCCCCTGTGGGGATGGTCCGTATTCGGAACTCTCGCGATCCGTTCCTCCGGGGAAAACCCGATTCCTTTCCCAAAACACATGGAACCCCAGTGGATTGCCCATCGGCTCGGGTCGATCAGGGATCGCCCCTTCACACTGGTGCAGTATGACGATTTCAGTCCGGCGTTCAACTTTTTCAGCCGGAGGCGTTGTTTCCTTGTCGAGCAATATATTCATCGGGAGTGGCCGACGCCCCCGGAGCTGTTTGCAACCCGGGAGGACGTGGCCGGATGGGTCGAGAGGAATCGTCCCGTTGCCCTGATTCTCGAACCGAAACGAATCCCCCGTTTCACCGGGGGGAAATGGTCCAATCTGCGCATGGTTTTCCGGGGAGAGGAATACATCATGTTTATGACCCCCTCCCTGATCAAACAGGTCCAGTGGTGACAATCCATGGATCTCGAAGGGGTTCGGGGGCAATTTTTATTGACTATGGGTATCGGTATTTTTCAGTATCATTCAGTACTTTTATGGTTAAAACCCGAAAACCCGTATTTTTCCAGATTACGAGGCAAACAGAATGACGCAACGTATCGAACAGGGAAAGGATGATTATCCCGGGGCCCTGATCGCGGTGGAGGGGCTCGACGGTTCCGGAAAATCCACCCAGATTCATCTGATCAAGAGGTGGCTGGAACTCGAGGGGTATAAGGTTTTCTTCACGGAATGGAATTCCTCCGTGGCGGTCAAACCCGCCACCAAGAAGGCCAAAAAACGCCATCTCCTCACTCCCACCACGTTCAGCCTGATTCACTGTACCGATTTTGCCGATCGTTACGAGAGGCAGATCCTCCCGTTGCTCCGCGCGGGATATATTGTCCTTTCCGACCGTTACATCTATACCGCATTTGCCAGGGATGCCGTCAGAAAATGCGATCCCGGTTGGGTCAAGAGGCTTTACAGCTTTGCCGTGCATCCCACCCTGACCTTTTTCTTCCAGGTCCCTCTCGAGGTGGCCCTGGACCGCATCCTCGGGGCACGACCGAAACTGAAATTCCACGAGGCGGGCATGGATCTCCATCTTTCCGAAGACCCCTACGAGAGCTTCCGAATCTTCCAGGGAAGGATCTTCAAAGAATACCAGAAACTCGTGGATGAGTTCGATATGACGGTGGTCGATGCCACCCAGCAGGTGGAAAAACAACAGGAAAAGGTTCGTGAAATCATTAAAGAAAAGCTGGATCTTTCCAAATACAAGTGGAGAGCACAGAGATGAGTCCCAAAAAATTCTATGACATTATTCCCCCGGGGGTGGACCCGAACGCCTTATCGGGTAAACTCTTCGTAATCGAGGGCGCCGACGGATCCGGACGATCCACCCAGATCAATATCCTCACCGACTGGCTCGAACACAAGGGCTTCCCGGTGGTGAATGTGGGATTGAAGCGGTCCACCCTCATCTCCAAGCAGTTTACCGCGGCACAGCAAAGCAAGGTCATCGGCCCCCTGACCCTGAACCTGTTTTATGCCACGGATCACGTGGATCAGCTCGAAAATGTGATCATCCCCGCACTCCGGGCCGGATTTCTCGTGATTGCGGATCGATATATCTACACCCTCATGGCCCGGGCGATCGTCCGGGGGGCCGATCCCGACTGGGTCAAATCCATTTACAGCCTCTCCATCATCCCGGACGCCGTTTTTTACCTCAAGGCAAAACCCCAGATCCTGGTCGAGCGCAATTTCCAGAAGAAAAACACCCTCGATTACTGGGAATCGGGCATGGACATCGGTTACTCGCAGGATATGTTCGAGAGCTTCTTCGCATACCAGAGGAGAATCCAGAAACAGTTCCTCTTGATGAAGGATGAATACGGGTTCCAGGTGATCAACGGCAACCGGATGGTCAGCACCATTGCAAAGGATTTGAAAGGGCGTATCGAACAGCTCCTCCCCTCGATGTAATATCTGTTAAGGAGTCGATGGGTTGATGAACAACGCCACTGATACGAAAGCGCCCGTGGTGGGCGTGGATCTGGGAGGCACCAAAATCCTCGCCGCCGTGGTGGATCCCTCGGGTCAAATCCTGGCCCGGTGTAAAAAGAAAACCAGGGCGGAAAAACCTCACCAGGAGGTGATCGCCAGAATCGCCGAATGTGTCCGGGGGGCGATCACGGAATCCGGTCTCACCCTCGACAGGATCGCCGGACTCGGGATCGGCGCTCCGGGCGCCCTCAATCCCCAAACCGGCATCATTCATCTCGCCCCAAACCTCCATTGGGAGGAAGTCCCACTCCAGCAAATCCTCCACAAGGAACTGGGCATCCCGGTTTATATCGGGAACGACGTGAACGTGGGGACCCTCGGGGAATGCCGCGTCGGGGCCGGGGTCGGCATGAAAAACATCGTGGGCATTTTTATCGGAACCGGCATCGGGGGAGGGCTGGTGTTCGATGGCAAGGTGTACGAGGGGGCCGGATTCATGGCCGGGGAAATCGGCCATATCCCCATGAAAAACAAGGGGCCGGTCTGCGGGTGCGGCAACAGGGGCTGTTTCGAGGCCGTTGCCGGACGACTCGCCATTGTCCGCTCCATTCAGAAAAAGGCGGAAAAGGGAAAGGAAACCATGCTCACCCGGGAGCTGAACGGCGATTTTTCCAGGATCAAAAGCAGGCTCCTGGCCACGGCATGGAAGGAAAAGGATCCCCTCACCGTCAAGGTGCTCAAAAAGGCCGCAAGGTACATCGGACGGGGCGTCGGTGTGGTGATCGGACTCCTCAATCCCGAGGCCGTCATCCTCGGAGGCGGTGTGATCGAGGCCATGGACGACGCCTTCCTCGATGCCATCAGGAGCTATTCAGAGAAATACAGCTTTGCCCCCATGTTCAGGGATTGCCGCATCCTGAGGGCCCGCCTGGGCGACGATGCCGGAATCCTCGGCGCCGCATTCTATGCCAGGGACCGTCTTCTCCAGAAATGAAACCCTTCCACGATAAAACACTGAAAATCCTCGATGAGTGGATGTCCACGTTCAACTGGGAACCCGGTCATATGCGACAGGTGGCAAGGCTCGCGGTGAGGATTTTCGATGAACTCACCGATCTCCACGGGCTTTCCGATGAGGACCGGTTCCTCCTCGAAGGGGCGGCATTGGTTCACGATGTGGGATTCGGAATGGATCCCTTTGAAAAGGGCCTTGCAAAGGCCTTGTCAAACCCCGCAGCATCCCATCACAAACACTCCCGAGACCTCATCCTCGGTCACGATTTTCCCGGGCTCGATAACCGGCAGAAGACCATCATCGCCCTCCTGGCCCGCTACCATCGGAAAGCTCCCCCCAAAAGGAAACACAAGCTGTTCGGAAAACTCGGGAAATCCGACCGGGAAAGGGTGAAAAAACTGGCCGCCCTCCTTAGGATCGCAGACGGGCTGGACCGTTCCCACACCCGCGTGGTGGAGGATCTTCATTGCCGGCTCGAGGAAAAACACGTCGCGTTTGTCCTTAAGGCGTATCGGAATCCGGGTTCGGAAATGTACGGGGCGAGAAAGAAATCCGCCCTTTTTGAAGACATATTTCAACGCAAACTCGTTCTGGAAATCAGGGATACCCCCCTCTTCCCTCACACGGGCAGCGTCCCTGCGAGGCAGCGGGGAAAATCGACAGTCAGGAGAAAAAAATGTACAAAGTAGCCATTATCGGGTGCGGCTGGGTGGGACTGGAACACGCCAGCGGTTACAGGGAAGTCGAGGATTGCCGCATTGTGGGTGCGGTGGATCCGGTGATCGACATGGCAGGGAAACTGACAGAGAAATACGGCGGAAACGCCTATGCGGGTCTAAACGAGCTCCTCTCCCGCGAAAAACCGGACATCGTCAGTGTCTGCACCCCTCCCGCTTCACACGGGATTGTGATCGAGAAGCTGCTCTCGAGCGGCGTCACATCCATTGTTTGTGAAAAACCCCTGGCCCGCAATACCGCGGAGGCCCGTAACATTCTCGAGGCCGCCAGCTCTCGTAAGGCCCTTTTGATGACAGCCTTCTGCCACAGATTCGTCGAACCGGTCCGGAAAATCAGGGAAATGATCCAGAGTGGAATCCTCGGTGATTTGAACTTCTTTCGAAACCAGTTCTCCTCACGGTTCGAAGGGATCCAGCAAAGATGGTTCTCCAAGCCGAAAATCTCCGGAGGGGGGTGCATGATGGACACCAGCGTTCACAGCATCGACCTGTTCCGTCACCTGTGCGGGGAAGTCAAAAACTTGAGCGCCCGCTCCATCACCCGCATGCCGGAGCTGGTCGTCGAGGATACCTCGATGATCCTCGTTCAATCGGAAAACGGGTGCATCGGAACCATCGAGGCCAGCTGGAACATGGCCAAGGGTCAGGCCGTGCTCGAGATCGGCGGTTCAAAGGGCAGGGTCCTTTACGAATACTGGGGCGAGCTCCGTCAGATCGCCGAAGGGGAGGATAAGTGGAAAACCATCCCCATTTCGAGGAACATCAATCGCAGGTTCGAGGATGAATTGCGCCATTTCGTGAATGCGGTCAAGGGAGAAGAAAAACTCGGACCCACCGGGGAGGACGGGCTGAGGGCCGTCGAGCTCATCGAGGCGGCCTATCGCTCCATCCGGGAACAGAAGTGGATATCCGTATGACGCTTCATTGAAGCGTTTTCCCCGGAGGGATATCAAACCCCTTTGTGGCATGGATGGCGAGTGCGGGATCGACGATCAGGGCCTCCACATCGGGCATCTGCTCGACCAGCTCGAGCCCCTTTTCCGGCCCGAGCACAAACAGTGCGGTTGAAAGTGCATCCGCAAGCTCCGGATCGCCGGACACAATCGTGACGCTGATACACTTTTCCGCCGGCCTGCCCGTTTTCGTATCCATGATATGATGATAGCGCGTTCCCTCGATTTCCACCATCCGCTCGTAATCTCCCGATGTAACCACGGCACGATCCGACACCTCGATTTTCTCGATAAAGCGGGTTTTGTCCCTGGGATCCCGGATCCCGATTCTCCAGGGCTTTCCTTCCGCGTTTTTCCCCAGGGCAAACAGATCCCCACCCGCGTTGACCAGCACATCTTCGAATCCGTGCCCCCGAACCACTTTCACCGCCCGGTTCACGGCCGTGCCCTTGGCGATCCCACCCAGATCGATCGCCATTCCCTCCCGGGCGAAAGCAACGCTCCTTTTCTCCCCATCGAGCAGGATATTTCTGAAATCGACCAGGGCGAGGGTCGACTCGATCTCTTCCCCGGTCGGGATGCGCGGATTTTCCGGATCCAGACGCCAGAGCCGCCCCACGGGTGCAAAACTGATGTCGAATGCCCCGTCCGTCTTCTCCGAAACGGCGAGAGAGCGTTTCAACACCTGGAACGTATCAGTCGATACAACCACCGGATGGAGGGCGGCCTCGCGGTTCACACGGGAGATGTCGCTTTCCGGCCTGTAAGGACTCATGAGATCCTCGAGCCGGGAGATTTCCTCCCTGGCGGCCCTGATGGCCCGGAGGGCGGCCTCCTCGCCGGAGGCAGGGCAAACCAGCTGGATCTCCACGAGGGTTCCCATGAGGAGATATTGCTTTTTGACGATGATTCTGCGTTTCCGCGACTGATCGGAATAGAGAAGCAGGAAAAGGAGACAGAGCGCCCCCGCAGGAAGGATCAGGATCAGCTTCAATCGTTTCGGGCGAACCATGAAAGGATCCCCTAGTTCCGGGATGACGCGGTTTTTTCCGGAGGAACCCTACTGGGCGAGACCGGCGAAACCGAGAAAGGCCAGGGATAGAATCCCCGCGGTGACAAGGGCGATCGGAAAGCCGCGAAAGGACTTCGGAACCTTACCAAGTGCCAGCCTCTCCCGGATCCCCGCGAATATCACCAGGGCCAGCGCGAATCCCACCGAGGCGCCCACACTGTAAAAAATAACCTCCAGGATGTTGTGTCCCTTACGGATGTTCAGGATGGCCACACCCAGAACCGCGCAATTGGTCGTGATCAGGGGAAGGTAGATCCCCAGGGCCATGTAGAGGGGAGGGCTGTACTTCTTCAGAACCATCTCCACCAGCTGCACCAGGCTCGCGATCACCAGGATGAATGAAATGGTCTGGAGATACCCGAGACCAAGGGGATCGAGCACCAGGATCTGGATCAGGTAGGCGACCAGGGAGGAAAAGGTCATGACAAAAATCACGGCCATGCCCATTCCCAGGGAGGTGTCGATCTTTCGGGATACCCCCAGATAGGGACAGATCCCCAGGATGTAGTGAAAGACCATGTTGGCCACGAGCATGGAGTTGATAATCAGGATGATATAAGTGAGCATCTTTTCCTTTTACCCGCCTTTCTTAACTTACGATTGTTCCGTCCGGCAATGTTCGATCCTGTTCATGGCGGCCAGGAGAAAACCGAGCGTGATAAATCCGCCCGCCGGCAGGATCATCACGATCACCGTGGGCAATCCTTCCGGGATGACCTTCATACCGAACCAGGTTCCCAGCCCGAAAATCTCACGGATGGAACCCAGAACCACGAGACCCCATGTAAACCCGACTCCCATTCCCAGTCCGTCCGAAATGGCCATGAGAAGGTCGTTTTTCTGGGCAAAAGCCTCGGCACGACCCAAAATGATGCAATTGACCACAATAAGGGGAATGAAAATGCCCAGAGCCTTGTGAATCTCCGGGGCCAAACCGTGCAGAAGAAGATCCACCACCGTGACAAATGTTGCTATAACAACAATGAATACAGGAATCCGCACCTGGTTCGGGATAACCTTGCGAAAAAGGGATATCACCACGTTGGAACCCACCAGAACGAAAATCACGCATGCCCCCATTCCGATTCCATTCACGGCCTTGGTGGAAACCGCCAGTGCGGGGCACATCCCCAGAAGGAGCCGAAAAATCGGATGGCGGTTCCACAATCCCTTGGTAAATTCACTCGCGAGACTCATTTTTCACTCTCCATTGAGCTTTGACCCCCGGGGGCCTTCCGGTATTCCTGAAACAATTCAAGACCCTTTTCGAGGGCCTTGCACGCCGCCCGGGAGGAGATGGTCGCGGCCGTGATGGCCTGGACGTCTCCCCCGTCCTTGGCGACCTTGAACTGGAAGTTGTCAAGGTTTTTTCCTTTAAACTGCGATTTGAATTTCTCCGATGTGAGGTTATCCCCCAAACCGGGCGTTTCCTTGTGGTTCATGATCTTGTATGTCAGGATGCTGCCCTCGCGATCCAGCCCCAGGAGGAACTCCACATCGCCGCCATACCCCTCATCGGTCGAGCTGGAGATGGCATAACCAATGGTTTGGCCTTGATCGTCCAGGGCGAGATTCACCTCGATTTCACCGCCTCCGGTTGGAACGCTTCTGGTCTCGATGGATGCTGTTTCCGGGGGCAGCACGATCCGGAGGGCCTCCTCCTTTTTCCGGGCCTCGGCACGCTCGATGGGCTTTTGGGTGACTCGATCGACCAGGGCCAGGACAGCCGCCGCACCCACGCATACCAGGGTCAGGGTGATAAAGGTCTGAACATCGGAAAACTGCTTTTTGGCCATAATGCCTTTCCTCAGGTTTTCTGGGGCAACAATCCGTAACGGGGACCGCGGATATATCGGTCGATGAGCGGGGTGAATCCGTTCATGATCAAAATGGCGAATGATACCCCTTCCGGATAGCTCCCGAAAAGCCGGATCACAACCGTCAGAACCCCGCAACCCATGCCGAAGACCAGCATGCCCCGGCTCGTTATGGGAGAGGTCACCAGGTCCGTCGCCATGAAGATCGCGCCAATCATCAACCCCCCGGAAAGGATGTGAAAGAGCGGATCTGCGTATTTATCCGGATTGATCAGCCAGAACAGGCCGGTCAGGAGAAATACGGTTGCGATATAGGAGAGGGGAATATGCCACCGGATGATGCCAAGGCTGAGAAGAATCATGCCTCCCACGAGGAGGGCGAGAACGCTGGTTTCTCCCAGGCACCCCCCGCATTTTCCCAGAAAAAGGCCGAGCTTCGAAAGCGCCATGGCCCTTTCCGGTCCCTGCATCTGGAGAACCCCCAGGGGAGTGGCATAACTGGCCGCGTCCACAACATCGCCGTGAGCCGGCACCCAACGGGTCATGTATTTGGGAAAGGAGATCAGGAGAAAGACCCTGGCCACAAGCACCGGATTGAAGGGATTTTGTCCCAGTCCTCCATACACGTGTTTTCCGAGCAGCATGGCGATGAAGGCGCCGAAGCAAACGAGCCACAGGGGGGAGGCGGCCGAGAGGTTCATGGCCAGGAGCAGACCCGTGACAATCGCGCTTCCATCCATGCAGCTCCTTTTCCAGTCTGTTTCCGGTTGAAAAAGCCGGAGCAGCAGGGCCTCGAAAAAGAGGCAGGAGATCACGGAGAGCCCGATGATGGCAAGGACGTAAGGGCCGAAGAAAAAGGTGGCTGCGATGCAGGCCGGGATCAGGGCCAACACCACGGTATACATGATCCTTTCAATGTTCTGTGGGGTGACCTCATGTGGCGAGGAGGCGAGAACCAGCGAGGGGAGAGGTTCCTTTTTTTTCGCTCCGGGTGGCGAAGAGGCGCGCTTGTCCCCTTCCTTGTTGTCAGGTTTCATATTCTCTTCCGTCATGAGTATTTACCGGCCGGATGGGATCGGGATTTGGAATTATTTCGTTCCATTAATTATGGAAAAACGGAAGCTTTTAGAAAGCGTATGCCATTATTTCAAGGAAAAACATAAGCTTGTATCAAAAGAATGGTATTCCTGCAAACCCTTGAAAATGAGATGACTTAAGGGAATTGGGGGATCTGTTTCCAAAAGAAAAAAATTGAAAATATGAACTTTTCTCTTGACGTAGAAGAAGTTTTTAAATAATGAAACAACATATATATACATTGCGATATATTGGCAAAGGTTTGTGAACACAATCCAAAGGGGATGAGAAAAAAAGTTTTGGAATCGAGGGCTTTGTTCAATCAGGCTTAAATTATTTTAGGTTTAAATAGTAGTAATTTACATTTTGTGAAGGAGGAAGGTTATGAAGCGTTACTGTTATTTGTCGGTCTTGATCGTGGTGATGAGTTGTATGTTGCCGCTCTCCCTGTTGGCAAACGGGGATACGTTCCCCCCTGTTGTCGGGAATATTCCCGATATCTTTATCGGGAGTGAGGAAGACAATGTGTCCATGGGTGCAACCATCGACCTTGGTTTCTTTCAATTCCCCAATGCTCTGAATCTGGATGATTATGTCTGCGATATCGATACCGTGACTTCCAAGATTCGGTGGTCCTTCTATGAGGATCCGGGCGCTCCCGACGGCGCGATCGACAATTTTGAAATCAACGACAAACGCCAGCTGGCCGGACCCGAAGACGCCGTCCTGCCCGGCGTTAAGGAAATCACCGGTGTGGCCTTCCCGGATACCCGCGATCCCGTGATCTCCATCTGGGACATCAAGGCCTGTCCCGCCAAGGATGTCGTTACCAGCTATAACACCAGCATCCAGGACCTCTCCAATATCATGGTTACCTTCTATGCCTCAGACGGCACCAAGGTGGACTCCAAGTCCATCCAGATCATGTCCCTGCCCAACCGCTCCTGGGACAACCTGAAGCCGCCTCCGCCCTTTGGATACGTCTTCCCCTTTGACGATCCCGATGGAGAGGGATGGGAACCCTTCCACATGCCCGCCGGGACCTTCGTGCCCGATCCTCTGGGTGGTTATTACATCGCCCCGACCGTTACATCACCCAGCGAAATCGGCATCGAGGATACCCAGGGTCAGGACGTTTACGGCAGCTGGGGCATGAAATACGACGCCCACATGGACTATGAGAAGGATTACCTCTACAAGGCCAAATACACCCTCAGAACCGATCAGTCCGATCCCTTGAAGTCGCCGCAGATCAGGATGCGGTGGAGCGATTTCGCCTCCCTCGTCCTCTCCGGTCACTTCATCGACAAGGGCGCCAACGGCGTGATCGATGTCCCCACCCCCTACAGCTCCTACTACTTCCAACCCACCACGGAGGGACGGATGTGCCGGAACCTCAAGCTCTATCTCGACCTCATCGATTTCACCCCGGAGCAGGAGGGACTGGTTTTCTGCGACCAGATCGAGGTTTCCCGGTTCGCTCCCCCGCTCGGCGGCAGCCAGGTCCTCATTTACGACTCCCCGGCCGATTTCGATAAATGGACCTATTTCTCCGCACCGGCCTTCGACAGGGTAACCAGTGGTGTGAGCACCACCGGACTCTGGCTCGAATCGCCCGCCGCAATGGGAGCCACCTCCCTCTATTACGGCGGTTGGGGCACCCACCCCGACAAGGTGGTTACAGACTTCGAGGAGAACAAACTCTACAAGGCCATCTTCACGCTGCGTTGCGATTCTGATGACGCAAGGAAAAACCTGCCCATGATCCGCGTGAGGATCAGCAACGGCGCCTTCGACTGGACTGCTTACCGCAACGTCCGCCAGGTTCCCGGGAGCTGCGGCCAGATGCCCTATCCGGGCGGCAGGGAATATCCGCTCTTCATCGAATCGCCGCCCCATATTGTCAAGACCGGCAAGGCCTATGGCCCCAACGCCATCGTGTTGAATTTCGATATCGTGGATGGCGGTGTGGGCGAATACGGACGCGTTTATCTCGATAAGGTGGTCGTGGAATCCTATCCGATGCCATAACCCCTTTTCGGGTTGAAAACATAATGGGGTATGATCCGCTCGAGGATCATACCCCATTTTTTTCTTTACTTATCCTTTTTCCATCCAAAGATAATTATATCTCTGGAATGATGATGAATATAATAAATCCCTTTTACAGAAATGTGAGGGGGAAAGGGGCTGGATCATGTACGAAAACAATCACATCACTCATATTTTCAAACGAAACGGACGGATCGTGGCGTTCGATCAAAACCGTATCACGGACGCGATATTCAAGTCGGCAAGGGCCCTGGACGGCGAGGATATCGATCGCGCTCGAGAACTCTCCGATCTGGTGACCGCTTCCCTCAATGAAACCTTCGAACCCGGGGAACGTCCCACTGTCGAGGAAATCCAGGATATCGTGATCGACGTCCTCAATAATAATAACCACTCCTCCACGGCACGGGCATACGCCCGCTATCGACAGGAACACGCGCGCCTCCGGGAAAAACGCGCCATCGGCGAAATCTCCGAAACCATCCATTACAAGATCCTCTGGGAGGTCCTCTCATGGAACGTGGACTATGGTTGCGAAACCGTCGAGCACCTCAACGAACACGTCCGCCGGGGCACCCTTCCCGTGATCGTCAAGGTCGCGGAAGAGGTGTATCACAACGAGGTGAAAAAACTCGCCCACTCCATCCTCAGGAGAAAAGACTCCGTCCGCATCATCGTGGTTGCCGGTCCCTCGAGTTCCGGGAAGACAACCACCACCATCAAGCTCGAGGATGAACTGAAAAAGCGGGGTCTGAACCTGGTCCTTCTGGGGCTCGACAACTATTTCAAAAACCTCAGGGAACATCCCAGGGACGAATTCGGCGATTACGATTTCGAAAAGCCCGAGTCGCTCGATCTCGATCTCATCAACGAGCACCTGGCCGACCTGATCCGGGGCAAAGAAATCCAGATGCCGGTTTATAATTTCAAAACCGGACAGAGGGAGGAGCGAACCATCCCGTTCCACCTCGAAGACAATCAGCTCCTCCTCCTCGACAGCCTCCACGGCCTTTATGGACCCCTCACCGGGAGCGTGAAACACGATCTCAAGTACAAAATGTACATCGAGGCCATGTGCCAGATCAAAACACCCGACGGCGAGTTCGTCAGATGGGCCGATCTACGGATGCTCCGGAGAATGGTCAGGGACTCCTGGGCACGCAGCTATTCCCCCGAAATGACCGTCGGGCACTGGCATTACGTTCGCAGCTCCGAAATGAAATACATCGTACCCTATATCCAGGAAGCCGATTTCGTCTTCAATGGATCTTTACCCTACGAACTGGCGGTCCACAAAAAGTACCTCTGGAAATACATGGATAACATCTACCATGCTTACAAGGATCAACCGAAGCGATACGACGCCTTCATCCGTTCCAGAAGGGTCTATGACCTCCTCAGCAGCGTCACCGCCATTGACGACGATTCCGTTATTCCCAAAGACTCCCTCATGCGGGAATACATCGGGGGCAGCATCTACAAATATTAAACCCTTCGGTTGAAAAAGGTATCCGTTTTCCGATAATGTATACTCTTACTCGCACTCGCACTCGTACTCGCACCCGCACTCGCACTCGCACTCGCGTGCGCCAAGCAAGCTTGGCGTTTCTTGTGAGGTGCAAGTCCTCACCGGGTAAGGAGTAGCCAACCACCCGTACCGAGTGTTGGCGTTGTGAAGGAACC
>Ga0272442_10006728_pt1 | contig 15048 bp, 10 predicted proteins | sample SSMForm2O_FD_200262 | JGI IMG/M metagenome (GOLD analysis project Ga0272442, IMG submission 200262) | Marine sediment archaeal communities from Little Sippewissett salt marsh, Falmouth, MA, United States - SSM-Form-2O | ecosystem: Environmental > Aquatic > Marine > Wetlands > Sediment ...
CCGTGCGGCCGAAAGGCTTCTCGCAGAACACGTCCTTGCCGGCCTCGGCGGCCGCCACGACGTACTGGGTGTGCGTCGGGGAGGGCGTCACGATGCCCACGACGTCCACGTCGGCGCGGCGGATGGCCGCCATGGGATTGCGCGAGGCGTCGGCCATGTGGGCGTCGGCCAGGGCCTCAGCGTTCTCCATGCGTTTGTCGGCGCACGCCACGAGCTTGAATCCGCAGTTCGCGGCCATTTGGGCGTGCATCCGGCCCAGGCCGCCGCAGCCAATGATCGCCAAGTTCATGGAAGGCCTCCCTCGCCGTCAGCGAAATCACGCGCGATTATGGTCTTCAGGCTCACCAGCACGTGCTCGAGCATCGCATCGAGGGAATGCCGGTACGGCCCGTACTCCGCCACCAGCGCCTTGTCGTAGCCGATCTCGTCGAACGCCGCCATCACGGCCGGCCAGTTCACGTCCCCCTCCATCAGCATCACGAAGCCGTCGAAGGTCCCGGCCGATGCCCGGAAGTCCTTCGCGTGCACCATCCGTATGCGCGGACCCAGGATGCGGATCCACTGCTCCGGGTAGCCGTAGAGGACGATGTTGCCGACGTCGAAAAACGCGCCCACGTACTCGCTCTCGAATTGATCGATGAAGTCCCGCGTCTCGACCGGACTCAACAGGAACTTGTTCCACACGTTCTCGAGGGCGATGGCTGCCTTGGCCTTCTCGGCCGCGGGCACCAGGGCCTGGATCGACGTCAACGCATTCTCGATAGCCACCTCGTACGACAACTCCGGCGTCACCGACCCCGGCACCGTCAGCACCGAATCCACCCCGAGCCAATTGGCGATCTGCAACGCGCGCGTCATGGCCTCGACCGCCTTCGCCCGCACCTTCGGATCGGGCGAGGTCATCGGGAGCTCCCAGCCCAGGCCGCACCCGACACTAGTCAGCTCGAGGCCTTGCTTGGCCGCGTGTTGGCGTATCGCCGTCACGTCCGCCTCAGAGGCGTCCAGCGGGACCGGGCCCTTGGTCCCCACGCACACCTCGAAGGCCTCGAAGCCCACTTCCTTCGCCAGCGAGATCGCCTGCGTAGCCGGCATCTCACCGGGAAAGGCCCATTGGTTAATGGCCGCTTTCATATGCATCCCCTTTCCGCTTGTCTATCCAGGGAAACCGAGCCCAGGCATTATAGGACCGGTCAAGGGAAATCGCCACCACGGCCGCGGCCCAACCGACGCGGCGTCAGGAGCCCCGCGCTTCTGTCCTCGTCTTTCTCTTCGTCCCTGCAATTGTCCTCGTGCTCATGGTCGTCCCCGATGCGCCCGCCTCAGGTCCGAGTTCAAGCACGAGAAGACGGCGCCGGTGGGAGCCCTCGCCCGCCCCACGCAAGGTTACGAGCCCCACCACGATTGCGAGCACGAGCACGCGACGGCGTCGCCTTGCTTGCGAGTGGCAGTTTGTGTGCGTCTTCACTCGGGCGGTACACTCCCGGCCAGTGTGACGGCTTGCGGAGGACCGACGTTGATTTATCTCAAGGCCTTTTTCCTGGGCATTGTCGAGGGCGTGACCGAGTTCCTGCCCATCAGCAGCACAGGGCACATGATCCTCGTGGACGAGTGGGTGAAGCTCAGTTCGGATCAGGCCTTCGCCGACGCCTTTATGGTCATCATCCAACTCCCCGCCATCCTCGCCGTCGTCGCCTATTTCTGGAGCGATTTGTGGCCGTTCTCAGGTGACCGCGAGGAAAGACGCGCCCGGCTCTTGCTCTGGACCAAGATCGTCGCCGCCTTTGTCCCCGCGGCCGTGCTGGGCGCCCTGCTGGCCGGATTCATCGAGCAGACGCTCTTCAACCCGGTGCTCGTGGCTGTGGCGCTGTTGGCCGGCGGCGTGCTGCTGATCCTCATCGAGCGGCGCCCCCGGCCCGAGCGGGTGGCCAACGTGCGCGCCGTCACCTACAAACTGGCCTTGTACATCGGCCTGGCCCAGTGCGTGGCCATGGTTCCCGGCACCTCGCGTTCGGCCGCCACCATCATCGGCGCCATGCTTCTGGGCGCGGGCCGCGTCGCGGCCGTCGAGTTCTCCTTCTTCCTGGCCGTGCCCACCATGCTCGGCGCCACGGTCTTCACGGTCTTCAAACACGGCCTCCACTTCTCCGCGCACCAATGGGCCGTGATCGCCGTCGGTTCCGTCGTTTCATTCGCCGTCGCCTACCTGGTCATCGCCGCCTTCATGGACTACATCCGACGGCGCAATTTCATCCCCTTCGGCTACTACCGAATCGTCCTGGGCCTCCTGGTCCTCGGCTACTTCCTACTCGTGCGCTGAGTGATGGGCGGCCCAACGACCACAGGGGGGATGGGACGTGCGCGGAACGCACTTTCCCCCTGAGGACGCAACGGATCGGTGCGTTGACTATCCCTTGCTCGGCAGTGCCGCGGCCGCGCCCAAGGCCAAGGCCCCGGCAAGCAGAGCGAGTGTAGCAACGCCCGCGGCCACCGGCATGCCATCATCTACGATTATGGTTGCCGCCCGCGACACCTGCACGTCGGCATGGTTATCGCTGATTTCGACGTAGTAGGCGCCGCTGTCGGCCGGCGTCAGCATGGACGTCGTGAACGAAGCCTCGGTCGCGATCAAGATCGGCCGGTCATCCTTGAACCACTGGAACATCAACGGCTGGAATCCGCCCGTGGTCGCCACCTCGAAGGTATGCGTACCCAGCCATTCGACGTCGCCGCCTTCCGGATGCTCGACGATTTCGAGGTGGGCGGCGACCTCGAGGGACGCCGCCGGGGAGAAATACGAGCCCAGCATGTCGGTCACGGTGCAGAAGTAGGTTCCGGCATTCGCCAACGTCACGCTCAGGACGTCCAACGTGTCCTCCGTCGCGCCGGGAATATCGGCCTTGGCCGGCTCGAAGTCCCATTGGTAGCTCAGCGGCAGAATCGGATCCGTCAGGCCCACCGTGAACTGTGCGTCCTCGCCGAGGTAGCGCTTGAGGTCCGCCGGTTGCGGATCAAACGCCGGCCCCTCGCGAGTCACCCCGAGCACAAAGTCCTCCCGTGTCCCTCCCGCGGCCCAAACCAGGCCAAACACGTCTTCGTTTGTCAGCCCGTCCCCATTCCAGTCCGACGCGCCTGCCAAAGGCTCGTCGGGCGATCCGTCGCCAAAGACCACAAAGGTGGGCGTCGTGAACGAGATCGTCGGGAGCAAGGCGGCGAAGTCGCGCAGGGACTGCTCGAGTTCCGGCGACATCACCCCCGCGTAGTCGTCGGCCAGGTCCTCGAACAGCCCCGGATTCGACGCCACCACGGCAAACTTCGTGATGCGGTCGACCATGATCAAGTCCACTTGGGCTTGCATGCCGGCGTTCAGGCCGCTCATGCCCGCGGTCCAGGGACTGAAGATACTGAGCGCGGTGGCAAAGAGATCGAATCCGTAGCCGCTTATGACGATGATGTCATCGCCCACGCGGCGCAGCCACAAGACGAGGTCAAGGAGTCGGTCCCCTGGTTCCGGCATGTCGACGATCGTGACGTACAACAGCGGATTTGGGAATGGGAACTCCGTCAGCAGGCCTTCCCCCACGTCCCACATGAGTTGGCCGGCCAGCGGCGCCACGGGCGCCACGTTGACCAGGTCCGCCGCAAGGGTCTCGGCGTTGGCCAGGTTGGCAGCGTACTGCTGGCGAACGAGCTCCAAGTCCACAAAAGGGTCCTCGATCCACGGCTCGGCGCACAAGACCGCCGCCAGCAACGCCATCTGCCAGCTATCGTTCACCCCGTCGCCCGTCTCGGTGCCGTCGACGTACTCGACGTCCCATTCGGGCCAAGTCCCGTACAGGTCCCCCCAGAGCAGCGTGATCAGGGCGGCCGCCGAATTGCCCAGAGCATCAAACTCGCCGAGTTGAGGGCACGCCGCTTCGTCCAGCGTCAGCCCCCAGCCCGCCGTCGGAAGGCTCATCAATACCACTACGAAGACAGGGCGATAGACCCACTTCATGTTCCCACTCCCCTCCCTCGGTCACATTTTGGCCCAAGGTGCCTCACGATGCCCTCAGCCTCACAAGCGCCATCCCAGACAATGCGCAGCCTACGGCTGCAAAACGCAAGCCAAGCAGCAGGCCACACGACCCCGCGCCTCACCCGCCCGGCCGTGTGAACCCACCCAGTTAGAGATCATTATACCGCAAAATACCGCAGAAGCGCCGAGAATCTCAACAAGCGTGCGCCCGGCTTTCGCCTGCGCACAGGACGCCGCGTGCCCTTGTCCGGCATGGATGAAGCTGGTGTGGCCGGCTAGCGCGCCTTGCCCGTCAGCCAGGCGGCCCGGTCCTTCTCCGCCATGGCCTTGGGCTTGCCCTCGAAAGCGACCTTGATAACCGACACCGATGGATGGGGCGGCCGTTTCGGCAGGCCGCTGATAATCAACCGGCCGTTCTGCTCTTGGCGAACCTTGGCCCGCTTGTCCGCGCCCAGCACTCGGGCCCACTTGGCCTTGGTCTTCACCAGAGGCGCCACCGCCTCTTCGCCCGGCCAGCGGAACACGTGCAGGTAGCCCACGTGGCCTTTCGCCGTCCACGTGCCAAGCATCCCGCCATGCAGCGGGCAGCGCTCAGAGCCGTAGATCGCCTCTCCGTTCGTGCGCAGCCATTTGCCCATGGCCAGCAGGCGCTCCCGCTCCTCGTTGCGGATCGCACCGTCCGGCTGCGGGCCCACGTTCAGCAGGTAGTTGCCCTCACCCGCCGCCGCAGTGACCAGGTTCTGCAGAAGCTGCGGGACGCTCTTCCAGTTCGGGTTGTTCCGGATATATCCCCAGCCGCACGAGTCCCCGATCGTCATGCACGATTCCCAGCCCCGTCCGGGCGCCGAGGCGGTGACGTGCTGTTCGGGCGTGTCGAGATCCTCGTCTACGCCCGAGCGGTTGTTGATGACGATATGGGGCTGGAGCTCGCGCGCCATCGCGTTGACCTTCTCCGATCTCCAGAACTTCGGGACATTCTTGGTCGAGGCGCCGTGGGCGATCCAGGCCCCGTCGTACCACAGCATGTCGATCTTGCCGTAGTTCGTCATCAGCTCACGCACCTGATCATGGAACTGCTGCACCATCTCCCCGGCGCTCGGCTTGTGCTTGTCCGGGTCGAAGTAGCCGGGGAAACGCCAGTCGAGTAACGAGTAGTAGAATCCGACCTTGAGCCCGGCCTTCCGGAACGCCGCGACGTACTCCGCCACGAAGTCCCGCTTCGCCCGCGTCTTCACGCTCGTGAAATCCGACACTTGGCTGTCGAACAGGCAGAATCCGTCGTGATGCCGGGTCGTGAGCACGGCGTATTTCACGCCCGCCTTGACCGCCAGGTCCGCCCAGGCCTCCGCGTCGAACTTGCGCGGATTGAAGCGGTCGGCCAGCTTGGCGTACTGATCCTTCGGGATTCGCTCCTGGAACATCACCCACTCGCCCCGACCCGGTATGGCGTAGAGCCCCCAGTGCATGAACAGCCCAAACCGCGCCTTGTGAAACCACGCCATCCGCTGCCGGTACGTCATCGCCTTCTGTGCCATGCCATCTCCCTCCCAATCTTCCTCTTCGTCTGGCTCGCCTTGGACTCACTAGTCGTTAGTCTTCGCCATCGTCCTCCTGCTGCGGTCCGATGATCGGCTTCAGCCACAATAACACCTGCTCGATCGCCGTCACGGAAACGTCAAAGAGGGCCGTGCCGTGCGTGGCCCCTTTGTACTCCCGCAGCTCACACAGGCCCGGCGCGGCCCGTTTCAGCGTTGTGCACGACATGGCCGAATACGAATCCCCCGCCGACGTCATCAGCAGCACGGGACGCCGCCCGTAGGCCACAATGGCCTCCTCTATCTTGATGCCCTTGTAGTCCAGGCCCGGCGAGACCAGCACCACGGCCGGGACGTCCTCCTGGCCCACGGCGTAGCTCAGCGCCAGGTTCGCGCCGATGCTCGCGCCGACCACTGCCAGGTTCTCCGGGTCGGCCCCCTGCTCGAGCAGAGCGCGTTTCGCCGCGCCGATGTCCTCGACCGCGGCCAGCCAGTCCGCTGTGCTGAATTGGCGATAGGACAGCGACTCGGCGCCGCGGGCGCGGCTGTCGCCGTGGCCACGCAGGTCAAAGGCAAGGCAGAGGTAGCCGGCGCGTTGCGCCCTCAGTGCGAAGGGCCCCCAAGCGTGCCGGTCCGCGCCCAGCATGTGAACCAACACCAGCCCCGGCGGCTTCGGTGCGTCCACGGGATATACGGTGGCCGCGATCTCGACCCCGTCCGAAGTCGCGAACGCGATGTCCCGTGTGTTGTCGGGCGGCGCCTTGTGGGGCGCCCCGCAAGCGCACAATACCAGCCCGGCCGTGGCCAGCGCGGCCCGCAGAAGCACGACATCCCGCGCCCGCACGAAAGCACCGCGCGGGCGCGGGATGTGCAAATACGTTCTACCCGAGGTCAAACAGGCTCTCGAGCTTCATGGCAAGCGTCACGTCGCCCTGGATCTTCAGCTTGCCCGTCAAGAAGGCCGTTTGACCGTTGAGCTCGCCGTTCATCAGCGCCAGCCAGTCCGCGCTGGACGCCGTCAGCACGATGGTCGGATTCTCGGCCGTGCCTTGCGAAATGGCGCCTTGGCCGTCCGCGATGACCACGTTCCACTCGCCGCCGCCTTCGCCTTCCGCCACGAACTGGAACGTCGCCGTCATGCCCGCAAGCTTGTCCGGCGAGAGCTTGCCCTCCAGTTCATCAAAGAAGCCCTGAATCGTGTCTGCCATTGTTGGTTCTCCTTCTTTCGTTCACAAACATCCCACAGTGGCATCTTGGCCGTGCCCGGTAGCCCAACCCGCGCCATGGTGACGCAGAAAATCTCCGCCGCGTCTCGGCCCATTTTCCAGGCCACCGCCAAGAACGTCCGCATAATCTAGCACAGGCCCACCGGACAGTCAATAACCCAAAGCGCCGGAGGCGCAACCTGAAGACGGCGCGCCGAGGTGGCATGACCAGCCAAGAACGGCCTCGCACCGCGGCAGGACTTGGGCTACCCGTTTTTCGGCCCATCGCCACGACCGTCCGACAAGCCGATGGCGGTACGATGCGGCGCCTGCGAGCAGTGCCTGCAAGCGGCCCCCACAAGCGCCATCGTCCAGCCCGGCGTCGTGGACGCCCGCCGCATCCATGGCCCACGCCTTGACCCGCCTGTTGAACGAGGAGCGCACGAGCAGTGCGCACGTCTTGTCAAGAATGGCATGTGCCACTCCCGGAGAAGCCTTTCTCGCACAATGCGCGTCCTTTGCGTCGCTTGAGTCCTTTGCGTCGCTTTGCACCGGCCTTACGCGCGGATTTGGGGTTCAATATATAGTATTGACTTTCCGAAGGGCTACGATATATAGTACAAAAGGCCGAGAATCGTTCGGAGGTCGGCTCCCGATTTCACCCGAGAAAAGGCTGGACAAACGGATGCCAGTGTTCTATAATTTGTTCCCCCGAGAGGGGATGGCACAACATGTGGGGACGGCTTGCAGGGCGTTTCCGCTATGCTTTTTGCTGTAAGACATTTGTTGTCAATAGTTTAACGCGTATTGCGCAACATCGGCAGGGGAAGGCCGCGTGGCGGTGTTCGCGTAGGACAGCAGAGACAAGGTAGGGAGGTCGGCCGTGTTTCGCGTACGGGAACAATTCAAGCTGTCGGGGGATTTCTTGGCGCAATACCTGGGCAAACAGCCGGATTGGGGGCCGCTGGGCTACGTGACCTTCAAGCGCACCTACGCCCGCGAACTGCCTGACAACAACGGGGGCACGGAGGAGTACTGGCAAACGGTTCGACGTGTGGTCGAGGGGTGCTACACGATCCAGCTCAACCATTGCCGCGGCCTCAAGCTGCCATGGAGCATGGCCAAGGCGCAGCGGTCGGCGCAGGAGATGTACCGGCTGATGTGGGACTTCAAGTTCCTGCCGCCGGGCCGGGGCCTGTGGATGATGGGTACGGACTACATCTACGAGCGCGGCTCTGCGGCGCTGAACAACTGCGCCTTCGTGTCGACCGAAGAGCTCGAGGTCAGCTTCTCCGAGCCGTTCTGCTTCCTGATGGACTTGTCGATGCTGGGTGTGGGCGTGGCCTTTGACACCAAGGGCGCCGGCAAGGTGAAGATCGAGCCACCGGTGGTGGCCGACGACACGCATGTGGTGGCCGATTCCAAAGAGGGCTGGTGCGACCTGGTGCGCTGCATCCTCGAGTCGTACGTGGGCCAACGCCCCCGGCCCAGGTGCATCGACTACTCGAGGGTCCGGCCCATGGGCTCGCCGATCAAAACCTTCGGCGGCATCGCACCCGGTCCGGCGCCGCTCAAGGAGTGCATGGCGAACATCGACAAGGTCCTCGCGCCTCGCATTGGCGAGCGCGTCTCGTCCACCGACATCACCGACCTCATGAACGTGATCGGCAAGTGTGTCGTTTCCGGCGGAGTGCGTCGTACCGCCGAGTTGGCGTTGGGCGACCCGAGCGACACGGAATACCTCAAGCTGAAAGACCCGCAGTTGCACGAGGAGAAGCTCCAAGCCTGGCGTTGGGCGTCGAACAACAGCATCGAGGCCGACGTGGGCATGCAGTACGCCGCCCTGGGCGAGCAGACGGCGAAGAATGGGGAGCCGGGCTACTTCTGGATCTCCAACGCGCGCGCCTTCGGCCGGCTCATGGACGGTGCGAACTGGCTCGACGCCAAGGTGCAGGGCACGAATCCGTGCGCCGAGCAGAGCCTGGAATCGTACGAGATCTGCAATCTGGTCGAGACCTTCCCGTCGCGTCACGAAACGTTCGAGGCCTACCAGCGCACGCTGAAGTTCGCCTACCTCTACGCCAAGACGGTGACCCTGGTGCCGACGCACAACGAGCGCACCAACGCCATCATGCTGCGCAACCGGCGGATCGGCCTGTCGCAATCGGGCATCGTCGAGTCCTTCGAGAAGCACGGCCGCCGCACCCACTTCCAGTGGTGCGATAAAGGCTACCAGTACGTGTGCAACCTCGACAAAATCTACGCCCAGTGGCTGTGCATTCCGGAGAGCATCAAGAAAACGAGCGTCAAGCCCAGCGGCACGGTGTCGCTCCTGCCGGGCGTGACGCCGGGCATCCACTACGCCCATTCGCAGTACTACATGCGCACCATTCGCATCGACAAGACAAGCCCACTGATCGACCCTATCCGCCAGGCGGGATACCGCGTCGAGGAATCGGTGTACGGCGACAATACGCTGGTGGTCTACTTCCCCGTCGAGCACACGGTCTTCGACCGGGCGAAGTCGGACGTGTCGATTTGGGAGCAGGTGGAGAACATCGCCCAGATGCAGTACTTCTGGGCAGACAATCAGGTGAGTGCGACCGTGACGTTCAGCCCGCAGGAGGCAAAAGACATCCCGCGCATCCTCGAACTGTACGAAACGAGGCTCAAGTCCATCAGCTTCCTGCCCCTGCAAAACCACAACTACCCCCAGGCGCCCTACCAGGAGATCGCCGGCGAAGCCTACTTCCAGGCGGTGGGAAAACTCGGGCCCCTCGACTTCGCCACCCTCAACACCAACGAGGCCGAGGACGTGTTCTGCGACTCCGAGAAGTGCGAGATCGTCCCGGCCGCCGTGCACTTCCCCGAGCCGCAGGAGTTCGAGTTCGTCTACTCCGACGGCGACGGGGCCTCAGAGCGCGAAAAGGAAATGTCCCAGATGGGCGTGCCCAAGTAGGCCATGCAACCGGACAGGCGACGCACCGCTCGAGAGGAAGATCAGGATGCCGATGACTCACGGGAGCGTTGCGCTGGCCGGATTGCTGCTGGGGATGACCATGCCAAGCGCCTATCCCGCCCAAGATGACACCGTGCTATTGTCCTTTGATCGGGATTCGCTGCCCGAGATCATGCGGCAGAACGACGTAGCCGCGGCCATCGTGCCGCACCAGGGCCGCCGCGCCATGCGCGTGGACTTCCACAAGGTCGACTGGCCCAACGTCTTCTTCGAGCCGCCCGAAGGCCTCTGGGACTGGCGCCGCTACGCCGGCATTGCGGCGGACGTGTTCAATCCGGGGCCGGTGGACGTAGACGTGTGCATGCGGGTGGACAACGCCGGGGCCGACGGGGCGAACCACTGCAACAACGGCAACACGAACGTGCCGCCCGGCCAACGCGCCACCCTCCAGGTGCGCTTCAACACGGGCGACGCCCAGGAGCTCTGGGGCATGAGGGGCGTGCCCATTCGCGGGCCCGTGGGCAGCGGCCCGGTGCTCGATACCGCGGCCATCACCGCCTTTCAGGTGTTCCTGCCGCGTCCGCCCGAGTCCCGAACGCTGATCATCGAGGAGATCCGCCTGTTCGGCCAGGGCGGCCCCCTAGCCGACCTCGTGCCCATGCCCTTCATCGACAGATTCGGACAGTACAAGCACGACGATTGGCCGGGCAAGATCAAGCAGGAACAAGAACTGCACACCCGGCGGCAGCACGAGGCCGAGGAACTCGAGCGCGCCCCCGCGCTCGAGGGGCGGGGCCGGTACGGCGGCTGGGCCGGGGGCCCGCAACTCGAAGGCACGGGCTGGTTTCGCACGGCCAAGGTCAAAGGGAAGTGGTGGCTCGTCACGCCGGACGGGCATCTGTTCTTCTCGAACGGGATGGACTGCGTGGGCACGTGGGGCGCGACCTTTGTCGAGGGGCGCGACACCTGGTTCGAGGCGCTGCCCGATCCGGACGATGAACGCCTTGCCTTCCTCTACAATACCGTCAGCGGCGCACACAGCATGGCCGGGTGCATCGACGGCAAGGGGCGGACCTGCCTCTTCTATCGATGGAACCTACTGCGCAAATACGGGGGCGACTGGCCCGCGGCCTGGCGGGAAGTCACCTATCGGCGCCTCCCGTCGTGGGGATTCAACACCATCGCCAACTGGTCCCAGGAGGACGTGCTCGAACACAGTCCCATCCCGTTCGTGGTCTCGCTCGGGGCCTGGGGAGAGGTCCGTGAAGTCGAGGGCGCCCGCGGATACTGGGGCCGCATGAAGGATGTGTTCGACCCGAGCTTTGCCGCTGCGGTGGAACGATGCGGGGGGAGCGTTGTCGCCAAATACGCCGAGAATCCCCTGTGCATCGGCTACTTCTTCGACAACGAGATCGGGTGGGAGACCATCCGCCGGGGCGTACTGGCCAGCCCGCCGGACCAGCCGTGTCGCATGGCCTTCGTCGAGCGGCTGCGCGCGAAGTATGGTTCCGTGGCCGAGCTCAACGAGGCGTGGGGCGTCGAGGCGGCAGACTGGGACGCCCTGCGCGCGCCGGCCGAGGAGAACGAAACGGCCAAGGCCGACCTCGACGCCTTGGAATACGCCTTCGCCCGGCGCTATTTCGACACCGTGAACGACGGAATCAAGCAGCATGCGCCGAATCAGTTGTACCTCGGTTGCCGGTTTTCCTCGGCGCCGGCCTTTGCCGTACGGGCCTGTGCCGACGTGGTCGACGTGGTCAGTTTCAACCTCTACCGCCGCCGCATCGACCACGAACGATTCACGGGCGACAACGACCTGGGCAAGCCCCTCATCATAGGCGAGTTCCACTTCGGCGCGCTGGACCGAGGCATGTTTCACACCGGACTTGTGCCAACCAAGGACCAGGCGGACCGGGCGGCCCACTACGCCGACTACGTACGCGCGGTCGCCGACTGCCCGGCCTTTGTCGGTTGCCACTGGTTTCAGTACGTGGACGAACACACCACCGGGCGCTGGTTCGACGGCGAGAACTACAACATCGGCTTCGTGAGCATCACGGATTCGCCCTACCCGGAGTTGCTCCAGGCGGCCAGGAGCGTACACGCCGAACTCTACCGCCGGCGCTACTACGGCCCCAAGTAGTGGCTACCGGTCCGTACGCCTGTTGACAACAACGTCCGCCGAGGCGACACTCGGCGTCGGCCGAGGGGAGGCCGCTGTGGCATTCGGCTTGGATGCGAACCTGGCCGAGCTGAGCGGCGGGCAGGCGGGGATTCGCCGAAATACGCAGGCCCGATAGCCTGCGCTACGGCCTGTTCTGGCAAACGGCGGGAGGAACATGCCATGAGAGCCGGAGTCGAACTCGGGTCGTTGGCGCTTGTCTTCGGCCTGTTTGCGACGGCTGGAGCGGTCGAGGTCGCCATCGCGCCCGACCGGATGCTGGTCGTGGACGGTGAGCGGACCTTCATCTTGGGGATCTACGAAAATCCGGACAACGACGCGTTGCTGGACGAGGTCGCCGGGGCGGGATACAACCTGGTGCGGTGTTCGGCCAACGCCGAGGCCCTCGACCGGCTCGAGGCGCGCGGGCTGTACGCCTGGGTCAACGCGGGCGGGCGGATCGACCTCGGTGCGGACGGTGCGGACGACCCGACAGGTTTGGAGGAGTTGGTGCAGGACGTAGGCGGCCACCCGGCACTGTTGGTCTGGGAAGTGCCGGACGAGGCGCTTTGGTACTGCTGGGTCCCTGCCTACGATGTGGCGAAGCCGATTCCGGAGTGCGTTCGCGATTTCAGGAAGCGCGCGGCGGACAAGTGCGCGGGGCTGGTCGCAGGATACCAGAAAATGAAGCAGTTGGATCCCGGCCGGCCGGTATGGATGAACCACGCGCCATGCAATAGCCTCAAAGACCTGGCCGACTTCAACCGCGCCGCCGACATCGTCGGCTGCGACATCTATCCCCTGTTTCCCTATCCGACGCGCTTGTTCGACGTGTCCCGCCGCATCCTCGGTTTCGTCGGGATCCAGACGGACCGCATGCAGCGCGCCGCGCCGGAGAAGCCCGTGTGGATGGTCCTGCAAGGATTCTCGTGGGCCGACGTCGACGTCCTGTTTCGGCACCGCGACGCGCCCGGGCAACGCCCGACCTTCGCCGAGTCGCGCTTCATGGCCTACGACGCGATCGTCCGCGGCGCCCGCGGCATCCTGTATTGGGGCACGCACCACGCCGACAAAGAGGGGGCGCAATGGCGAAGCCTGATGCGGCTCGGCCGGGAACTCGCGGACCTCCAGTCCGTGTTGTCCGCGCCGGACGCGGCCGTGGTCCCTGGCGTGGAAGCCCGGTCGGCCCTGCTCCCGCTGCACGAGTGGGTGCGCGCGCTCGGCAAAGACGTCGACGGCCAGGTCTGGTGGCTGGTGGTCAACGAGCTGCCCGTGGCCATGCGATACACGTTGCGAGGTCTGGACCCACTGGAAGGCACAACGTATACCGACGCCTTCGCCGACCGGCAGGCCACGGTGACCGACGGCGTTCTGAGCTTTCCGATCGACGGCTACGGCGTGCACGTGCTGAGACCGGGGGCCGACCGCGAATGAGACGGCGCTAGTCCGACGGGACGCGGTCGGCCGGCGCTTTGCGGACGCAGCGGAAGCCGATCTGGTCGCGGCGGAAACAGCCGTCGATTTGGCCGGGGTCGTCGCCGGCGCGGTAGGCGGCGCGGCAGGCGTCCGCGCTCGAGTCCCACGCGCCGCCTCGCAGCACGAACTTGGCGCCGGGCTCGTCCTCGGGGCCGCGGGGGTTCTGGCCCGGCGCGCCGGCGTAGTACGCCTCCTCGTACACGTCGTTGCACCATTCGAGCACGTTGCCGTGCATGTCGTGGACGCCCCAGGCGTTGGATTTCTTGGCGCCCGCGGGGTGCGTGCTCTTGCCGGCGTTGTCCGCGAACCAGGCGTAGTCCCTCAGTCTGGCCGGATCGGTTCCGCAGGCGAACTCGGCGGTGCGTCCGGCGCGGCAGGCGTACTCCCACTCGGCTTCGGTGGGCAGCCGGTAGCCGTCGGCGTCGAAGTTACACGCCCCGGTCTCCTCGTCATAGCAGGGCTCGAGGCCGTCGGCGCGCGAGCGGGCGTTGCAGTACAGGGCCGCGTCGGCCCAACTGACCTGTTCGACAGGATGGTTCGGGCCTTTGAAGTGGGCGGGGCTCTTGTGCATGAGTTGCTTGAACTGGTCCTGGGTGACCTCACACGTGTCGATGAGGAACGCACCCAGCGACACCCGGCGCGCCGGCCGTTCATCCGCCTCGCCCTCGTCGCTGCCCATCACAAACGACCCCGCCGGGGCCAACACCATTTCCCCAGTGGCCGTTCGCACGACCGGCGGTTGCGCCTGTTGAGGCACCGAGCAGCCCAGTAGAAGCGACACAAGGAGCAGCGCTGCCGCCGTGTGCGCCGCGCAATACGCAAAACAGGGACTGTCCTCGCGAGTCTGCGAGCAGGGACTGACCCTGTTTTGCGGACACGGCACGAAAGCCCCCACTATGACGCGCTTCTTGCCGCCACTAACGGTTACGGTTTTTCTTTGGTTCTTTCTCCTTCCCCAAAAAGAAAGAACGCAGCTTCTCATCATTTCAGCCTCCTATTCCTCGGCCACGAAGACCCAATCGGGCTCTTTGTTGCTCAGGCCGTCGTGGGTGATGGGCACCGTCACGTCCGGCGTCGAGGGATTGACGATCCAGATGTCCCACCCCTTGGCTTTGCGACCGATCACGTAGGGGGCCGGCTGCATGCGCGAGCCCAGCGGCCCGCGCCCATAGGCCAGGTACCGGCCGTCGGGCGACCAGTCGACGTGATAGGTCTGCTGCGGGTGGTCCACCTGGACCACTTTGCGGCGCTCGCCGAGCTTGGGCTCCGGCTGGGTGAGGTCGACGTCGGCCACCTCGACCCACATGTAGTCTTTGTGTGCGGTGTTGCCCGTGCCCCACGCCACTTGGCGTCCGTCCGGGCTGATGTCGGGGCGACACTGGTACAGGTCGTCGGGCCCGGCCGTGGACCGGATCAGTTCGACCACGCGGTCCTCGCGCGCGTGGAGGGCCACGGTGGACTGGTTGAAGCCCATGGCGCGTATGGCGCTGGCGATGATCCAGTTGCCGTCGGGCGACCAGCAGGCGTTGAGGAGCCCGGAGATATCGGGCTTCGGGTGCTGGGTCGTTTGGCCCGTCTCGATGTGGTGGAAGAACAGATGGTCATTGGCGTAGGCGTCCTTCGTGAAGCGGACGTCCGTCTCGACCGAGTAGGCGATGACCGTGCCGTCCGGGCTCCAGAAGGGCTGGCGGCCGTTT
>Ga0272442_10006729_pt1 | contig 15043 bp, 11 predicted proteins | sample SSMForm2O_FD_200262 | JGI IMG/M metagenome (GOLD analysis project Ga0272442, IMG submission 200262) | Marine sediment archaeal communities from Little Sippewissett salt marsh, Falmouth, MA, United States - SSM-Form-2O | ecosystem: Environmental > Aquatic > Marine > Wetlands > Sediment ...
GGCCGAAGATTGAGTGGAACGAATTCTTTGAAGACACCATCGGCCCAGCGATTATTGAAGAGAATATCAAAGGTATTGCAGAAGCATCATCGGCGGGGGAAAAAGCGGATGATGAGGAAAGCGCGAAGAGACTTTGGGCCGAGGCACACAGAAGAGCCGGCGAACGAATCACTGAGAATATCAACCAAGCGATCCGCAACGAGCTGCGCAACGAGCGGAAACGGCGACTGGACGCCGTATTCATGTACGGGGTGCTCGTTACTCTGGCCGCGGCCGCGACACTGGGTTGGTTTTTTGCGGGCATCCATTATCGCATCTGGATTGATACATCGCCGCCGGAACCATCTCGACCTCCTGCCGAGGAGCGCCATCCTCCGAATGATACCCCTGCACCTCCCGCCGAACCCGACCCGGCCGACGTGATCGCCGACCTGCTGAAAGATCGCTAGCAGGGCGTACCGCCTCCGGCGGGACACGCGGAATGAATTCCGCGCCACACGAGCAGGGGCGTTCCTGAACACAAGACGTGTGGGCGCGGGTTTTCAACCCGCGCATCGGCCCGAAGGGCCGAACCATCGCCGATCGAGAACGGCGGAACCGCGAAACGCAGTGAAGAATCCGCACAAGAACCTTGACGCCGTCCGTACGGAAGCAGCATAATTGCCGCTGCGGATCCGTCGCTATGCATTGGAAGCGGACGAATCGAGGAATTGATGCCAGAGAAGCATGTGACTGCCGATGCCCTGACGGACAAGGTCATTGACTGCCACTCGCACGTCGGACTCAACCTCAAGAACTACGCGTGCCGGGAATACCCCTACGCGCAGACCATCGAAGGGCTGTACTACAGGCAGCGCGCGGCGGGCGTGGACGTCAACATAGTCTTCCCGGCGAGCGGCAGCCTCTTTTTCGACCCAAGTTACTTCGAGAAGGGCGAGATGCGCCCGGCAAGGAATCCCTTGTCGCCCGCGCCCTATGCGCTTGAAAATGAGATGATGATGCTCGAGGTATTCGAGTTCAATCCCGAACACAAAGAAAGATTCATCACGTTTGTTATGGCAGACCCCGGGAGAGAGGTTCGTAGACAGCTCCAACTGCTGCGAGAGCTCGAGAGACGCTTTCCGGTCTATGGCATCAAGATCTCTTCCGTGGATTGTCAATCGAGGATCACGTCGCTGCTTGACGTAGGCAGACCCTTCCTCGACTATGCCGCGGAGCGGAACATTCCCTTGCTGCTTCACACAACCGTTGATCCGTCGGAGGACTATTCTCGCGCGGCGCTTTGTTTCCAGGTCATCGAAGAAAACCCTCACGTGCGTTTCTGCCTCGCGCATTGCATCGGGTTTCACGCGGGGTTTCTCCAGAAAGCGAACGACATGCCGAACGTGTGGGTGGATACGGCCGCTCTCAAAATCCAGGTGCAATGCGCTCGCGAGAACAACCGTATCATCGCCCCGGAAAAGGAGCGGTTCGAAGGCGATTACTCGGACCACACGAAGATACTCGGCGCGCTGATGGCGCGCTACCCCGACACGATCATGTGGGGAACCGATTCTCCCTGGTACACGTTCATTTGTCGGAGGAAACAGGGTGAGGGTTCCTATCTCCCGTTTCGTCTCAAGGGCCGCTACGAGGACGAGAAGGCCGCGCTGGACGCCTTGCCGGAGGAGCTTCGGATAAAGGCATGCAACACGAACACGCTGCGGTTTGTCTTTGGAACGCAGCCCACGGCAAAGGAGAAGACGTAGATGTCCGAATTCAGATACGGCGTTTCGCGTTTCGCCCCTTTTGGGGACCGGGACGTCTGCGAAAAAATCCGAAGGATAACCCGCGAAGACATCTGCACGCATGCGAATCCGGATTTCCACATCCGCGTTGTGAGGGATGGCGAGATTGCGTCCCTGCGGATTGCGGATCTCTTCGGCCGGATCAAGGCCTCGGACGAAGAGGATAAGAAACTTGTGATGATCCTTCCACAGCCGCATCCGCAGTATGTGACCGTCGCCGAGCTGATCAACCGGCATCGGGTGAACTGCAGGAACCTGTACACGTTCAACATGGACGAGTGGGCCGACGAGGACGGGAATGTCGCGCCGGAGACCTATCCGAACGGTTTTATGCACGCCATGCTCAACAATTTCTACGCCAGGATCGATGAGGACCTCCGGCCGCCTTTGAAACAGATACAGGGGATCAACAACAAAAACCTCGACGACTACGCGAAGATGATGGAGGACCTCGGCGGAGTGGACCTGTGCGACGGCGGGATCGGCTGGAGCGGACACGTGGCGTTCGTCGAACCGGGGGCGCCGGAGTTCGCGTCGGACAGCTTGCAGGAATGGAAAGAACTCGGCCCACGGATTGTGACGCTGACGCCGTTTACAATCGCTCAAAGCTGCCTGGATCCCGACTTCGGGATGAGCGGCGACTGGTCCGCTATCCCGCCGAAAGCGGCCACCATCGGGCCCGCGCAAGTGCTGGGGGCGCGGTTGCGCAATTCCTGGAACCATTTCACGCTCGGGAGCACGAACATATCCTGGCAGCGATTCAGCGTCAGGCTGGCGGCGCACGGGCCCATCGGCCCGCACTGCCCGGCTTCAATACTGCAGGAAGGCCCGACTCATCTTTACCTATCCGAAAAAATCGCCGGCAACATTGAAGCCGACCGTGGACTGAGTTTCTACAGTTGAATCGTGTTCCCTTAACCGACCACCGGAGGAAAACGGCGCATGACTGAACAAACCCGTCGCGAAACGCCCGGCAATTCCACCAAAGTCGAAAGACTTCTCCCGCAACTTGCCATGGTTCGTCGCGGCTTGGCGAACTTGCCGCCCGTCCGGACGCCCCGCCCTTATGTGTTGCGCACCTTTCGCGAGGGCGACGAGGCCGCGTGGGAAAAGATCGTTGCCGAGGCCTTCGGCAAGACTGTAGGCCATTACCATTTCGATCCGTTGGTGCGCAATTTCGGGGGGTTCCGGCCCGAACATGTCTTCTTCATCGTGTGTCCGGACAACGAAGCCGTCGCCACGGCGACGGCCCTGCCGCAGACCCGCGACGGTGGCACGCCGCCCCGCCTGCACATGGTCGGCGTCCTCCCACGTTATCGAGGGAAGAAACTTGGTTACTGGGCAAGTCTCGCGGCCATGAATCAACTCGCTCGGGAAGGCGCGAAGGAAGTCTCCCTGTTGACCGACGATTTTCGTCTCGCGGCGGTAAAGACCTATCTCGGACTGGGTTTCGAGCCTTACCTGGTGCATGAGAACCAGCGCGAACGCTGGGCCAAAATCTTCGCGGCGCTCGGCGGCAAGGGCGATTGGGCCGCGCGATTCGCGCGCATGTTGGAAGGCCCCGTGCACGACGGCGAGGCGACCGGCGGCTAACCGCGCGAGCGGGTTTTCCTTTGTATAAGGCTGCGAGCAAACGAAAATCCAGGGAACGTTCGATTCACGGAAGAGTGTGGCATGTCACCTCAGATTCGGCTTGGCGTCGTGGGCTTCGGAAGGCGTGGACGTTCTCTCTTCGGCCTGGCAACGCAACACTTCAACGATGTCGTACCGGTTGCTATATGCGACACGAACCAGGCGCTTCTCCAAGCGGCGGAGGAGACCTATCCGCGAGCAAAGCGCTTCACCGCGTTCGAGGAAATGTTGGATGGCGTGGAGTTGGACGCTCTGCTGGTCGAGACCCCCGCGACGTTCCACGCCGCGTTCTGCGCGGCAGCCCTGCGAAGAGACATTCACGTCATGTCGGACGTGCCCGCCGTCGCCACGATGGAGGAGGCCCGGAAGCTGTGGCAGGCGCAGGAATCAAGCCGGGCCTTCTACATGCTGGGCGCCAATCCGAACATGTGGGGATTCGTGAATGCCGCCGCCCGACTCGTCGCGGAAGGCGCCCTGGGCAAGCCCTACTACATGGAAGCCGAGTACATTCACGACCTGAGGGACCGGTTTGACGCGACCCCATGGCGAAGGACGTACGAGTGCATTCGGTATTGCACGCATTCCCTCGGCCCGCTTCTCCGCCTGATTGACGAGGACCTCGAATGGGCGTCCTGCTATGACACGGGAAGCCATATCAATTGTGAGGAAAGCCAGCATGACGCCATGGCGGCCATCCTGCGAACCCGATCGAATGTCGTGGTGCGATTCCTCGCGTCTTTCATCAACTGCTATCCGGCCGCGGTCCACGGGTACCGCGTCTACGGCACAAAGGGATATTTCGAGCGGAGGCCGGCGTGCGAAGGCGGGGGGCCGGGCAGGACGTTGTACTATTCCGCGGTGCATCACAAGGAAAAGGCGCTTCACGAGATCCCCGTCGGGGAAGCGCCGGACGAAACGCCGGCGGGCGCGGCCGGCGGGCACGGAGGCGCGGACCATGCATTGCTGCGCCAGTTCTTCAAGGCCATCCGGGACGGTCTGCCCTCCCCCATATCGCTGCGGGAAGGCCTGAGGATGACGCTTCCCGGATTGGCCGCGGCCGAATCCGCCCGCGCGGGGGGCGCGCTGACCAGGATCGTCTATCCCTGGTCCGACTGAAACGTCGAGGCCGGCACAAGAAGCTTGACGCGGCTCATACGCAACGCTACGATTGCTTTGGAGGGCGGCAGGGTTCTTCTTTTCGGGCGGAGGTGCAGCATGAGCTGTAAAATGGGGATGTGGCTCTGCGTTCCATGGCTTGCAACGGTTCTTGCGACATCGTCGCCGTCTCGCGCGGCGGACGTGATAGCCGACCTGGGGCAGGTGGAGGGAATCAAGAAACTCGATGCCCCGCCGGCAGCACGCGAGATGCTGCAGCGAAACGGCTTCGTGGTCGTGCCCCGGTTCTACCACCAGATATTCTCGCCTTACATCCAGGAAGGCCTGCCGCCGTTCGTGACGACCGATTCCCTGCATCGAACATTTCACGTCATCTTCGAGGAACAGCTCAAGAAGGTGGAAACCCATCTTGCCGCCGATGTCGGGGAAATCAGCAAGCAGATGGCGGTGCGCCTGCATAACAAACTGGTCCGCGAGAACCGCGCGAGAAAGCCGGACGATCCGGCTCTTCTTGCGGAGGCATACTTCGTGGTTGCGGCCCGCTTGCTCAACGAGGAAACGACGGACGCGGCGCTGAAGGAGCGGGTCAACGAGGAGCTGAAACTCATCAATGCCGCGAGAGGCGTCGCACTGTCGCCCCTCTTCGGGTACCCCATAGATTACTCTGCGTTCAAGCCTCGCGGCTTCTACACCGAGACGCCGCTACTCGGCCGATACTTCAAGGCGATGACATGGTACGGCAACGCCGCGTTTCGGCTCCTATCCGATCGGGAGACGCGCGCGGCAGTGCTCATTGCGCAGACGCCTGCGCTTGACAAGGATATTCGGGAGCGCTGGGAGAAGATAGACGGCATCTACACGTACCTGATCGCGCCTTCGGACGACTTGACGCCACTGGATTACGAGCGGCCGGCACTTTATGCAATGGACGCTTCGGCCAAGGACCCGCTGGCGGCGATCAGGGAACAGGTGCGCGTCCTGCGCGACCCGAAGATCAATTCGATGGTCATCTCGCCGGAGAACATGCCGCGCTGGCGAGAGCTGACCAAGGGGATGCGGTTCTTCGGCAAACGGTATATCCCGGACAGCGAGGTCTTCATGAACCTGTGCGACCCGGCGGTCCCCGGACGATACTGGCCCTCGGGTCTGGACGTGATGGCCGTGATGGGCTCAGCGCGCGCCCGCGAGCTCCAGGAGGCCGCGGGCGAGACGAAGGCGCGGGGGTATGAGGATGGTTTCCGCAAGTCCAGTGCAACGTTGGATGAGCTGACCACGACCGACGAACCGTCCCATTACGTCGCGTCGTTGAACCTCACCCGAACCCTTCTCTCACCGCCGGCCGAGGAAGCGCTTCCGTTCATGAAGACCGCGGCTTACACTGACAAGAACCTCATGAGCGCTCTGGCAGTCTGGACGTCTCTGCGCCACGCATGGATGCTTCACGCCAAGCAGAGCGTGGTCTATGCGGGGATGACCGAGCCCACGCCGCCGGGCCTCGTCGAACCGAATTTTCCTTTCTACGATGCGCTGCACGATTTGATCCGCAAGACGCTCAAGGCTTTGGAACCCGTCGAGGGCGTGGACAAGGAGCGCCTTGAAAAACTTGACAAGCTGGTGCTTGAGGTCGCCGCCATCGGCCGAAAACAGGTTAAAGGCGAACCGCTGACGAAAGAGGAGGTTCGCCTGCTCGACGGGTACGGTCCCAGGATCGCCACGCTGGCCTACTTCGAGGGGAATTCCTATCTGAGTGACGGAAGCCTTCCCTGGATGTCTCTCGTCGCCGACGTTCACACGGAACACGCCAGTGCGGAGTGTCTGGAAGAAGGGGTAGGCGCCGCGATGCCGATCTATGTGGTCGTGCCGCACGAGGGGAATCCCTGCCTCATGGTGGGAGGGGTGTACTCTTACTACGAGTTCCGGTGGCCGATCGCCGACCGGTTGACCGATGCGCAGTGGCGCGCGATGGTGGACGGCGGAAGGCTTCCCCCGATGCCGGGCTGGACCGCTTCATTTGTCGCGGGCTACGAGGTTGAGGGCATTCTGGAGCGCATCAGGAAGGGCGAAAAGGTGGACGAGGCGCGTTACGTCAACGCGCCGGCCCTGGAGGCGTTCCTGGAAAAGGCGATCGCCCCCGGCGGCGAGCTTGACGGCGAGAAGAACCTGACCTGGGCAACGCAGCTTTACGGACTGAAAGCAGGCAAGAAGGCCGTGCCGGTCCTGATGAAGTACTTCCTCGAGGAACCGCCGCCGCCCAGGGAAACGGGCGCGCGCCTGTCGCCGCGCTGCACGGGGGCAGCCTGGGGCTTGAGAGATATCGCCGGCCCGGAGTTGATTCCCGCGCTCGAAGCGGGTGCCTTGGGTCAGGATGAGGCCAAGGCGCGTCAAGCCGCGAGAATCATAGGGAATATGGACCACAAAGATGCTGAGCATTCACTCGTTCGACTTCTCCAACGGTTGCCGGTTGAGCGCAAGAGGATGGTTGCCAGAGAGCTGATGCGCAGAGGCTCAAAAGACATCACGCCGGCCCTGATCGAGGTCTACACGCAAGCCGAGAATTCAACGAAGAGAACTCTTCTGGAAACGATCGGATATATATGGGGTGAAACTCCTCCAGGCGTTCCATCCATGTCTCGCTACGCGACGACAATGGACGAAACAGCCGCCGCGGTGCTGCGTCCGAAGGTGGATGCATTTGTCTTGAAAGCCATTCGGGAAGAGAAGGATGACGTTCGCTGGTCGGCAGGGCGCGCGGCGGTTCGGTTGAAACTGGACGAAGCGATTCCACTCATCGAAGATGCCTGTGCGGGTGATCTCTCCCACGGAGGACTTCGCGTTCTCCAGGAATTCGCGAACGATGCGGCAGTGTCCGCCTTGGTAAGACTCAGTTATGTGGCGGAGCATGAACCCGAGCCGCAAAGAGCCCTCATGCAAGTTCTGGAGCGCCTGGCGCGTCTGGAGTCGCCGCTCGCGGCGCCGCGCCTGCTGGCGCTGTTGGATCGGAAGGAAGAGACCCGACAAGGCGATGTGCTTATCCGCGATTTCGCGGCAAGGGCATTGGGAAGAATCTATCCGGACGGGCCCAAGTGGCAGCGGAAAATGGGTCGGGCCGAACGCGACAGGGTGATTGCCGACTGGAAGGAATTCCTTGCGGAACGCGGCGTAGCCCCCTCGGACGCTTTGGCCTTGGAAGACCGGACAAAGGTTGCCCGCTTCCTGATCAAGAGCGCGGGCCGAGACACGGACCGGGTGCTGCCTCCACAAAAGATCGCCAAGCTGAGCGCGGCCCGGGCCTTGGTCGCCGATAGCACGGACGCAGGGGCCGTGGGGATGATCGGAACCATACAGGAGCGTCTGGCGCCCCTGGTTCGCGCAGAGGTCGAGTTCCTCGCGGAAATGGCGCATGCCTACGCCGTGGACTACCGCGGGACATATCCCGACCCGAATCTTCCTTTGGCCCGAGCCTTCGCGAACTACATCCATCTCGATCCGAACCGGGTGAGCGCCAATGGGGATTACCGCGACCCGTGGGGGAATCCTTACAGATATTCCCTGCCCGAGCGGGAAGGCAGGAAGTGGGTCGAGGTCCGTTCTTTCGGGCCGAACGGCAAGGACGAAGACGGCCAGGGCGACGACATCGCAACTCGGAAAGCGACCCAGTGAAAGAGGCCGACTTGTGTCTTGTGGGGCCCCATGAGGACAGCTTCCGTGCCGGTGGTTTTTCGTGAACCGCCCGGTATCCTCGGCCGACGAACCACGAAGAGCCCGGGGGCGTCAGGAAAGAACCCTACATCTCTTCCGGCGCCTTGATGCCGAGGAGGGCAAGGCCGTTGGCGACGGTTTGCCGGACGGCGTCCACGAGGGCGATGCGCGCGTCGGTCAGCGAGGAATCCTCGCCGACGACCTGATGCTTGTGGTAGTAGTTGCTCCACTTCGCGCAAAGATCAAGCAGGTACTGGGCGACCACGCTCGGCTCGTTCGCCTCGGCCGCGCGTCGGACGGCGCCGTTCAGGTTCGCCAGGGCCTTCGCCACGGTCAGGTCTTCGGACCGGCCGAGCAGTCCGAAGTCGGGCGCGGCGGCAACGGGCTTCCCGTACTTGCGAAGAATGCCGCACAAGCGCACGTGCGCGTACTGGACATACGGGCCGGTGTCGCCCTCGAAGCTGAGCACGCCGTCCCAGTCGAAATCCACGTCCTTGATGCGCTGGCGCTTGAGGTCGTTGAAGACCACCGCGCCGACGCCCACCGTCTCGGCCACCTCGTCTTTATTCGGCAGATCGGGATTCTTCTCCGCGATGGTCTCCCGCACGCGCGCGACGGCCTCGGCCAGCAGGTCCTTCAGCATCACGATCCGGCCGCCGCGCGTGGACATCTTTTCGGCGGCGCCGCCCGCGGTCTTCATGCGGATCATGCCGAAGTCCGCGTGCGCGCAGTCCTTCGCCCAGGCATGGCCCATCAATTCGAGAACCTTGAAGATCTGCCGGAAGTGCAGTTTCTGGTCGCCGCCGACGACGTAAACCATTTTCGCGAATTGGTGCTCCGCGTACCGCGCCTCCGCCGCGGCCATGTCGCGCGTGTCATAAAGCGTCGCGCCGTCGGACTTGCGCAGCAGGACCGGCGGCATTTTGTGCGCCTTCAGGTCCACGATCAATGCGCCGTCGTCCATCACGGCGAGACCTGTCTCTTCCAGGCGTCGGATCGTCTCGGGCATATGCTTGTCATAAGCCGACTCGCCGCTGATAACGTCGAAATGCACGTCGAGCCGCTTGTAGACCTCCTCGAAAGCCGCGAGGCTGATCGCGCGGAACGTCTGCCACAACTCGACGGCCTCGGCGTCGCCGTCCTCAAGTTTCCTGAACCACGCGCGGCCCTCGTCGCGAAGCGCGGGATCGGCCTTGGCCTCTTCATTGAAGCGCACGTACAGGGCATTGAGCTTGCCGACGGCGTCGCCTTGCAGCGTGTCCGGCCCGCCCCATTTCCTGTAGGCGGCCATGAGAATGCCGAACTGCGTGCCCCAGTCGCCGAGGAAATTGATGCCGACGGTCCGATAGCCGAGCGCGGAATAAATCCTGCACAGCGCGTGGCCGATCATGGTCGAGCGGACGTGGTGTACGCCGAGATGCTTGGCGATGTTCGGCGAGGAATACTCGACGACGACAGTCTTGCCCTTGCCGATATCCGAGTGACCGAATCCTTCCTTGCGTTCACGCACCTCGTTCAGCACCCACGCGATGAACGCGGCCGGCTGAACGAAGAAATTCACGTAAGGTCCGGCGGGGCGCGCTTCCCGGATCAAGTCGTTCGACGCGATTTTTTCCGCAAGGTCGGCGGCGATCTCGTTCGGCTTTTTGCGGAGTTGTCTCGCGAGCACGAAGCACGGAAACGCATAGTCGCCCATGGCCTCGTTCGGCGGCGCGGAGATCGCGGCCTCGACCGCGTCGGCGTCGAGCGGCGTCGCGGCGGCCAGTTGCGTTACGATGTCGGCGAGAAACGGATTATTCATAAACTTTAACCACAAAAAACAGGAAGAATCATGCGGACAGGGAAACGTTATTCTGTCAGGGCACGGCTCAACATGTCAATCGCCTCGGCGGGGGAAGCGACGACCCGTACCCGTCCGCCCGCGGCCGCCTTGACGCCGGGGCGCGGCACGAGCATGTCGAACAAGGGCTGCCAGAATTCTCCGAGCAGCGCCATCGGCTTCGGCGGCATCAACCCTTTCGCGAGGAATTCCCAGACCATGGCGACTTCCGCAAGCGTGCCCGTCGCGCCGGGCAGCGCGACGTATCCGTCGCCGCGGTCGAGCAGAACGCGCAGGCGCTCGTAGAGATCGCTCGTGGGAACGATCTCGTCCATGTACGGGTTCGGCTCGCGCGAAAACACCTCGCACGCGACGCCGACGGTCCGCCCGCCCGCGGCCTTAGCGCCGCGCGCGGACGCCTCCATCGAGCCGCTGTAGCCGCCGTTGACGAGCGTCCACCCCCGCTCGGCGATCAGTCGGCCGACCTCCTCGGCCGTCTCGTACAGACCGTCCCCCACTTCCTGCTTGTATCCGCCGAAGACGGAAATGGCGATGTCGCTTTTCATGAGCGTCCGGCGCGAATCGGTGAACTCAACAACCGTTGACCTCCGCCTGCCTGCCCGAAGGGATTATTCCTCGGAGAAATTGTCGAAGCTGAATTGAACGTCCCGGAATTCCTCGCGGAGTTTTTTAACCTCGTCGAGCACGTCCTGTTTCTTCGCGACGCAGGCGTGCATCAGCTCGGCAATCCGGGCCATCTCCGGTTCCTTCATCCCGAAGCGCGTCATTTCCTGCACGCCGATGCGGACGCCGGCCGGGTTGTCGTGCTTCTTGAGGGGCTCGAACGGCAGCATGTTCATGTTCAGGATAATGTTGTTGTCCTTCAGCGTGGCGCTGACCGCGCTGCCGCCCCCGAAGGCCGAGACGTCCACGGCCACCTGGTGGCTTTCGGTGTAGCCGAATTCCTTCGCCTGAACCTCGAAGCCCTGCTCGTCGAGCGCCCGGCCGAGCGCCTTGGCGTTCCGGATAATCCGGTCGGCGTAGTCCTCCGAAAAAGCCAGCATCTCGAACACGGTCATCAGGAGCGGCGGGAGGGTGTCGAGATGGTGGTTGCTGCTCGATCCGGGGAAGGCGCCCTTGTCAATCTTGCGCCACTCGGTCCAGTCCAGATTGCTGAGAACCACCCCGCGCTGCGGGCCGGGGAAGGTCTTGTGCGTGCTGCCGGTCACTACGTGCGCGCCTTCGGCCAGCGGGTTCTGGAAGCGCTTGCCCGCGATCAGGCCCAGCACGTGCGCGGCGTCGTACACGATCCGCGCGCCGACCTTGTCGCAGACGTCGTACAGCGGCTCGACCGGATCGGGGAAGAGGAAGAGACTCTTGCCGAAGATGACCAGCTTGGGCCGCACCGTGACGATGAGCTTGCGGGCGGCCTCCACGTCAATATGGTAGCCGTCCTGGGTGGTGGGGAAGAAGAGGACGTTCCGCGTGAACTTGCCGACGCCTCCCGCGCGCTGATGGCTGATGTGGCCGCCGGCGGGGGTGCTGTTGACCATCACGATGTCGCCCGGTTCGATGTAACGGCTGAAGACCGCTTCGTTGGCGTTCGTGCCCGAGATCGGCCGCACTTCGGTGTGGAGGCAGCCGAAGAGCGTCTTCATGTAACGCTTCACGTCGCTCTCGATCAGGTCAATCTTGTCCGTGCCCTGGTAGTAGCGCTCGCCGGGGTGGCCTTCGGCGTAACGGTGGCAGAAGTCGGAACCGAGCAGGGCGCGCGCGCGCCGGCTCATGCTCTGCTCGCTGGCGATCAGGTTCAGGCAGGCGCCGCGCCAGTCGTTCTGCTCCCGGACGACCTCCTCGACGCGGGAAATCTGTTGGGTGTACATCGTTTCCTCCAATGTCAAGCGCGGCGCTCGGGCCGCGCGGATTCTCCATCCCGTTCGCCGCTATCCGTTGCCCGGCCGCCGGCGCCCGGAGAGAAGCCCGATCAGGCGGCGGGCCTCGGCGGCGTGAAGCGTTCCCTTGCGTTGGGCGACGCGAACGGTGTAAAGACCGAGTTGGCGATACAGGCTCCGAATCTCCGCGGGCAGCCGCGAGAGCGCGGCCAGGTGGCGCTCGACCGTCTCCACATCGCCGCGTGAGATGGGACCCGTCAGGGCCTGGGGCATACCGAGTTTCGCGATGTTGTCCACCGTGCCCTTCAACAGAGGCGCGGCGGCGCGGCCGGCGTCCTTCGGCGGGACGCCCGACAGCGTGAGCATGATGAGGCCCAGGTCCGCGATGGCGGCAACGTAGTTGGACATGACGCACCCCGCCGCGTGATAGAGCGCCTTGTTCTCCGGAGCGATCCGGAGCATGCGTCCGCCCAGGGCCTTCACGAGCGTTTCGGCGACGGGCGCGGCCTCGTCGTCGCCGTCGAACGTGAAGAACGCCCCCTTCATCGCCCGCACCGCCGCTTCGGGCGAGGCGAAGCTCTGCATCGGGTGCAGCGCGGCGGCGAATGCTTTCCGTTCCCGAACCGGCGCAAGCAGGTCCGACCCGTGCGCGCCGCTGAAATGAAAGACGACGGCGTTCCGCTTGACGGCCTTCGCCGCGACGATCTCGCGGCAGACCTCGGCGATCGCGCGGTCGGGCGTGGTGAGCAAGACGATATCCGCCCCCTTTGCCGCCGCCGACGCCGAGCGCGTCGCCCGGCCCCCGCCGATGAACTCCAGCGCCGCCCGCGACGCGTGAAGCGAGGATCCCGCGACGCCGGAAATGCGAAACCGCTTCGCCCGCAGCAACTTGCCCAGGGCCTTGCCGACGACGCCGGGGCCGACGATCGCTATCTTCGCTTTCGCCATGATGTGATCTCCGGGCCGCGACCGAACCGCGCGACGGCTGTGGGAGAAGGGAGACGATCCGGGAATGCATGGAAGGCAAAGCCGCGGACTATTTCTTTCGCCGCACCAGCGCTTTGTATTCGTCCGCCGTCAGAATCTCGGCCTGTTTGCTCTCGGGCCCGACCTTCAGCCGGACAAGCCACCCCTCGTTGTAAGGGTCCTTGGCAATAATGTCCGGGTCGTGCGCGGCGTTGCCGTTGATCTCGGTCGCCATCCCGTCCACGAGCGAGTACACGGACCGGACGTCCCGCGTCCCTTCGATCTCGGCGACAGGCACCTCGTGCAGGACATCGTCGCCCGGGTCCGGAAGTTCGACGGTCACAAGATTGCCGAGGTCCTTGAGAGCGTAGGGAGTGACGCCGAGCGTTGCCGTTGCGCCGTCCATGCGAAGCCAACTGTGCTTTCGGCCGTACTTGAGGTTGTCGGGAATCATCGCCGCTCTCGAATTGGAAGCCGAAAATAGGATTGCCGCGACCTGCGAACGCAAAATGATATCTCGCGGCGCGCGCGCAAGTCAAGCGATGCGCGCTCGCCGTCATTCGTCGCCTCCTTCATCCCTCCTCCTTCATACTTTCGGCGAAACATGCTATGATTCGCCCTTATGGCGGAGCGCAGGAAACATTCCAAACCGACCTCGGGCGAGGAAAATATCATCGCCCGCAATAAGAAGGCGCGTTTCGAGTACGAGGTGCTCGACACGTTCGAGGCCGGCATCGCCTTGCTGGGTTCGGAGGTGAAGTCGCTGCGGAATCGCGACGTGAACATTAATGACGCTTTCGTACGGCCGCGCCGCGAGGAGTTGTGGCTGTTGGGCGCGAACATCAAGCCTTATGCGCAGGCGACTATCGTCAACCACGAGCCGCTGCGGCCCCGCAAGATCTTGCTCCATCGGCGCGAAATCCTGCGCATCGTTTCACGAATCGCGGAACGCGGCCACACGGTCGTGCCGCTGAAAATGTATTGGAAACACGGTAAGGCCAAGGTCCTGATCGGTCTTGTCCGAGGCAAACGGACATACGACAAGCGCGAGACGATCAAGAAGCGCGATGCGAAACGCGACATGGAGCGCGCGCTCCGGCGTCGGAATCGCTGAGAGAGAGCGCCGCCGTCTTTTTGCGTTTGTCTATTGACGTATCCGGTATTTCGCCCTAGAATTCCGTACGTAAGCAAACACGAATCCGGAGCCGCCGCTATGGACACGCCACGCGGACATGCCCAGGCGTCGCTGCTCAAGGGCCGTGACCGGCCCGGGGGAATCGTGTTCGCGGCACTCCTCCCCATCACGCTTGCCGTTTTCGGCGCGCTCGCCCAGGCGCAAGACGACAAAGCGCTACCGCTTTTTCTAACGAGCGAATTTCGAAGCGTTCCGGCCGAGAAGGCACACGTCTTCTTCGCCATGCCGGACGTTGCGCCGGAATTGGACGGCCGACTCGTCGAGAACGCGTGGACGAAACGATCGCCGGTTCCTCTCGGCCCGGACATGTGCGAGGGAACGGCATCGCGCAAGAGCAATGCTCGGATTTACCACGACGAGGAGACCCTCTATGTCGGGTTCGATTGTCACGAACCCGCGTTGGACAGTTTTCCCGTCGCCGGCGAGCTCGTCAACGACCGCCGGTCGCTCGAGAACTTCAGGGTTTGCATCGCGCCCGACGGCGCGTCGAACCACACAGCCGTTTTCGCAGTGGACCCGAACGGCGCGCGGTACGATTGGAATTCGGCCGAAGGGATCGCCTGGAACCCCGAATGGCGGGCGCACGTCGTTCGTGAGAAAGACGTTTGGCGAGGCGAACTCGCCATCCCGTTCGAGGCTCTTGGCGTGGAAACCGTCAAGAGCGGCACGGCATGGCGTTTCAATCTGAGCCGGCATGTCGCGGCAACGGATGAAGAGTGCTCCTGGCGGCCCACCGACGGGAACCCGCGGAACCGGCTCCTGTGGGGCATTCTCTTCTTCGGAAAGCCGCTCGACTGGAAGGGGCTTCGCATGCCGCCCGTCATCGAGATCGCGCCCGATCGCTGGGAACTCGGCGCCTCCGACTATGCCTTACGGCTGGCGCTGCGGATTCGGGCGACGGCCCTCCCGGAGACGGCCTCGCTGCGCGTCGAAGTCC
>Ga0272442_10006731_pt1 | contig 15040 bp, 10 predicted proteins | sample SSMForm2O_FD_200262 | JGI IMG/M metagenome (GOLD analysis project Ga0272442, IMG submission 200262) | Marine sediment archaeal communities from Little Sippewissett salt marsh, Falmouth, MA, United States - SSM-Form-2O | ecosystem: Environmental > Aquatic > Marine > Wetlands > Sediment ...
ACCATTCTTGAAGATCATTTTTAATTTTAGCAATAAGCTTTGTTGCATGTTTATTACTAAGTGGGGTATATTCACCTGATTTCCATTGAGAATATAGCTCTGTTCCCTCAATAATTAGTGTAGGATAAATTTTTATCATATCTGGTTTAAAATCAGAGTTAGTAAAAACCTGGCGAAAACAGTCGATATCTGTTCGTTCATCTGATCCAGGAAGACCTGGCATAACATGGTAGCATACTTTAAGACCACTTTCTTTTGCACTACGCGTTGCATTTATTGTATCGGTAACTGTATGTCCTCGTTTCATCTTATAAAGTACATCATCAAAAACCGATTGTACACCAAGTTCAACACGAGTCGCCCCTAACTCAAGCACGTTGTCTACCTGTTGCAGTCTAAACCAATCAGGCCGTGTTTCAACGGTGAGCCCAATACATCTTGAAGGTGCTTTTTCATTTGTTTTTTTAGCCTCTAAAAAACTAGTTGAGTCTTTGTTATTTAATGCGTCATAGCATCGTTTCATAAACCACTGCTGATACGAATAAATCCTTGAGGTAAAGGTTCCACCCATTAAAATAAAATCAATTTTATCAATGGCATGTCCAATAGCTTCAAGCTGATCTAGACGGCTTTTTGTTTGCATATACGGATCAAAATCATTTAGAGAAGCACGCATAGCTGCTGGTTCATAGCCCGTGTAACTCTGAGGAGTATTATGTTTTGGTCCCCCCGGGCACGGTGTACAGCTACCATGTGGACATTTTTCTGGTGAAGTCATAACGGCAACTACTGCTACCCCTGAAATTGTGCGCATGGGTTTTTTGCGTAGAACTGAAATGATCAATTCTTTCTCAGTTGTAGAATAACTTTCAGGTAAGCGCGCAAGTATTTCACTGTCAGGTGGAATAACAGAAATTTTGTATTTTTTACAAAGCTTTACTTTTACTTTATGCAGTCCTTCTTTACTTTGAATTTTTTTTGTGAGAATTTGATCTATGATTTCCTGGTAAAACGACATTGTAACCTACGCTCCATGAAGCATTTCAATGTTTTAATTAATTATCCCAGAAACCTCGTGTCCGTGCATAGGTAAGCTCAGCTTTTAAAATATCACGTAAAAACTTTAATTGAACTTCTTCAGATTTCTGTAAATCTAACGGATTGTATCGTCTGAGAATTCGAGCCGCTGTGTCAGGTCCAATTCCTCGACCTACAAGAGTAAGAAGCGCAGGTTTACCAAAGCTCAGAACAAGACTTGCGTTTTTATGAAATCGTTGTATTTCTTTGTTTTCTGCTTTAGTTCGGTTTTTCTTAGAAAGAAGTTTTACCACTTCCTTATTATAACGTGGTAAAACACCGATTTTTCTTGCACCACACTTTGTACATTTAAGTTGTCTTTCCGCGCGTGAAACTGCTGTATTCAACGAATTATAACAATTCGTACAAACCAAAGTAACTGGGGTTTCTTCAAGTCGTTTTTTCAAAGCCATAAGAATAGTCCTATCCGCTCGCATAGGAACCATAAGCCCACGAATTGTCTCATAGCCTGCAAGGGCAATTGGTGATAGTCGTTGCACATGTAAAGCAATTCGTCCACTTTGAATTTCTTCAAGTATCAATTTTGAATTTCCAAGATCCATACGTTCCCATACAAGCTTTTCAACTGCTTCATCAAAAATAAGGGTTCTCTCAAATAGAGTAAAAAGTTTTTTTATGCCTATGTTTTTGTAATCAAACTCTTTTTGCAGTGCTCCAAATTTTCTGGCAACATGCACTAGCTGCCATCTAATATATGTAGAGTTTTTAACAATAGTATCAACAATATATTCAAGTGAATCAGGTTTTGTATCTAAAAGAACACGTTTAATACGTTCAACTGGAAGTCTACCTGGTAATTCAAGATTTATTCTATATGCATCACTGTTAATACCAATACTCTCGCCAAGTTGCTGAGCTAAAAGTGAGGACACAAGCCTACCTAATGTTTCATTCACTTTTGTACCAAAACAAGCATTAATCACCAGTGTTTTATCATCAACTTCAAGAGTTATTGTTTGATCATCTGGGACAATAAAACCCTGAGATTTTTGTTCCGAAACTTGCTTTTCGATTATATCAAAGGTTTTTTTATTACAAGGATAACTATTAACTGATTTTTCCTCAGAAATTAATCTTCGAATTTTCCCTACTTCACGAGCTACTTCAAAAGGAACAGGTATATCCTCCCCAGTCCAAGATGGTGCAGTACCAACTTCTTTTACGGTTGAAACCAGTATTTCGTCTTCTTCTCTTTTCACAATTGTCCATGGTCGACCACGAAGAATAAATTTGGCTCCTTCAAATGCATAGTTTAAAACAAAGCTTTCATCAAGTTTACCAATGATATGTCTGGTGCTGATGTCAACTACTTTAAAGCTTTTTTCATCTGGGATCATTGAAATGTTTTCCAGAAAATAATTTCTTGATCTTCTCCTTTTAGTAATTATTAAGGGTTCTGTTTGTTCAATCCAGATAGTACGCTGATTTTTTAGTTGTTGGAGTACTCTATAAAAAAGTGTTTCAGAAAGTCTGTGAAATGGATAACTTCTAGTAAGGATTTTAAAAATTTTCTGTGCTTCAATTTCACCATATTCAAGTGCTATTGAAATAATCTGGTTTGAAAGCACTGCTAAAGGATTTTGTCTTACTTTTAGTTTTTCAAGTTCCCCTGACAACGAACGTCTTGCGATAACCAAACTTTCTGCAAGATCCTCAGGATTTGTAGAGATTACAACTCCTTTAGAAGTTTTCCCTACTTGATGACCAGAGCGTCCAATTCTTTGAATAAGACGGGTAACCATTCTAGGTGAATTATATTGAATGGTAAAATCAGTGTTACCCACATCAATACCAAGTTCAAGAGAAGAAGTGCAAATCAGGGTTTTTATTTTACCGGATTTAAACTCATCTTCCGCCTCGACACGGGCTTGTTTTGAAAGAGAACCATGATGTACCCCTACCTTGAATTTTTTGTTCCATAGATGATAGCGAGATGTTAAAATCTCAGCACCATCACGAGTATTAGTGAAAAAAAGTGTGCTTATATGATCATCAATAAGTTCTTTACATCTTCTAAGTGATGCAAAAGAAATTGGTTCAATAGAGAAACGTTTTGCTAGTGGATAATCAGCTTTTTTAATCTGAGGAATTTCAACTTGAATATCAATATGTTTAGTGACATCTACTTCTAATATCTGGACTTCTCTAAACTTTTGGTTTTCAAAACCACCCAGGAAACGAGCAACCTCATCTGGTAGTCCAACAGTGGCAGATAGTCCTACTCTTTGAAAACTATGATCCACAGTTTTAGTTAACTCCTCTAAACGTTCAAGAGCACAAGAAAGTTGAGCTCCTCGCTCATCAGATGCAAGCTCATGTACCTCATCAATAACAGCCCATTGAACAGCTTTCAAATGGGATCTCAATCTTTTCCCAGTAAATAGAATCTGAAAGGTTTCAGGTGTCGTAATAAGCATATCAGGTGGATTTTTACTTTGACGCGCACGCTCACTAGTAGTAGTATCGCCATGACGAACAGCAACTTTAATATCTAATTTTTCACCCCATTCAATAGCCCTTCTAAGCATATCACGATTTAAAGCACGAAGAGGAGTAACATAAATAATTGAAACACCTTTCCTCTGATTCTCTATAGGTATTGTTTCCTTATATTGTAAAAAATTATGAAATATTGGAAGCAAAGCCGACTCAGTTTTACCAAGACCCGTCGGGGCAATCAATAATACATTTTTACCTTCAAGAATTGAAGGTATTGCTTTTATCTGGGGCTCAGTAGGTTTTAAAATCTTTTTTTCAGCAAGTATCAAGTTGATACGTGGATCAAGCATTTCAAAAACTGAAGTCATCTTCTTAAATTTGGCATAACAAAATACTATTTAGAGTTTTTTAGAAGAAAAGTTTAGCAATTAAAATAAAACTTATAATCAAGATCAGTGACAGATGTCATATACTCAAGCCATTCTTTTCGTTTAACTTGAATGAAACGATCCAAAGCTTCTTTGCCTATTGCTTCTTTGATAACAGTATCAGATTCTAAAGCCTCTAATGCTTCGTTTAAATTCATTGGAAGTTTTGCAATACCGCGATCGATTAATTCTTGTTTACTCATTTGATAAATGTTTCCTTCAATAGGATCATACACTCGTTTCTTTTTAATTCCATCAAGACCTGCATAGATCACTGCTGCATAAAATAAATAAGGATTTGCTGAGGGATCTGCGTTTCTAATTTCAACATCTACATCTTTTTTTTCTGCTATTCTAATAAGACTACTACGGTTATGCTGTCCCCAAGCAATGTAAATTGGAGCTTCAAAATAAGGAATCAAACGTTTATATGAATTAAGAGTAGGATTTGCAATTGCAGCAATACCTCTTGAATGATCTAAAACGCCACCTATAAAATATCTGGCGGTCTCACTTAAATTATATTTATCATCTTTATCGTAAAACATATTTTTTCCATCATTAAAAAAAGCAAGATGTGCATGAAGACCACTACCAGCATCATCTGATAAAGGTTTTGCCATAAACGTGATTAAAAAATCATGGATTTTTGCGAGTTCACGTGCTAAATATTTGAAATATATGCAGAAATCTGCAGCGGAAAGAGCATCAAGTTTCATAATTTCAACTTCGTGTTGAAGTCGTCCTGTTTCATGATGATGATATTTTATTTGATAACCACTTTGGATGAGATGCTCTGAGATATCTCGTCTGAAGTTTTTTACATTTTCAAGTGATGGTGAAGCAAAATAACATTCATTTGGTTCAATATCATATTCTTCGTTATTTGAATCATCAAAAACATGAAATTCCATTTCAGGTGAAATGTCAACTGAGTTAAATCCCATGTCAAAGGCTGCTTTAATTGCTTTTTTTAAGATATTTCTAGGATCCCCAAGATAGGGTTGTCGATTTGTGGTATAGATATCTGAAATTATTCTTGCTTCATCTTTTTCATGAGGTAAAACTAAAAATGTAGATGGATCTGGTATTGCAAGCATATCAGACTTTTCAACAGATGAAAATCCAACTGAAGATCCATCAAATCCAAAACCATTTTCTAGTAAATTATCGTCAATGAGACGTTTTGCTGGAAAATGTAATACACGTAGTTTTCCTAAAATATCTGTGAAGTGTGCTTGTACCCATTGTATATCTTTTTGTTTAATAGTCTCTGCTATGGCTTCTTTATTCATATTATCAACCCTTTAAATAACTTTGATTAATAATCTTTTTCTTTTTAATAAATCAATGGAGAAAAAGGTTAGTTCTGAAGTGTGCAATTGGTTTTATTTATTTTAACGCCAGGCAAATTTCCATCGAGGAAACATTCGATTTTCTGCCTTCTTCATTTGTTATAGCCTCTGTTCCGATTTGTATGTCTTTTATTTGAGCTGCGGTTACAAAACGGTTTCTGACAATTTCTGCAATATCAACTGCTCTGCTTATTGCATTTCCTCGTGCTTTTAATAATACTTCTTTGTAGTTTTCTGAGTTTAAAATTGCTATTACTACGGGTACATAATTCATTGGAGGTTTATTTCCAATGTATATTATATTGTCATCTGCTTTTGAGTTTTCAGGTGTTTTTTTTTCTGCCATAATTCCTCACCCACAACCTCAAAAAAAATGAGGTTTTTTATTATATGTTTGTATTGTTAAATTAAGTTCATGCGTTATAAACGTTTTGTATTATTTAAAAAAAAGGAGGGGAGTATTACCCATAATATTGGGAAGTCTCCTTGGTATCATCTTTCTTATTATTTGGTTTTGCATCAATTATATCTATTGCTAGTATTGCATGTAAAGGAACAATTCTCATTCTACCTGCAATTTCTCCATGATCCTGCCCTAGCTCAATTAATAATCCGATTTCATCAATTCCAAGTGTGGTAAACTCTTTGAATATTCCTTGGGTTTCAAGTGTGGCATCTCTACCTCCAATAGATACAATTCGGTATTCTGATCCTTCAGTTAATGCTATTTCAAGTTTTTTATTCATTTTATCTCCTTCTTTTGTTTTTCTATTAACGATGTTAGGTGTTCTACAGTCTTGCTATAATTTTCAACTGCTACTTTTATGTGAGCTTCGACAAAGTTCCAGGCTTTTTGAAGGTTTCCATATCTCAGACGATATGCTTTTTTGTTTTGTTGTGTAACCTCATCAAGTACTTGTACTTCTTCAAGTATATCAAAGCCTTTTAGTTTGTTCAGATGTCTGTATACTGTGGGTTTTGATGTTTTAAGTTCTTGTGATATTTCATCTACATACCATGCCTTTGTGGGATGTTTTAAAAAGAATTCTGAAAATATTTTATAGGGTATATTTGGATCTGATCCTTTTGATAAATAGCCGATTTGTTCAAAGAATTTTTTTGCGGCTGTATCAAAATCTTCTTCTCCAATTAGTGGCGTATTACTTACAATTTGCATTTCAAAAGACATATCTCAACCTCTGATCTGAATATACGTGTTTAATTTATAAGGTTAACTAAAAAAGGAGGGGTAAAAAAGTTGTTAAGTGATTGTTTTAATTTAGATTATTGGTAAGTATTGATCTGTTTCCCATTTAGTAACTTGTTTTCTATATGATTCCCATTCTTGATATTTTACATGTAAAAAATTCTTGAATATATGATCACCTAAAGCTTCTTGTAATAGTTTGCTTTTTGCTGCAAGTGATAGTGAATGTCCAAGACTTTCAGGTAGTTGTTCAATACCATGTTTTTCACGTTCAGTTTTTGAAAGTGCATATATGTTTTTTTCCACTGCAGCAGGTGGTTCTAGTTTATCTTCAATTCCTTTTAGTCCTGCTGCAAGCATGACGGTAAACTGTAGATAGGGGTTTCCTGAAAGGTCTGGGTTTCGTAGTTCGCAACGTGTTCCTTTCCCACGTCGGGATGGAATACGTATGAGTGCACTGCGATTTCGATTTGCCCATGAAATATAGGTTGGTGCTTCATATCCCGGTATAAGTCGTTTATATGAGTTTACAGTTGGGTTAAGAATTAAGCATATGTCTTTTACGTATTTCAGTAAACCAGCGATAAAACTTTTACCTACTTTGCTAACCTGATATTTATCATCGGGATCATGAAACGCATTTTTTCCTTTAAGTGTGAAAAGTGATTGATGTGTATGCATTCCTGAGCCGGCTACACCATAAAGTGGTTTTGGCATAAAGGATGCATGTAAATTATGTTGTGTAGCAATAACTTTTGTTACGTACTTAAGAGTGATAACTCTATCAGCTGTTGTAACAGCATCTGCATATCTGAAATTTATTTCATGTTGACCATTGGCGACTTCATGATGAGATGTATATGTTTTAATATCCATTTCTTCTAGCGCAAGTGAGATATCTGCTCGAACACCTTCTGCAAGATCACGATGTGATAAATCAAAGTACCCTGCGTGATCATTTGGAGTGAGGGTAGAATATTCTCCATCTTTTTTAAATAAAAAGAACTCACATTCTGGCCCAGTATTATAGCTATATCCCATGTCATGTGCTTTTTTTACTGCTTTTTCTAGCATATATTTTGCGTCACCAATGAATCGTCTACCGTTTGGCTCGTAAATATCACAGTTTAGCTTTGCTGTTTTTCGTTTATCAATACATTCCGGGAGGACAACAAAACTTTTTGGATCAGGTTTAGCGATTTTATCTGATTCTTCGATAGTAGCATAACCTGCAATTGATGATGCATCAAAAGGCATACCATCATCAAGTGCCTCTTCTAGTCTTTCAGCAGGTATGACAATATTTTTTGGTATACCAAGTATGTCGATAAATTGGAGTCTTACAAATAGTATATTTTGTTCTTTTACTATGTTTAGCACATCATGTTTTGTTGTAACTGTGTCATTCACACTTACACCGCCTCACCCTTAAAAGGACTATAGTAATCCGTATACAGTATCGTTATTTAATTGTTAATAAATAATTAACACGTATTTTATTAAAAAAAGGTCCGATTTGATAGATTATTTTACTTATGGAAAACCTCCAACAACATTTATATTGACTTTTATTTTCTCCAAATTCGATGAAAACCTTTGATGTAGGCATCATCGGTGGAGGAGTTATTGGCTCTGCTATTGCTAGAGAGTTATCAAAATACACTATTGACGTTGCTGTTTTTGAAAAAGGATGTGATGTTGCATCAGGTTCAAGTAAAGCAAATAGTGGTGTTGTACATAGTGGCATAAATTCACCTGCTGGCTCGCTTAAAGCTCGTTTTTGCGTTCAGGGTAATACCATGTTTAATGATCTTGCAAAAGACCTTGGTATTTTGGTTAAATGGGTTGGTAAATACCATATAGCAAAAAACGCAGGTGAGGTAAGCAAGCTTGAAAAATTAAAGAATGTGGGTTTAAAAAATGGTGTACCTGGTCTAAACATAATTGATGGAGAGGAGATAAAGAAAAAAGAGCGAAATGTATCTTGTCATTCGGCTTTATGGGTGCCAACTGCAGGTATTGTTTCTCCATATGAGTTCACTATTGCGCTTGCTGAAAATGCTGCTGTAAATAAGGTTTCATTCTTCCTTGAAACTAAGGTTGTTGATATTAAAAAACAAAAAGATTTTTTTCAAATATTTACTAATAAAGGAGAATATCAAGCTAAGATTCTAGTTAATGCAGCAGGTGTGGATTGTAGAAATATTGTTTCTATGGTTGAAAAACCTAATTTTAATATTTATCCTTGTCGAGGAGAGTATTTAGTTTTAGATAAAAAATGTAGTTCTTTGATTCATTCAATGATTTATCCTGTGCCAGTTAAAGAACTCGGAGTTTTAGGAGTCCATATCACTCCTACGACTGAGGGAAACATAATTATTGGTCCATCAGCAGAGTTTATTGAAGATCCCTATGACAAGATGACGACAAAAGATATGATGAAGACTCTGATGAATGAAGCACAGGATATTATCCCCAAGCTCTCAAATGATTTTGTTATTAATGCGTATTCAGGCATACGCTGCAAACTTGCTTCATCTGATGCTGGTGGTTGGGCTGATTTTAGAATTGAAGAAAGTACAATCAACCCAGGTATGATTAATCTTTTAGGTATTGAATCACCGGGTTTGACTGCTGCTTTGGTGATTGCCAAAGAAATTAAAACTATGGTTTTAAACCATATGCCACTTAAAAATAAAGATAGATTTAAAAAAAGGAAACAAGTAAAACGCTTTGTAGATCTCTCAGTATCAGAGCAGAAAAAGTTAATTGAAAAAGATAGTAGGTGGGGTAGAGTTGTTTGTAGATGTGAACATATTACAGAAGCAGAAGTAATAAATGCTTTATGTAATCCTTTAGGTGCTACGTCTCTTTCATCTGTAAAATATCGGTGTAGAGCGGGTATGGGTCGTTGTCAAGGGGGTTTTTGTACACAGCATATAATTCGAATTATGGAAAAGCAGTTTAGTTTAAATATTGAATCAATGAAATTGAAATCATCTGAATCATATCTTTTCACAGGAAGAAACCGCGAGGTGAAAGATGAAAAAAATTGAGTCAGATGTTGTAGTCATTGGTGCAGGACCTGCTGGTCTCTCTGCTGCTGTATCTGCAAAACAACATGGTGCAAGAAATGTTATAATTTTAGATAGAAACAGTTGGCTTGGTGGTATTCTTCCACAGTGTATTCATGATGGTTTTGGTGTTGAAGAAACTGGTAGTTCAATGACTGGGCCGGAGTATGCTGAAAAATATGTTAAACTCGCTGAAAAACACAATATTGAATTTATGATGGAAACCATGGTTTTAAAGATAAATAAAAATCATGAGATTTCTGCTATAAATAAAAAGGGGATTTTTAAGATTAAAAGTAAATCTTTGGTGCTTGCAATGGGTTGTCGTGAAAAAACTCGATGGAATATTTTAATTCCGGGTAGTCGCCCAAGTGGTATCTATACTGCAGGTGTCGCTCAGGCTTTTATCAATCTTTATAATATCATGCCTGGGAAAAATATTGTTATTTTAGGCTCAGGAGATGTTGGACTTATTATGGCGCGAAGACTGAAATTTGAAGGTGCTAATGTGTTAGGTGTTGTTGAGATACTTCCTCATCCAACTGGGCTTCCTAGAAACGTGGTGCAATGTCTTGATGATTATGACATTCCTCTTTATCTAAACCACACGGTGACTTTTATTGAGGGTAAAGATCGTGTTGAAAAGGTTACTATTGCTCAGGTTGACAAAGATTTAAATCCAATTAAGAGTACCAAGAAAGAATTAAAATGTGATACACTTCTTCTTTCACTTGGTTTAATTCCTGAAAACGAGTTAAGCTTAGATGTTGGTGTAAAAATTGATAAAATCACAGGAGGCCCTATTGTTAATCAGGTGTTTGAAACATCAGTACCCGGTGTTTTTGCATGTGGAAATTGCTTGCAAGTTTATGATACAGTAGACATGCTTTCAATGGATTCTAAAATCGCAGGTGAAAACGCATCAAAATATGTAAAAAAATCAAAAAAGAAGAAAAAAAATATTTCTGTTAAACCTGGAAAAGGTGTTAGAAATGTTATACCTCAGATTGTAGATGAAAAAGGAATTACTCAGTTTAGTTTTAGGGTAAAAAAACCTAAACAGAATGTAATGATATCTTGTGCTAACGAAGAAAAGATTATTTTTAAGAAAAAATTTAGATGGGTTAACCCTGCAAATATGATTAAAATAAATGTAGATATTTCCTCTGATATTATTGAAAAAGGTCAATCATTAGAGGTGAGCTTGAAATGAAAAAAGAGATCACCTGTATTGTTTGCCCAATTGGATGTAAGATACTAGTTGAGGTTAAAGATAATTCAGCGGAAGTTTGCAGTGGCAATAAATGCAAACAGGGTTTAAAGTATGCTGTTAGTGAAGCTCTTGATCCTAAACGTGTTCTTACATCATCTGTTTTAGTTAAGGGTGGTTTATGGCCTCTTGTTAGTGTAAAAACTTCAATGGCTATACCAAAAAATAAAATAAGTTCAGTGTTAAAAGAAATAAAAAAGAAACATGTTAAAGCACCTATAAAATCTGGTGATGTGATAATAAAAAATATTGCGAATACAAACATAGATGTAATTGCTACAAAAACTGTTAATAAATATTAAATCTACAATAAAGTTTTAATAGAACGTGTTGTTTCGGGTCTCAATCCCTTATTTGGAGGAGTATTTATGGATAAAAATGTTGAAGCATTTATGGACGAAGTTATAAGAAAAAACCCAGGTGAAAAAGAGTTTCATCAAGCCGTAGAAGAGGTAGCTGAAAGTTTAATGCCTTTTATTAGCAAAAATCCAAAATATAAGAAAGCTAAGATTCTTGAAAGGATTGCAGAACCAGAACGCGTGGTAATGTTTCGTGTTCCATGGATCGATGATGAAGGAGAAATACACATCAATCGAGGATTTCGTGTGCAAATGAACAGCGCAATTGGTCCATATAAAGGTGGTCTTAGATTTCATCCAAGTGTAAATCTTGGAATTTTAAAGTTTTTAGCTTTTGAACAAGTATTCAAAAACAGTCTTACAACACTTCCGATTGGCGGAGGTAAAGGAGGTTCTAATTTTGATCCTAAAGGTAAATCAGATAATGAAGTAATGCGATTTTGTCAGAGTTTTATGACCGAGCTTTATAAACACATCGGGCCAAATACTGATGTACCTGCAGGAGACATAGGTGTTGGAGGACGCGAAATTGGTTTTTTATTTGGCCAATACAAACGCTTAGCAAACGAATTTACCGGCATCCTCACAGGTAAAGCACTTAACTGGGGTGGAAGCTTAATACGCCCTGAAGCAACTGGATATGGTTGTGTATATTTTGCAGAAGAAATGCTTAAGACAAAAAAAGAAAATTTTAAAGGAAAAATTTGTACGGTATCAGGTTCAGGAAACGTTGCACAATATACTGTTGAAAAAATAACTCAACTCGGTGGAAAAGTAGTAACTCTTTCAGATTCCTCGGGAATGATCTATGATCCAGAGGGAATAGATACCAAAAAACTTTCATATATAAAAGAACTTAAAAATATTAAACGTGGTAGAATCAAAGAATACTCAGAGGAATATAACTGTGATTATGAAGCAGGGAAACGTCCATGGAGCATTAAATGTGATCTTGCATTTCCATCAGCAACACAAAATGAAATAAATAAAGAAGAAGCTAAAACACTGGTAGATAACGGTGTTATAGGTGTTGCAGAGGGCGCAAATATGCCAACAGAGGCAGATGGCGTTGAAGTATTTCTTGATGCAAAAATATTATACGGTCCTGGAAAAGCAGCAAATGCCGGTGGCGTAGCAACAAGCGCACTTGAAATGTCACAGAACAGCCTTAGAATGGGATGGCGTCGGGAAGAAGTAGATGAAAAACTGCATTGGATTATGAAAAATATTCATGAATCCTGTGTAAAATATGGAAAAGAAAACTCCATAGTAAACTATGTTAAAGGCGCAAATATAGCAGGTTTTGTAAAAGTCGCAGACGCTATGTTAGACCAAGGGATAGTATAAACAAATATTATCCTAATTTTTTATTTTTTTTGTTTGCAAAATAATTTAACATGCAACATTATTCAATAGATGAATAAAAATGGCTAATCAAAAAAATTGTAAACCAAAAATTGATTTTCATAGTTTGAAAGAAAATCATTCAGATATCACTAGCCATATCTTTCACAGTTTAATGCCTTTTAAAGTAAGAGAAATCCTTCTTGTATCAAGTTTATATGATGCGTTTATCATTGAAGAAGAAGGATTAATATCAGAGTTAGTTATCGAAGAGTACCGTCATCTACTACTCAGTTCACCACCCCATGTAACCCGTGTTTCATCAGGTGAAGAAGCAATTTCTCAGCTGAAAAAAAACGACTATGACCTTGTTATCACCATGTCAAAAAACATAGGTATGGATCCTTTTGAATTTGGTAAAACAACAAAAAACATTAGTGAGGATCTGCCAATTGTATTACTTGCAACTGATCTTGCTGATCTTAATACTGTTCAACATAAAAACAAAGAAGGTATTGATAAAATCTTTTTTTGGAATGGAGATCCAAATCTATTTCTTTCAATAATTAAACTTGTTGAAGATCAAATTAATGCTTCATATGACACTGAAAACGGAAACGTACAAATAATTATCATGGTTGAAGACTCGATTAGATACCATTCAATGCTATTACCAATTTTATATACTGAGTTAGTTCAACAAACTCATAGATCCCTTTCAGAGGATTTCAATGAAATACAAAGACTACTGCGAAGACGAGTTCGACCAAAAATTTTGCTTGCAGAAACATACGAAGAAGGAATGGAACTTTATAAAAAATTCAAGGATAATCTTCTAGGGATTATTTCTGATGTGACATATCCACGTAAAGGAATTATTGATTCAAACGCAGGTCATGAGTTTATAAAATACATCAAAAAAGAATCTCCATTTTTACCAACTATGCTTCAATCAACCCACATAGGCAATAAAAAGAAAGCAGAGGCATTAGGCGCGTATTATCTTGATAAAAATTCTCCAACGATTTTAAAGGATTTTCATCATTTCCTCATGGAACATCTTGGATTTGGAGATTTTGTTTTTTTACTTCCGAAAAAAACAGGTGTACACTCACAGGAAGAAGGTATTAATGATGCAATAGTACACAAAAAAACAAAAGAAATTGCAAGAGTATCAACAATGAAAGAGTTTGAAGAAGCATTAAAACGAGTACCTTTGGAGTCTATTAAACTACATGCAAATAGAAATGATTTTTCTAAATGGCTGATGGCTCGTGGAGAATTTAAACTTGCTATGCTACTACGGCCAAGAAAAGTATCAGATTTTACTAGTCTTAAAAAAATGCAAGAGCATTTATCTAAAGTTTTTAAAGAAACCAGAAAAGAAAGACAATACAATGTAATTACTGAAATTTCTCAACAGAAATTTGAGTTTGAAGGTTCATTTACTAGACTTCAAGGTAGTCTTCTAGGTGGAAAAGGCCGGGGTATTGCATTTATGCGTTCATTACTTTCACGTTATAATTTACAAAGAAAATTCAAAGACATTAACATAATAATCCCTAATACAATTGTAATTGGAGCAGAAGAATTTGATAATTTTATACAAAAAAATAATCTAAGTTATTTGTTAAAAGAAAAAAAGTATTCTGATAAACAAATCGCGGAGATTTTTTTAAAAGCAAAAATTTCATTATCTCTGAAAAAACAGCTAAAACAAATCCTAAAAAAATTTACACAACCACTTGCAATTCGATCTTCAAGTCTTCTTGAGGATTCTCAGAATTTTCCTTTTGCAGGGATATATGCAACCTATATGATTCCAAATAATCACGAAAGAATAGATGAGAGACTAGAACAGTTATTCTCAGCAATAAAGTTAGTTTATGCATCAGTTTTTTACAGAGATGCACGTGCTTATATCGAGGCTACATCATCAAAAATAGAAGAAGAAAAAATGGCAATTGTAATACAAGAAGTAATAGGTCAAGAATACAATGGAAGATTCTATCCTACTTTTTCTGGTGTTGCACAATCATATAATTTTTATCCTGTTGGAAGACAAAAATATGAAGAAGGAATAGTGAGTGTTGCTGTGGGACTTGGTGGAATGGTAGTGGGCGGTGAGCAAGTACTTCGTTTTTCACCTCGTTTTCCAAAAAATATTCTTGAATTTTCATCGCCAGAGCTGATTGCAGAAAATACACAACGAGAATTATATGTTTTAAATACAGAGAAAAAAAATATTGAATTAAACTATGATCAAAATAAAACATTAGATAAAAAAAATATCAACGATATCAAAGATGATGGATCACTTGATTTATTAGTCAGCAGTTATGATATAAATGATGGTATAATCCGTGATGGTTTGTCAGATAATGGGCCTAATTATGTAACGTTTGCAGGTATCTTAAAATACGATGTTTTTCCATTAGCTCAAATAGTACGTAAAATATTAGATAT
>Ga0272442_10006732_pt1 | contig 15037 bp, 11 predicted proteins | sample SSMForm2O_FD_200262 | JGI IMG/M metagenome (GOLD analysis project Ga0272442, IMG submission 200262) | Marine sediment archaeal communities from Little Sippewissett salt marsh, Falmouth, MA, United States - SSM-Form-2O | ecosystem: Environmental > Aquatic > Marine > Wetlands > Sediment ...
ACGAGCAGCAGCACGGTGAGCACGCCGGCGGCCGGCACCTTCGATTTCTTCTCCGGCAGTGAAAAATCCAGCTTTTCTGCCATTGTCGTTTCGTCCCTCACTTCTGGTTCGCGCTGACGCGCGTCAATGTCGTCTGTGCCGCATGTGGAAAAACTGAATCACGTCGTTGATATACGGCCGGTCGGTTGTGACCGGGATGAAATCCACGTTGATCGAGCGCAGCATGTTGGTCAACTCGTCGAAGCGGCCCGAGCTGTGGGCGCCGTACTGGCTGCGAAAGCGCCCGCTGGAGGTATCGACGAGCATGATTTCGCCCGTCTCGGCGTCCTGCACGTCGATCAGGCCCACCGAGGGCATGTTGATTTCGACGCGGTCGCGCACGGGCACCGCGATGACGTCGTGACGCCGGTTCAGCAGGCTCAGCGGTTTCTTGAAGTCGGTCTCGATGAAATCGGAGACCAGAAACACGGTGGCTCGCTTGCGTATGACCCGGGCGATGTAGTCCAGCGCCTGCGGGATGTCGGTTTTGCGCTTGGGCATCTTGAAGGCCAGCAGTTCGCGAATTAGCCGCAGGATGTGCCGGCTGCCCTTCTTCGGCGGGATGAACAGTTCGGTGCGGTCGGTGAAGATCAGCAGGCCGACCTTGTCGTTGTTCTTGGCGGCGGCGAAGGCCAGCACCGCGCAGAACTCGGCCGCCAACTCGTTTTTCATTTTGTCCACCGTGCCGAACTCGCCCGAGGCGCTCAGGTCCACCGCGAAAAGCACGGTCATCTCCCGCTCCTCGACGAAACGCTTGATGAAGGGCTTGCCCGTGCGGGCGGTGACGTTCCAGTCGATGGTGCGGATGTCATCGCCCGGCATGTATTCGCGGACCTCGTCGAACTGCATCCCCCGGCCTTTGAAGACGCTCTCATACTGGCCCGCGAAGCTGGCGTTCACCGCGCGGGAGGTGTAAATCTGAATCTGCCGAATTCGCTTTATAAGATCTTCAGGTATCATGCAGAATAAACGCAAAGGTCAAATATCAAATATCAAAATGGCGGAATCCCGGCGCGCCGGGATGACTTCCTCAATTTTGCATTTTGCTCTTTGCATTTTGATTTTCCTACGGCACTTCAATGTTGTCGAATATCGTCCGGATGACGTCTTCGCTGGTCTTGTCCTCGGCCTCGGCCTCGTAGCTGACGATCACGCGGTGCCGCAGCACGTCCATGCCGATACTCTTGACGTCCTGGGGCGTGACGTAGCCGCGTTGCTGGACGAAGGCGTGGGCCTTGGCCGCCACGGCCAGGTAGATCGTCGCTCGCGGCGAGGCCCCGTAGTTGATGAAATTGCCCAGCTTCAGCCCGTACTTGTCCGGGTCGCGCGTGGCGCAAACGATATCGACGATGTAGTCCTTGACCTTCTCATCAATGTAGATCTCATCGACGACCGAGCGGACCTCGGCGATGTCGGTCGGCTTGATAACGGGCTTGATATCGAATTTTTTATCGGTCGCGGCCATGCGATCGAGGATGAGACGCTCCTGCCCCTTGTCGGGATAGTCGATCTTGAGCTTGAGCATGAAGCGGTCGAGCTGGGCTTCGGGCAGGGGGTAGGTGCCTTCCTGCTCGATCGGGTTCTGCGTGGCTAAGACCAGGAACGGATTGGGCACGGGGAAGGTCTCCTCGCCGATGGAGACCTGCCGCTCCTGCATGGCCTCCAGCAGGGCACTCTGCACCTTGGCGGGGGCCCGGTTGATCTCGTCGGCGAGAATGATGTTGGCAAATATCGGGCCTTTGCGGGTGTAGAACTCCCCGTCGGACTGGCGATAGATCTGGGTGCCGATCAAGTCGGCGGGCAGCAGGTCCGGCGTGAACTGAATCCGCCTGAACTCGGCGTCGATGGCCCGCGACAGCACCGTTACCGCCAGCGTCTTGGCCAGCCCCGGAACGCCCTCCAACAGGATATGCCCATTGGCGAGCAGGCCGATGAGCATGCGTTCGAGCATGTACTGCTGGCCCACGATGACCTTGTTCAGTTCCGAGAGCAGGGCCCGCACGAACTCGCTCTTCTGCTCCACCAACGCACCGATCTGCTTAACATCCGTTGCCATAAAGACTTTCCTCAATCAAAATGGTCAACCCCGTGTACTCCGCAAAAGTCGTTCCCGGCCGTTGTGCCGGCTTGCGACGCCCACACTCATAGGCTCCATACTACGTCACAGGCCCTCAAAATGTTCCCTTCTACGCCAAAAACCGCGATAGTGCAAGGCCGAACCTATTTCTCGATGCCGGTGCGAGCCTGGACCCCCTCTCGATAGTAGTGTTTGACCTCCTTCATCTCCGTGACCACGTCGGCTCTTTCCAGCAGGGCCGCGCAGGCATATCGACCCGTGAAAACGAGTTCGACGTGGCGGGGCTTGTCTGCGATCAGGGCGAGCAACTCGTCCACCGTGAACAAACGGCATTGAACCGCCACGTTGGCTTCGTCCAGAATAAACAGATCATGCGTGCCGGCCCGAACCGCCCTGCTGATCTTCGTCAAGCCACGCCGGGCCGTCTGGCAGTCCGTTGCCTCGGGTTCGCCTTTGATGAAACATCCGCCGCCATACTGCTCGACGGTAATCCGGTCGGAGAATCGTTCCAGGGCCTCGATTTCGCTGTACACTTTGCCTTTGATGAACTGGGCGAAGAACACGCGCAGTCCCGCGCCGGCCGCCCGCAGCGCCAGCCCGAGCGCCGCCGTGGTTTTGCCCTTCCCATCACCGGTGTAAACCTGCACGTAGCCTTTTTTCAGCCGGGCCTGCTTCGTCTGCTCCGTGAGAACCTGCATGATGTTCCTTTCATATCGCAACTGTCACGGGGCGGACATAGACACCAATGCAGGAATAGGCGAAGGGGTGAGCGAGGATGGCTGGCGTGTGCCTTTTGCCAGTTGTGCCCAAGCCCGACCTTCCCGCGAAGGCGATCTTGTCCGGACCGTTATCCAACGGGCCGTCGGCAGGTCTTCGGACTTGCGGGCCAACAGAAGGCTCGGATCCTACTGGCCGTCGCTTCCCATCCCGGTTTCTCAGGACAGTGCTTCATGACGGCGGTCGTTCCCGCTCACCGCTGCGGGGCAGTTCCGGCTTCGCACCGGATTCCCTCTTGCGATGCTCCTTTCTTGGGAGCAAACCGACAGCAAGCAAACGTGTATCCGGGTTGCATCCCGCCGTCAAGAAAAAACAAGGTATTGTGCTTTCTTGTTCCGGCAATCCCGCATCTGGGGGCTGGCGGGGTGTCACAACAGGCTTTTCTTGAAATTGCTGACGGCCTGGTGGGCCAGGCGGGTTGGCTCGGGCAGGCGGTACTTGGTGGCGCAGGCCAGGGTCAGGCGGATTGCGTCTTCGAGGCGACATCTGTTTCCGACGGAGATGAACAGCGGCTTGACGTTGCGTCGGGTGCGCACGACGGCGCCGATGATTTCGTCGCCGTCGCGCAGCGGAGTATGCTGGCCCTTCTCGATGCCGGGCGGCTCAAAGGTGCCGATGAGGCGGCTCTTGGCGCAGCCGATAGTCGGCTTGTCGAGAAACAGGCCCAAATGGGCCGCCAGACCCAGCCGCCGCGGATGGGCGATGCCCTGACCGTCGATGAGCAGCACATCGGGCTCGCTTTTGAGCTTCTTCACGGCTGCCAGACAGGCCGGGGCCTCGCGAAACGACAACAGGCCCGGAATGTAGGGGAACGTCAGCTTCGCCGAGGCGGTCGCGGTTTCCACCAGCTCGAACGATGCCTGGGTGGCAGCCTCAAGCGCAGCTTGCCGATGGCGCGTCCTGGGAACCATCCCCAACTCCTTCGGAGTTGAGGCTGCCACCCATCGGGTTTCTTCCTTCGACGCGGTGCGCATCCGTAGGACCACAACAGCGGCCAGAACGTGCTGCCCGTCGGAACTGAAAGCGCAGTCCAGCCCGGCAATCAGGCACGGCCGCTTCCGTAGCGCAGTGAGTCGCACCTTCGGCGCAAGCCGCGCTTGCAACTGTCGCGCTTCGGCATACGATACATCCCATGCGTGCAAATCAGCCATCGATTCTCAGGACCTTCGATTTGCAAAGGAACACGACCGGCACGTTGTCGGCCCTATCCTTTGCGGTTGCTCGATATCGCCCGGGCCAACAGCGCCGCGGCCAGTACGATGGAACTGCATAGCAGATACATCTGGAAGGACTCGGGATGGTCGCCGGCCCCGTTGGCGATCAGGCAGAACAGCGAAAATACGATTCCCGCAATCGCAATCCATACTAATGTCGTGAATAATTTGCGTTCGTCCATCGGCATCTCCTGAATGCGAACCTGTGCACGAATCTCCAACTCCTTTTCGTTCTGCCTGTGCGCCGATGGTCCCCCTGGCCGGCGCCTCGTGGTTCAGTCATTTCTATTGATTTGCCAGTTGATGGTGTTGCGTCCCTGCTTGAGGTCTGCGAGCGGGCCGGGGAGTGGCTGGGCGTACTTCTTGCCGTTGAAGTCGGTGTCCACGCTGATGGCTCGGCCGTGGCGGTCTTCGATGGTCTGGCCGACGGTGGGAAAGACGCCGACCAACTCCGCATCCACTGGCGGGCCTTGCATGCCGAACGCGGCGTCATTGACGAAGAACGTGATCGTGCTTCCCAGGGGATGATCTTTGACGGCCAGGTCCGTGACATAAGGACCGACCACGCTGTGCTCATCGCCGAAAGTGCTCTTTTTGGCGCCCTCCAGAAAGACGTTGTAGTCCGACGCATAGCCCGGTGCGGTCTTCACCGCGTCGAGTCCCCGGCGGACGAAAATGTTGTTGAACCATCTGTCGTCCCGGGCGGTGCCGGTCTTGCGTCCGACGACCTCCGTCGTGTGCGGCTCATAATACTGCGAGCGGCGCTTCGTATCAGGGTGGTAGTCGTAGCCGCAGTCGACGAAGAGATTGTGTGCGAAGACCGTGGCTTCGGAGTTGCTGCGTACGGACTGCCCGATCAGGACGTTGTTGTCGACGAGAATGGGCCCGTGGTTCATCTCCAGGAACACCGTGGCCGCTTGCGTGTTGTAGATTACGTTGCGGGTGATGCGCGTTCCCTGGTTGGCGTAGTCCATCCAGATGCCGAAGGCGCCCTGCATCTGGTGAAAGACGCCGCGAATCAGGTTGCCCTCGATGACCGTGTCCACACTGTTGTGGAACTTGATCGCGGCGGTCTCCCAGCCGCCGAACTCCTTGCGGTAGTTCGTGTCTTCGATGAAGTTGCCATAGATGTGCGAACGCGTGGCGCCCTTCTGGCCGGCGATGCCGGCCTGGCCGCAGCGGCGAATGATATTGTGGCGGACGATGTGGTCGCCGAAGGCGTCGATGTCGGCGTAGTCGACCCCCGGCGCATGGCCCAGGATGATGCCCACGCAGCGGGCGTTGGTGATCGCGCAGTTCTCGATGATCCAGTGCTTGCCCATGCGCGGGCCCACGGCGCCGGTTTGCAGTTCCAGCACGGGCGGCGCCCAGTTGGCGGCTGCGTGCATGAAGTGAAACCCGTCGACCGTGATGTATTTCAGGCCCGTGATTTCGGGCATGAAAAGGCTCTCGCGCACGTTGATCTCGGTCAGCTCTTCGTTGGGATCGGCCTGGCCGAAATTCGCTCGGATGACGGTCGTGTCGCCTTCGACCTGGCAGTGCCAGCTTTGCTCCGTCTCAGCGACTTCTGCCGCGGTTTCTTTCTCGTAGAACGCCTCGCCGTTGAGGTAGACGTCGCCGCGATGGTGCCATTGGCCGTAATTGAGCCAGCCGCCGGAGACTTGCAGGGCATAGGGATTGTAGTCGCCGAAGAAGGAGTTCGGCAATTCCACCTTCCATACGCCGTTGCCCTCGGGCCTCCACGAGGTGATGCGCTCGGAGCCCTTGACAAATACCTGCTCACCCGGCGCCGCTCGGTACGTGATGCGCTTGGCTTCGCTGGTCCCGCCCCGGACGGGCTTGACCCACTCGCGATACGTTCCGGCGTGGACGATGATGGTGTCTCCCGGCTGAGCGACCTGGGCCGCTCTGCCGATCGTAAGGCAGGGGCTCGCCTGCGCGCCGGAGGCCGAGTCGCTGCCCGTTTTGGCGACATGGATTTCCCGCGCGGGGAGATCTTCGCCACCAGAGAAGAACGCAATGCCGATCACGGTTGCCAGGAACCACTTCATCTTCGTACTCCTTCGCTCCAATTGCGTTCAGGATTCGGGCTTCTCAGGGTTTTGGCGGATAGCGGAGCATAGCGAAAAGGCACACCTTACTCGGGTAATTTGGGTAAGGCGTCGAGCATCTTGACATATCTGGTTTCGTTGAACGGCTCTTTCTCCTTCATGACGTAAAATACCTCGGCTGTAACCACGCAGGCCAGCATCTGCATGACCTGCTCTTCGGAGTGTCCTTCGCTCAAGAGCCTTTCGTAGGTCTGTTTCGTCTGCGGCGGGTCGTTTGCCCGCATCTGGTTGCGCACCACTTGAATCATCTGCTTGCCGAGAGCAGGATTTGTCTCTTCCATAACTACCTTCCTGATGTGAATGCTGGTCGCGGGCCCCGGCTTTGCATCCGAAGGCCCCGTTCAATCCTCATTTTGGGGCTTCGGCAGGGCGGTTACTCGGCAGACCGAATGGCCCCTCTATCGGACACAGATTTCAAAACGCCATTCTATCGCCCTTTGAGGGTGCGTAAAGCGCGAAAACAGCGAATCGAACCGTGCCACCGAGTGCTTGATTCCAGACAGCGGTTTTTCGTGTACAAGCGGGGCAGCCCCTCGAAGATGTGGATTTCCGCCCAATCGGGCCCCGCCATGCGCTTGGACAGCTCATCTGACAGCGTACGTCCCGGGCCGGCCATGCCCGACGCACAATCGCCTTCGACGAGGCGGGCAGGCACCGCGGCGCACCGGGGCCCCTAAGGGGATTCGGACGACACCTTCGCGCCAGGATGTTCTCACGCACATTTCTTGGGCCTTCGTGGGGGCAAAAGGTCAATTTTCGAAAGAATGGGCAGGTTGGCGATTTACGTCGGGCTGGGGTCGCGTTACAATACTTGGTTTGTGCCGACCGGGAAACGTGGGGGCACGCACCCGGAGGTGGGTTCAGTTACCGTGGGATTTGGAACGGAAGGTTTGGGCTTGTCATCCGTATGGCCAAGGACATAGAGAAAGCGATCAAGATTACCGGTGCCTGCGAGCACAACCTCAAGAATATCAGCCTGAGCATTCCCCGCGACCAGATGGTGGTTATCACCGGCGTCAGCGGCTCGGGCAAGAGCTCGCTGGCGTTCGACACGATCTACGCCGAGGGGCGGCGCAAGTACGTCGAATCGCTCAGTGCCTACGCCCGGCAGTTCCTCGAGCAGATGCAGAAGCCGGCGGTCAGCGACATCACGGGTCTGCCGCCGACGATTGCGATCGAGCAGCGCAGCGCCAGCAGCAATCCGCGCTCGACGGTGGCGACGACGACGGAGATCTACGACTACTTCCGGCTGCTGTTTGCCCGGGTGGGCCAGCCGCACTGCTGGGTCTGCGGCCGCGAGATCACCAGCCAGCATTCCTCGCAGATCGTCGAATCGATTCTGACCCGGCCCGAAGGCACGAAGATCCAGGTCTGCGCGCCGCTGGTGCGGGGCAAGAAAGGCGAGCACCGCGAGATCTTCGCCGATATTCAGCGGGAGGGCTTCGTACGCGTACGCGTCGACGGCAGCATCTACGACGTTCACAACGTCCCCAAGCTCAACAAGAACAAGAAACACGACATCGCCGCCGTGGTGGACCGGCTGGTGATCAAGCAGGGCGTGAGCGTGCGTTTAGCCGATTCGGTCGAGACCGCGCTGAAGCTGGCCGACGGGGTGCTGCTCATGCTCATCCAGGAGCCCGGCGCCGATAAGAACAACGGCGGCAACGGCGACTGGGAGCAGGCGATTTACAGCGAGAAATTCGCCTGTTCGGAGCATCCGCAGGCCAGTCTGGAGGAGCTGTCGCCCCGGCTGTTCAGTTTCAACAGCCCGTACGGCGCGTGCAAGAGTTGCGACGGGCTGGGCACGATTCTGGAGTTCGACCCGGACCTGATCGTGCCGGACAAGACCCTGGCGCTGGACAACGGGGCCATCGACGCCTGGCGTCGGGGCGGCAAGCGCATGAACATCTTCTACAACCGCCTCATCAAACGCTTCTGCCGGGACGTGGGTCTGCGGAAATCGACGCCGTACGAGGAGATACCCAAAGATGTCCAGCGCATGCTCATGTACGGCACGACCGACGAAGACGCGGACAAGCACGGCGTGTGGTTCGAGGGGGTGATTCCGAACTTGATCCGGCGCTGGGAGAATACGACCAGCGATTACGTCAAGGCCCGGCTCCACGGGTATCTCTCCGAGCAGCCGTGCCGCAGTTGCTCCGGGGCCCGCCTGCGCCCGGAGGCCATCGCGGTGACCGTCGGCGGCAAGAACATCAACGAGCTGACGCAGTTCAGCATCGAGAAGGCTCGGCGTTTCTTCAGCCGGCTCAAACTCAACGAAGAACGGAGCGTCATCGCCGCGCAGATTCTCAAGGAGATCAAGGCCCGCCTGAAATTCATGGTCGATGTCGGCCTGGGGTATCTGACGCTGGATCGCAAGAGCAGCACATTGGCGGGCGGGGAAGCCCAGCGGATTCGGCTGGCCACGCAGGTCGGCAGCGGCCTCGTCGGCGTCTGTTACGTGCTCGACGAGCCCACCATCGGCCTGCACAAGCGGGACAACGACCGCCTGCTGAGCATCCTGCAAAGGCTCAGTCGCATCGGCAATACCGTCGTCGTCGTGGAGCACGACGAGGAAATCATTTGCGCCGCCGACCACGTCGTCGATATCGGGCCGGCTGCCGGCGCCCACGGAGGCGAAGTGGTCGCCCAGGGAACGCTGGAAGACATCAAGAAGTGTCCCAAGTCGCTCACGGGCGAGTATCTCAACGGCAAGAAGAGTATCGCACTGCCCGCCAAGCGGCGCAAGTACAATCTCCGCAAGTGCATCGAGGTCAAAGGGGCCGCCGAGAACAACCTCAAGGAAATCGACGTCAAGTTCCCCGTGGGCGTCTTCGTTTGCGTCACGGGCGTCTCGGGCTCGGGTAAGAGCACGCTGGTCAACCAGATTCTGCTGCGGGCCCTGAAGCGGCGTCTCTACCAGTCGCGCGAGAAGCCGGGCAAGCATAAGAACGTCATCGGGACCGCGCAGATCGACAAGGTGATCCAGATCGACCAATCGCCCATCGGCAAAACGCCGCGCAGCAATCCGGCTACCTATACGGGCGCCTTCGATCAGATTCGCAAGCTGTTTTCGCTGACGCGCGAGGCCAAGATTCGGGGCTACAAGGCCGGGCGGTTCAGCTTCAACGTCAAGGGCGGTCGCTGCGAGTCCTGCAAGGGGCAGGGCACCAAGAAAATCGAGATGCACTTCTTGCCCGACGTGTACGTGACGTGCCAAAGCTGCAAGGGCAGGCGGTACAACCCCGAAACGCTTCAGGTCACCTACAAAGGCAAGAACATCGCCGACGTGCTGGGGATGCAGATCGAGGATGCGGTGGGTTTCTTCGCCAACTTCCCGGCGATCGCCCGCATCTTGAAGACGCTCACCGACGTCGGGCTGGGATACATGCAGCTCGGACAGTCCTCCACGACGCTCTCCGGCGGCGAAGCCCAGCGGGTCAAGCTCTCGGCCGAGCTCGGCAAGGCCGCCACCGGCCACACGCTATATGTCCTCGACGAACCGACCACCGGGCTGCACTTCGCCGACATTCAAAACCTGCTCAACGTCCTTCAGCGGCTCTGTGACATGGGCAATACCGTCGTTGTCATCGAACACAACCTTGATGTGATCAAGATGGCCGATTATATAATAGACCTCGGTCCGGAAGGCGGCGATGGCGGCGGAACCGTCGTGGTCGCCGGAAAGCCCGAAGATATCGTCAAGAACAAGAAGAGTTACACGGCCGAGTTCCTGAAGGCCAAACTCGGGGCCGCAAAGTAAGAAGGAGGTACCCAAGATTTCCGCGACGCAGGCAACCACGCAGCCCAGTCAATGGGAGTTTCAACTCAGCAGTCTTGAAGATCTCAAGCTCCTCAGTGACCAGTTAGGCGTTTCGGTCGAGGCGCAAGAGGACGTTTCCATTCTGGCCGAGCCCGTTGACATCGGCGGGCTGGTCATTCCGAATTCGCTATCCGTTCACGCGATGGAAGGCTGCGACGGCGACGCCCAGGGCCGACCGAGCAAACTGACGTTGCGCCGGTACGAGCGGTTCGGCGCCGGCGGAGCGGGCCTGTTGTGGGCCGAGGCCATCGCTATTCTGCCCGAGGCACGGGCCAACCCGCGGCAACTATGGCTGCACGAGGGCAGCCGGGAAGTCTTTGCCGAGATGGTGAAGCGGGCGCGCCAAAAGGCTGCCGAGGCCAACGGCCCGAATCACCGACCCGTCATGGTGGCGCAACTGACCCACTCAGGTCGCTACAGCAAGCCCGAAGGCGTCGCGCAACCCATCATCGGCCAGCGCGATCCGTACCGCGACCCGCTCATTCCGCAGTGGCCTCCTCATCTCAACGGGGTCAGCAAGATTAAGGACGATTCGGCCATTGCCACGGACGAGTATCTCGACAGTCTGGTGTCCGCGTACGTCGAGGCGGCCCGGATTGCCTTCGCCGTGGGCTTCGATGCGGTGGACGTCAAATCGTGCCATGGGTATCTCATCAATGAGCTGCTCGCCTGCCGTCAGCGTGCGGGCAAATATGGCGGCTCGTTCGAGAATCGCACGCGTCTGATCCTGGACGTCGTCGACGCCATCCACCGGGAGCTCGGCGAGACCGCCCGCGTCGTCACGCGGCTGGGGATTTACGACGCCATTCCGTATCCTTATGGCTGGGGCGTGGACCGCGAGGACTACGCGAAAGCCGACTTGACTGAGCCCAAGAAGCTGATTGGCCTGTTGCAGCAGCGGGGCGTCAAGCTCATCGACGTCACCATCGCCAATCCGTACTACAACCCCCACGTGGGCCGGCCGTTCAACGAGCCCATCGTCGGCGGCTACGCCGAGCCCGAGCATCCTCTCGCCGGTGTGGCGCGATTGGTTCATCTGACCGGCCAGATGCAAAAGGAGTTCCCCGAAATGGCGCTGGTGGGGACGGGCTATAGCTGGCTTCGGAGCCTCATGGCCAACGTGGGAGCGGCCAACAAGGCCAACGGTCTGGTGACGATTGTCGGAGGGGGGCGCATGGCGTTTGCCTATCCCGACTTCGCCCGGGACATTCTTCGGGAAGGGCGGATGCATCCTGACAAGGTTTGCGTTGCGTGCAGCGCCTGCACCCAGATCATGCGCGATGGCGGCCGCACCGGCTGTGTCGTTCGCGACAACGAAGTCTACGGGCCGATCTTCCGGCACGGGCGCATGAGCGACAAAGAAAACCTCAAGCGCCTCGCCGCCGCCTGCCGCAAGTGTCAGGAGCCGACCTGTCAGCTTGCCTGTCCGGCCGGGATCGAGATCCCCAAGTTCATTCACCTTTTCCTCGACGGCGAGGAACGACAGGCCTATGAGGTACTGCGCCAGGCCAATGTCTTCCCGGAAGTCTGCGCGTGGTTGTGTCCCGTGGAGCAGCAGTGCCAGGGCAACTGCCTGGAAGGCTTCATCGGCGACGGTCCTTTGCCAATTGCGGACATCCAGCGGTATCTGGCCGAGCAGGCGAACAAGAACGGCTGGTCCAGGTTGCGCGTACCGGAGAAAGGCACGGGCAAGCGCGTGGCGGTCATCGGCGCCGGTCCGGCCGGCCTGGCCTGTGCGGCCCGGCTTCTCGAAGCCGGACACAGCGTTGCCATTTTCGACAAGAGCACCGAGTTCGGCGGCATGGTCGAATCGGTGATCCCGCCGGAGCGGCAGAGCAGTTCGCTGACGAACGAGCTGGGGGCCATCTTCACCGACGTCCCGTCGCAGCGGATGGAGCTTCACCTGGGCAAGGAGCTTACCGCCGATTTCAACCTGGACGCGGTCATGTCGCAAGAATTCGACGCCGCTTTCGTGGGGCTTGGATTGCCGCAGGCTGCCGGCATCACCGAGCAGCAGCTTGACGGGCTCTGGAACGCGATGGATTTCCTTTGTGCGGCCAAGCAGAACGGTAACCTCACGCTGGCGGGCCAATCCGTGGCCGTCATCGGCGGTGGCAATACGGCGCTGGACGCTGCTGTGACCGCCGCACGGGTGGGAGCGAGAGATGTGTACGTGATTTATCGTCGCTCGTTCAAGGAGATGCCCGCCTGGGACGCCGAGCGCGACCGGGCCATGGACGCCGGCGTTCATTTTCTCATACTGACGCAGCCGCTGGAGTACTACTCGACCGACGGAAAATTGACGGGGATCAAGCTGTGCCCGACCCGGTTGGGCGAGCCCGACGAAAGCGGCCGACGCAGGCCCGAGCCCGTGAAGGCCAGTGCCTACGATCTGAAAATCGACGTCGTCGTCGAGGCCATCGGCCAGGTTGCACCGGAAGGCATAGACAAGCTGCTGCCCGGCGTACGGCTGGAGAACGGCCTGATTCATACGAAGGGCGACTCGCTCGCCACGGCTCGGCTGGGCGTGTTTGCCGGCGGCGACCTGGTGCGCGGCCCGTCGACCGTGGTCGCGGCCGTGGCCGACGGCATGCGCGCCGCCCGGGAAATCGATCAATTCCTGCAAACGTAAGTCACAGTGAAGAGGAAATTTCTATTATGGCAGATAGACCCGTAGCAATCGTCACCGGGGGCAGTCGTGGAATTGGCAAGGGCATTGCCCTGGAATTAGCCGGATTAGGCTACGATCTCATGATTGCCCATTTCGATTTCAACGAGCAGGGCCAGCCCGACGAAAGCAACGCCCTGGAGACGCAGAAGCAGGCCCAGGCCTTGAAAGCCCGGTGCGAGGTTATGCGGATCGACGTGAGCAGCGCCGCCGACCGTACCAGGCTGGTGGAAGCGACCAGGAGCACGTTCGGCCGTTGCCACCTGCTGGCCAACAATGCCGGTGTTGCTCCGCTGAAACGGCTCGACCTGCTGGAAGCCACGGAAGAAAGCTTCGATCGTGTCATGAACATCAACCTAAAAGGGCCTTACTTCCTGACCCAGATGGTCGCCAACTGGATGATCGAGCAGAAGAAGAGCGACCCCGAAGGCGGCTACCGCATCGTCAACACGGGATCGATCTCGGCCTATACGAGCAGCCCCGGGCGCGGCGAGTACTGTGTCAGCAAGGCGGCGATCGGCATGATGACGATGCTCTATGCCGACCGACTGGCTGAGTTCGGCATCGGTGTCTTTGAGGTTCGGCCCGGCATTATCAAAACCGACATGACCAAGGTCGTCACGGCCAAGTACGACAAGTTGATCGCCGAGGGCATCACGCCGATCAAGCGGTGGGGCTATCCCGAGGACATCGGCAAGGCCGTAGGCGCGATTGCCGAAGGCCGGCTCGATTTCTCCACGGGCCAGGTCATCAACGTCGACGGCGGTTTCCATCTACGCCGACTGTAAAGCAGGAACAGGTCCCATAGGTCCGATAGGACCTATTTGCCATTGGGAGGTTAGAGATTCATGGACATCGAAACCACAGTCACCACACTCCTGAGAGACGGTTTCATTCTCGTCTTCAATCAGGACAAGCTTGACATCGTCAAGACAGCCGAGGCGCTCATCGCCGCCGGCGTCAACAATATGGAAGTCACGTGCCGGATCAGCCAGCCGCTGGAGAAGCTTTCGCGTCTGCGCCGCGAGCTGCCCGATTTCGTGGCGGGCTCGGCCAGCCTGATCGATTCGCCCGGCATGCTGGAGGTGTACAACCAGGCTCATCCGGACGATCCGCTGCCGACGCTGGAGCAGGTCGTCGACGCCGGCGCGTGTTATCTCGTCTCGGCGATCAACTTCAGCGACGCCGGCTTCCAGAAATTCGCGGGCAAGGTGGGGATGATACCGGGCTGCGGCAACGCGACCGAGGTGGTCACGCAGTTTGCCAAAGGCGCGAATCTGTGCAAGATCTTTCCCGCCAAACAGCTTGGCGGTCCGGCCTTTGTCAAGGCCATCGATCCGGCGCTGCACAAGACCATCAGCCTGGTCCCCACCGGCGGGACGAACGCGGCCAATATCCCCGATTACATCGCTGCCGGTGTGCTGGTCCTGGGCGGCTCGTTCAGTATGATCGACAAGGCCACGATGCAGAAGATCATCGACGAGCAGGATTACAAGCTGCTCGCGCGGGAGCTGACGGTGATCAAGCGCCTTATCGACCAGCACCGCGGCGAGAAATACCCCGGCCTGGATTTCGGCTCCGCTTCGCTGGAGCAGATCGGCCGGGCGACCGGAAGACTTTTCAACGTTTCGTGATAACCGGCAGGAAAAGGAGAAACATGTTCAAGAACCGCTGGAGTGAACTTATCTGTGGCGTGCGGCTGAGCTTGCTGGTCGTAAGCGCCGGCGTTTTGTTTTGTGTGTGTGCCGAAGGGTGGGCCGGCCGCAGCAGTGAGGGCTCGCAACTGACGCTCAATGTCAAGGACGCAGGCTATCGCGGCATCTGGTACATGAACCAGCCGCTCAAGAACGAGTACCGCTACAAATACAGCGGCGGGCTCGGCACCTACTGCGCCAAGCACAGACCGTTCGCGGTCTATTGCAAAAAGGTCAACAAGACCTTCTTCTGCTACGGCGGGACCATCAAGGGCTCCGTCCTCGCCGAAGAGAACACGCGTGATTCTCTGTTGCACATGGTGTCCTACTACGACCATTCTACGGGGCAGGTGCCGCGGCCGACCATTCTGCTGAACAAGAAGACCACCGATGCGCACGACAACCCCGTCATCTTGATGGACGACAAGGGCTATATCTGGATCTTTTCCACTTCGCACGGCACGTCGCGACCGTCCTATCTCCATCGCAGCAAGAAGCCGTACAACGTGGACGAGTTCGAGCGCGTTGCGGCGACGAAGATCGAGGATGGACAGCAGGTCCCCATCACGAATTTCTCATACATGCAGCCCTGGTTCGTTCCCGGGCGGGGCTTTATGGCCTTCTTCACGCGGTA
>Ga0272442_10006733_pt1 | contig 15036 bp, 14 predicted proteins | sample SSMForm2O_FD_200262 | JGI IMG/M metagenome (GOLD analysis project Ga0272442, IMG submission 200262) | Marine sediment archaeal communities from Little Sippewissett salt marsh, Falmouth, MA, United States - SSM-Form-2O | ecosystem: Environmental > Aquatic > Marine > Wetlands > Sediment ...
CTGCCGTCGAGTTCCCTCGCCGAGGCGGCGATCCATCTCGGTCTCACGGGACCGACCCTATACGTCACCAGCCCGGAGCCTGACCCCGCACTGCTCTTCGACACAGCGGCCCGCATGATGTCCGCGGACGACGCGGGGTCCATGCTGGCGATACAGTCGAACGAGCTGGAAGCGATCTGCTTCGTGCTCGCGGAACCCCCAAGGTCGGGCAGGGCCATCTGCGGTCTGGACGATGCGCTCACAATGATAGAGAATACGGACTGTACGCGGATAGGAGCATTGGTGAAAGGATTCGCTGACCTGTAGTAAAACGGCGTTCCAACGCCGTTTATCCGCCGACCTCGGGATGCGCGGCCTTGCCGCCTTCGCTGAGAAGCTACGGCGCGCCAAGGGAAGACCGCGCTACAGGTGGGGCAGATTCAGCAAATGAAACTGAAACTCGTATATCCCAAGTGGCCGAAGATGCCGAACCAGCCGGAGTTCCACCTGCCTCCGCACGGCCCCGTCTGCTTCGCCGCCGCCCTGCCCGAGGACGTCGAGGTGTCTTTCTGCGACGAGCACGTGCAGGAGCTCGATTTCAACGAGGAGGCCGATCTCGTCGCGGTCTCCGTGATGCTCACCTGCCAGACACCGCGCGGATGGGAGATCGCCGATACCTACCGCGACATGGGTGTTCCCGTTATCCTGGGCGGCATAGCCACGATGCTGCACCGTGAGGAGTCAGCGCTACACGCCGATTCGGTCTTCGTGGGCGAGGTAGAAGGACGCCTCGAGCAGGTGCTGGCCGACTTCAGAGACGGCAAGCTGAAGAACGAGTATGACTTCTTTCTCGACTTCCCCGACATATCCCTCGTCGGCACCGCGCGTCGCGATATCCTCGACCGGGACTGCTACAACTTCCGGGGCGTGCAGATGGTGGACCTCGTGCATGCCTCGCGCGGCTGCCGGTTCAACTGCTTTCCATGCTGCGTGCCCTTCCTCGGCGGTACGCAATTTCGTCCGCGCCCCATCGAAGCCGTCGTGGAGGAGCTGTCGGCCATCGAGAACAACCGCATCTTCCTCGTGGACAACTCGCTCGCGCAGAACGACGACTGGGAGAAGGAGCTGTTCCGTGCAATCGCGCCGCTCAAGAAGAAATGGATTTCCCACCCCATCAAGAACAAGCCGCAGATCCTCGATCTCGCCGCGGAGGCCGGCTGCTGGTACGTGTACCAGGCGATTATAGACACGTCCGACGTGATCCGCGAACGCATACGCGCCCTCAAGGAACGCGGCATCGGCGTTGAGGGAACCATTATCCTCGGCATGGACAACCACGACGAGGACTACATCAAGCGCTTCGTGGATTACCTCCTGGAAATCGACCTCGACCTCGCCGAGTTCACTATCCTTACCCCTTTCCCCCATACACCGATCCGGGAACAGCTTGAAAAGGAAAACAGGATACTGCACAACGACTGGATCCACTACACGGGCGCAGAGGTCGTGTTCACGCCGGCGCGGATGAGCGCGGACAAGCTCGCGGAGATGCACCAGTACGCCTGGGACACCTTCTATCACGACGCGACCAAGGAAGCCAAGATGGCCAAGCTGTTCATGAACGTCATCCATAAGGAGATGGCCGACGGCACCTACAAGAGCGTTCGCCTCTCACGAAAGAACAGGTGGGGCAAGAACAACCCGGGAACGTAGCGGAATTCGCTGGAATTCCGGCCTGGAACATCCATGAGAATTCTCCTGATCGCCGCTAACGTTGCGAAGACGCCCTATCCCGTCTACCCGCTGGGCATCAGCATGATCGCCGCTGCCCTGCGGAACGACGGTCATGACGTGGTCATGTTCGACTTCCTGCAGCACGACATGTCGATCGCGACATTGACCGCTGCCATCCGGGAGACATCGCCGGAGCTCATCGGCATCTCGCTGCGTAACATAGACAACGTGAACCTGCTGAACGAGCAACGCTACGTTGACGCCGTGAAGAACATCGTTGCCGCCGCCAGGAAGGAAACCGACGCCAGGATCATTATCGGGGGCTCCGGCTTCTCCGTCATGCCCGGTCCGATACTGGAGGAGGTTGGCGCGGACTACGGCATCGTGGGCGAAGGCGAACGTCTCATCTGCGACTTCGCCCGCGACGCCGCCCAAGGTGTCTACCCGGAAGAGCGCATCCTCAACGCCGCCCCCGACCTCACCGGCGAAGATATCCCGTCGGCCTACTACGATCCCGCGATTCTCGAGTTCTACCTGCAGGCCGGCAACATGGCCGGCGTCCAGACAAAGCGCGGCTGCCCGCACCGCTGCGCGTACTGCACCTACCCCGTGCTCGAGGGCCACGCCATCAGGCCGCGTTCGCCGGCGCGCGTGGCTGACGACATCGAATCGCTGGTCAACGAACTTAACACCGGCTACATATTCTTCACCGATTCGGTTTTCAACGACGACGCCGGCCATTTCCGCGCCATCGTGGAGGAGATGGCCCGGCGCGGGATCGACACGCCGTGGACCGCGTTCTTTAAGCCCACCGGCCTGGACGACGATATCGTCGCGGCCATGAAGAAGACCGGCCTCAACGCGGCCGAGATCGGGTCCGACGCGCCGTGCGACACCACGCTCCGCGGCCTTCGTAAGGATTTCCTGTTCGACGATATCGTCGCCTGCAACGATCTGTTCAGAAAACACGGCATCGCCACCGCGCACTACTTCATGTTCGGGTGTCCCGGTGAAACCCGCGACACCGTGTTCGAGAGCATCGAGAATATCAAGAAGCTGGAGAAAGCCGCGGTCTTCATCTTCATGGGCGTCCGCATACTGCCCGGGACCCCACTGGCCGACGTCGCCATCGAACAAGGAGTCATCGAGACAGGCCGGGACCTGCTGGAGCCGGTCTACTACATCTCGCCGGACATCGACCGTGACTGGCTCGAAAGAACGCTGACCGACGCGTTCGCCGGGATACGGCACTGCGTCTTTCCCCCTGACGCGTTGGAGAGCAGCCTGAGTTTCCTCCACAAGATGGGGTACTCCGGTTCGATGTTCGACATGCTGGCCAACCCCCGCAGCCGCGGCAGGTCGCGGTCGGGCGAGGACACCCAGCCCTGCCGGGATACCGGCAGGGCCGACCCTCCGGGCCGGCCACAGGAATGAGCGATCGTATAATGGCATCTCACACTGCGGCCCACATCGGCACGGACCAGGTCTGGTGCGCCGTTCCCGTCTACAACAACGCCGCTACCGTTCGCGGAGTGGCCACCGGTTGCCGCTCGCACTTGCCTAACGTGATCGTCGTTGACGACGGAAGCACCGATGCCGATCTTCGCGCGGTCTTCGAAGACACGGACATCACCGTCATCAGGCACGAGCACAACCAAGGCAAGGGCCGGGCCATCATGACGGCGCTACGCCACGTCGGGGCCGGGCGCGGAACGCACCTGCTGATCGTCGACGGCGACGGGCAACACGACCCGGCCGACATCCAGAAGTTCCTGCCGGCCATACGGAACAACCCGGCAGGCATCGTGATCGGGTGCAGGGACTTTACCACGGAGAACGTGCCCGGCGGTAGCCGGTTCGGCAGGCGCTTCTCCAACTTCTGGCTGCGGCTCGAAACGGGCGTCGCCACCCGGGATTCCCAGAGCGGGTTCCGCGCCTATCCCGTGGAGCTCGTCCTGCGGCTGAGGCTCCACGGGCGGCACTATGACTTCGAGGCCGAGGTGCTCACGCGCGCCGCCTGGGCCGGGCTGTCGCTGGTGGACGTGGACGTCGGCGTCCACTACCCTCCCGCGGAAGAGCGAGTCTCGCATTTCAGGCCGGTTCTTGATAACTTCAGGATTTCGTGCATCCACGCCAGGCTCGTGGGTAGACGGCTCGTGCCGCTCCCCCACAGGAAGCTGGTGAATTCCGGGTAGCCTCCCCTGCGGGAGAGCGAGCGTCCTCGCGAGCCACAAACAAACATGGAGGGCGAACCTGCGGTGAGCCGCAACGAAAAGAAAGAACGCGGACCACGACAGCGCGGAAACCGCCTCGGCTTCTGGTTCTTCGAGACAGCACTGCGCCTGTTCGGCCTGCGTGGCGCCTACGGCCTGCTCTACATAGTCTGTAGCTACTATCTCCTCTTCGACCGCGCTGCGGTCCGCGCCGCCCTGGCCTACACGACGCGCCGTTTTCCCGGCGACGGCCGGGTGCGCCAGCTTGCGAACGCCTACAGGCTGTTCATCAGCCAGGGCAAGACCCTCATAGACAGGTACTACCTCGCTTCCGGCCTGGGTGACTTCAGGGTGGACCTCAACGGGTATGATAAGGTGGAAGAAGTCCTGTCCGAATCGGAACAGGGCTTCATCCTGCTCACGTCGCACGTCGGCAACTGGCAGGTGGTGATGACCTTCCTGGAGAAAATGCGGAAACGGATCCACCTGCTGATGCGGCCCGAGGACAACCCGGCCGTGAAGGAGTCGCTCCACATCGACGGGGAGGACGACATGATAAAGGTCATCTCGCCCGAGCAGTTCCTCGGCGGCGTAGTCGAGATGATGAACGTTATCAAGGACGGCGATGTCGTCTCTATCATGGGCGACCGCAGCTACGGGTACAGCTCGCTGAATGTTTCCTTCCTGGGGGAAGAGGCCCGCTTCCCGTACGGTGCCTTCACGATCGCCGCCGCGTCCGGTCGGCCGGTGGTCGTGCTGCTGTCCGCAAAGATCTCCACCAGGCACTACCGAATCGACATCGTGGACGTGCTCCGCCCGGGGTACAAGGGACGCAAAAACAAGGAAGAACAGCTCAAGGTATGGGTCCAGCAGTACGCCGCCCTTGTCGAAGCCTACCTCCAGGCCTATCCCTTCCAGTGTTTCCTGTTTCATGATATCTGGAATCGTCGTCGTCCTTCGTCCTCGAAACTGCCTGCCGAACAGTCGGATACGAGGACGAAGGACAGGGATTGAATAGAAAGCGCTTGAAAAACAAGGGCTGACCGGGGATTATCGGGGACAGAACAGGGGGCGACATGGCTGACAAAGACCAGGAACTCGCAGAAATCCGTGAGAAGCTCAAGGAGCTGCTCGTAAGTAACCTCTCGCTCGAGGACGTCAAGCCCGAGGAAATAGAGGACGACGCCCCCCTGTTCAACGAGGGACTCGGTCTCGACTCGCTCGACGCCGTCGAGATCGTCGTGCTCCTGCAGCGTAACTTCGGCCTCGAGGTCAAGGACATGGAGATGGGCCGGAAGATATTCCAGTCCGTCAACACGCTGGCTGAGTACGTCCACGAGAACCGCGACCAGGCCGGCGGCAAATGACCGACAAATCCGTCGTAATATCGGGAATGGGCGCCATTTCCGCCGCGGGCGCCACCGTCCGGGGAACACTCGAGTCCTTCGCCGCCGGTACAGTGAACGCCGGCAAGCTGTCCCTTTTCGAGTCCCCGCTCGAATGTCCCGTCTTCGAGGCATCCTCCCTCCACCCGCCGCGTAGCGAAATTTCTTCGAACTCCGCTCCGCAGGACGGCGACAGGACCCTCCGCCTCGCCATGGCGGCCGTTGGCGAGGCGCTCCGGGACGCCGGCCTCGACTCGGATCGCGACGGTCTCAGGATCGGCGTATGCCTCGGCACCACGGTGGCGTGCCAGCTCAACGACATGGCCTTCTACCGTGCGTACCGTGAGAAGGGCGATGCACCGATGGGCGCCGTGGACCGTTACCTGAAGAACAACCTCGCCGACGCCGTAGCCCGGGCCGTCGGCGCCGACGGCCCGTCCGCAACCGTGGTCAACGCCTGCTCGTCGGGCACCGACGCTGTCGGCGCTGCGCTCTCCTGGCTGCGCGCCGGCATGTGCGACATCGCCATCGCCGGCGGGGCCGACGAGCTAAACCGCATCCCGCTTTGCGGCTTCACCGCGCTCAGCGTGGTCAGCCCGAACGTGTGTACGCCGTTCGATCGCGACCGCCAGGGACTGAACCTCGGCGAGGGAGCGGGCATAGTCGTCCTCGAGACACAGAAAAGCGCCGCCAACAGGGGTGTCGGCTCCCCGCTTCGGGTCACCGGCTACGGCTCCGCGTGCGACGCCTACCACCTCACCGCGCCGCGCCCCGACGGGAGCGGCCTCGAAGCGGCGCTGCGGGCCGCGCTCGCGGAAGCCGGCGTGTCACCCGCCGATGTCGGGTTCGTCAACGCGCACGGAACGGCAACGCGCGACAACGACAAGGTGGAGGGCGCCGTGCTCGCCCGCGTGTTCGGCGACGATCTCGCCTTCCTCTCGACGAAGGGATTCACCGGGCACACGCTCGGAGCCGCCGGGGGGCTGGAAACCATCTTCGCAGGGACCGCGCTTCGCGAAGGCTGGATACCCGCCAGCCCCGGCTTCGCGAACAAGGACGACGAGATCCCCATTGCGCCCGTGACCGAGCGAACCGGGATCGACACGCGCTGCGCCGTTTCGACATCGCTTGCCTTCGGCGGCAACAACTCAGCGCTGGTCATCGAAAGGGTCGGTCAGTGAGTGCGCAGGAATCCAACATCTCCCAACACTCGACTCCCTGTATCAACGGAATAGGCATCGTGTTCGGACAGGGTCGCGGGATCGCGCGCCTTGAACGGGCGCTGATCCGGGGCTGGGTACCGCCCGAGCTGCTGGACCTCTCGTTCTTCCGCGCCACGGGGTTCCCCATCTACCAGGTACCCGCGGAGGCGCTCAACGATAAGACGTTCTCGCGCAAGATACGCCGGGCGGACAGGCTGAGCAAGATGGCTGTCATCGCCGCGGCGGACGCGATGGCCGACAGCGGAATCGACCTCCCCGATACCGCGCGTGTGGGAATCATCTTCGCCACGGCGTTCGGACCGCATGCCACCACGTTCAAGTTCCTCGACGACATAATCGACTACGGCGACAAGAGTGTTTCTCCCACCAGTTTTTCGCACTCGGTCCACAACGCGGCGGCTTCATACGTGGCTTCTGTCCTCGACATCAGGGGGCCTAACCTTACGGTTACGCACTTCCACTTCGCGTTCCAGGAAGCAGTCCGGCTCGCCGGAACCTGGCTCAACGAAGAGAAGTGCGATCATGTGCTGGTCGGCACGGCGGACGAATGCGGCACCGCCATGGAATTCATCGCAAGCCGCAAGCTCCACGTAGCTCTGGATGGAAAGATGTACCCGTTCCAGCTCCGCCGGATGCCCTCCTCGGTACCCGGCGAGGGAAGCGTGTTTTTCGTGCTCTCCGCCGAACCCGCCGGCAACAGCTACTGTGCCCTGGAGGTCGACGGTTCCGCGCCGGCCGATATCCAGGTAATCAACGCCGATGGAATGTTGCCCGACGAATCGGCTTACCTCAACGCCCTGCTGCCGCACGTCCCGGTGAGCGCCTATACCCCGTTGTCCGGCAGTTTCATGACGGCCAGCTCTTTCGACTGTGCCGCGTCGGCGCTGATGATCAGGAACCGGGTCACGTACCCGCCGCCCGTAACCGATAATCCGCACGACCTGCCCCTGTGCGGCGATTCGACCCCGGCGCCGAGCCGCGTTGCCTGCGTGAAATGCGGTTGCGGCGGCAAGGTAATGGTCATGAACTTGTCTGGTTAGCGGAATTCGCCTGCCCTGCCTGTCCTGAGTGTAGTCGAAGGGAGCAAAGTCGAAGGGCTGGAATTCCGATTTGGAGAGAATATGGGTACAAATCCGGCAGAGATAGAGATACAAAAACGACTCACGGAACAGATCGCGCTGGTAGTCTCGGTCAAGCCCGGCGCCGTGAAGCCCGACGCCGCGCTTCACGAGCTCGGCATGGACTCGATGGGGTTCGTGGAGATGCTGGTCTTCATAGAGAAGCAATTTGGGCTGAAGCTCATCGAAACAGGACTGAAGAGGGAGGACTTCCAGACGGTCCAGTCCCTCGCGAAGCGCATTCATGACGAGCTGAGGTCCTGATGGTCAGTCTCCCGTATTCCCGCAAGAAACGTTACCTGACGGGCATCGACTGGATGATCGGCGCGCTCGACCATCTGGCCCGGAAGTCCACGGGTGCCGGTATCTCGTCGCAGGTCGTACTCGAGCTCGATCGGCCGCTACCCGAGGAGGAGCTTCGCGAATGGCTCGAGGACCGAGCACGCGCCCTGCCCGCTCTCGCGGGAGCACCCGCCAGGGACATCAATCTCGCGCCCTACTGGAAAGTCCCCGAACGCGTTGACGAGGCACCGATCGACTTCGTCGTGCACCGTCCGCCGTCGGAGTCGCCGGGGGACGTCCTGGCCTGTCTCACCGCCGCGGTCAACAAGCCGTTCGAGTCCGACTCGCGGCACCTGGCGTTCCACGTTATCTACCTCGAACCGTCGGACCGCTGCCTCGTAACGATGGTTTTCGATCACCGCCTTCTCGACGCGCGCGGGGCGGAGATGCTTCTCGACGCAATCCAGAGGAACGACATGCCGCCGCTCGACCCCGAGCCTGCCCATCTCGACCGCTGGCTGCACAGGTTCCGCGTGGGCCGGAACATTAATCGAACACTTGCCCCCATGGGCCGCTCGCCGATCGACACTATACCCTTGCCGGCCGACTTGGCGGGGCGCCCTTCCAGGTTCGTGCTGTCGTCCCTCGACGAGGACGAAACCCGGGCCATAAAGGAAGCCGCCGAGCGCGAGGCCGGCTATCTCATAGTTATGCCCTATGTCCTTGCCGTGACCCTCCAGCAGCTCGACGTCTTCCTGGCGGGCAAGGGCTACCCGCACGGCAGCTACGTGGTGCCGGTATCGATGGACATGCGATCGGAACGCAAGCGGCAGGTACTGTTCAACCGGCTCTCATTCATCCTGCTGCACGTCAAAAGCAGCATCGTGGGCAACAGGCCGGCCTCGATACAGATCATCCGGCAGCAGATGTACGACCAGGCGAAGGTGCACCTCCAACGGGATCTCTGCGATGTAACCATGCTGATGCGCATAGCACCCGTGTCGATGCTCGCCCGCCTTATGCTCAAAATCCGTCTCATGCTGGGCTCGCTCTCGTTCTCGTGCGTCGGCGACAGCGCCTACGCATCCGACACGTTCCTGGGCGCCAGGATACTTAACCTGTTCCACCTGCCGCGGGTCCCCACCCCGCCGGGCTACGGTTTCTTCTTCAACGAATTCAACTCGGGCATGAACGTGGTGTTCTCCTACATTGACGGGATGCTGACAGAGGACGAAGCAAACGAGCTGGTCGGCCACGTGGTAACCGCGCTCCTGCAGGGAGATGGGTAGGATCGGAATTGCAGGGCAATTCCTCTACAACAGCATGTCGCGAAATTCGTTGGAATTCCGATCCGGCAAACACTGATGAACAGGGACTGTGACGTATTGGTGGTTGGAGCGGGTGTTTCGGGCGTGCCGGCGGCCGTGGCCGCCGCCCGCGCCGGCGCTTCGGTGATCGTCGTCGAGAAACGCGGCGCCCCCGGTGGCGCCGGTGTCGCCGCGCTGCACCAGTCGATCTGCGGGCTCTACACGAGCGGCAACAAAGCTCCCACGGCGCCGCTCAACGGTGGGATCCCGGCCGAGATCTGCGAACGGCTTTCGGCCCTCTCGCCCGACGGCGCGCCGGTACGGATCGGTCGTGCCTATGTTCTGCCGTACGTCAACGAACACCTCGAGGCTGTCTACGCCGACATGATAGCCGGCGAGAAGAACCTGGAGGTCCGCTACGGCGCCCTTGCCGTCGCGGCGGAACAGGAAAACGGGACTATCCGGGCCGTCACTTTGCGGCAAGGTCCCGATGATGACACGGTGGAGCCGGGGGTGGTGATTGACTGCAGCGGCACGGGCGTGATGGCCGAGATCGCGGGCGTCCCTTTTGACGTCGCCGCGCCGGAGGAACGCCAGCTGGCCGGCTTCACGGTACGGCTGTCGGGCGTGAAGGGCGTGGACGAAGCACTGTCGGTGAAGGTCGCCTACGCGCTGAAGGCGGTCGCGGACGTCGACCGGCTGCCCGGTCACCTGCAGTTCTCGTCACTCAGGGGCGGAGGAGCCGGCGGCGCGATCCTGAAGCTCAGCCTGCCGCCCGGCCAGGCGCCGGGCCGTCGTGCCCGGGCTGTGAGCGATGTCGGCCTCGTTTGTGCCGCGCTCGCCGAGACATTGCCGGAGTTCGCCGATGCGAACATAGCCGATGCGGCCGAAGACGTGATGGACCGGGACGGACGCCGGCTGAAAGGGAAGTACGTTCTGACCGAGGACGACGTTCTTGGCGCCCGCAAGTTCGACGACCCGGCGGCACGCGGCGCCTGGCCCATCGAATTCTGGAACCAGCGGACCGGTCCGTCTTACAGGTACGTTCCCGACGGCGACTGGTACGAAATTCCGCTCCGCTGTCTCCAGTCCAGCACTGTGAAGAACCTGCTCTGCGCGGGCCGCTGCATATCAGCCACAGCCATGGCTCTGGCATCCACGCGCGTCATGGGCGTGTGCATGGCCCTCGGCGCCGCCGCGGGCAAGCACGCCGCACACCCTTTCCCAAGATCCATGTGGCCGAGTCGACTAAGGTGATGCCCAAGTGCAGTCCTCCCTCCGCGAAGAACCCCTCGACCAGACCTCGTAGTTGTCTGACAGACGCTCCAGGACAAAGACGAATGTTCAGGCCGCCGGCCGGAGCTCTGTGGAATGGCAGTTTCGATACGCTCTTGAGCAACGCCGTCGGCCCTGATCGATCGTTACCGATGCCGGGGGACTGGTTCTCGCTTATAGGTTCACCTGCGAGACGGCCATCCGGGGTTGCCGGCAGATTGGATCCGTAGGCAGCGTGGTTGATCAACGAGAAGAAGCCGCCATACCGGACTTGCCCCGGGCTCGATGACGCCATGCCGTCAAGAAGTGCGTTTCCAGCCTCACTTGCCAGGGCGTCCACTTCACCGTTATCGTTACCGAACTTCGGGAACGCGAGGATCTCTCGTCGCAGCGCTCTATGTTCCTGAAAATCGGACTCCAAGATCGCCCGAAACTCGGAGAGGGTCAAGCGCTTCTCAACAAATACCAGGCGATCCACGGCATACAGCGAGTCTGCGATAGTCGCGATTCCGCCAAAGAAGTGGCACGCGAGTTCGGGCGGACCGTTGGCGGAAGCAGAAGCCATGTCGCCGTTGCTCGGACTGCGCACAATATCTTCCAGATTGAACCTAGGCCCACTGTGCGTCCTTCTTGCATCGGCCGCGCTCTCAATCTCCCGACGGGCTATGTCACCTAACGCCAACAGGAGTTCGCGCATGGAGGTGAAACGGCGATCGGCCTTTGAACCAATTCGTTGTCCATAGCCCATAGCTTCCACAAGCCAGGCAACCGCATTATGATAGTGCTCGGCCGCGCGACATCCAGGGAGGTCAGGACGGCAACATCCGGACAGGGTGAAAGCTTCCGCATCGCGTCGGCGCAGACCGGCTTGCATGAGCCCTGATAGCATCATTGACTCGTTGACGAGCTGCACTTGTCCGCCCAGTGCGACTATCGATTCGATGACGGCGTCCGTCCAATCCTCAGCCGCATCGCGGGTATAGCGAATGAACAGGTCGGGCTGCGGAAGACGAAGCGCGCGTGCAGCATCGAGGAACATCAGACTCACTGCATTGTGTGCATCGCCGCCCTCTGGCGACGAGCCACCCAACAGCGCGTATTGTTTGGCAGCGGAGCACGGCACCGGCTTCGATTTGTGCCATACGCTTGCGGTTCCCGCAATCTCGTTTGTCTTCAAGAAGAAATGCGCAAGTAATTCAACGCCTTCGCGGCGATCGATGACACCATTGATCCGGTCGCGCTCGTAGAAAGGGAAGAGAATCTGGTCCAGTCGACCAAATGCGAAATCTCTTCCTCCTACAACACAACTGAAGATCCAATGCATGAACCATATCGATTGGAGGGCTTCGAAGAAGCTTCGCGCCGGGTGTTCCGGCACATGACGCAACGCGCACGCTGCCCGTGCCAGATGCTCCCGCCTCGGTGATGCCGACCTATCGGCCAACCCTTCGGCAGCGATAGCGTACCGTTGTGCAATGCCGCTGATTGCCCGAACACAACGGATGGCATATTGTTCAGTATTCGAGAAACAGGCATCCCCGCGAGCAGTGTTCCGCGGAACGAGTCCGGCCAATCCCTGTCGAACCAGGCACTCATAGTCGGGTGTCATGTGCCCTTGCATTTGTCCCGTGACGCCAAACGGGCTGGAGGGATGCGACACTCCACCGCCGGCAATTTGCTTCAGTACGGATGGGACTTCGCCCTCGACCATACGCCCGAGGATAACGTCTTCCTCGGAGACAGGAACAGACAGAGAGGACAGGAGCACCTCGAGGGCCCCGCAGTATCGGTCTGGTTGCGCCATTTGTCCCCATAGCGGCTCCGTGTCGCCAAGCATGCGCTCACGTTCAGAGAAGCAGTGAGTATCGTCAGCATCCAGTACTCTCTGGCGCCGTCGCGCCAGATCCGTCGAAAGCTGGAATTGCTCTTTCGAGGCTGGAATCATGGGTATTCCTTCTTCATCACGGTGAATGTCACCCGAATGTCTTCGAAATTGTGGGTGTCTTTGCCGATCGAACTATATCCGAACTGCTCGTAGAAGGAGACCGCCCGATGATTGCCTTCGTAGACCATCAGCCAGGCGGACACCGGAGCCACAGCCCGTATCTCCTCTTCTCCTGATCGCATCAAACCCGAACCGATGCCAGAGCCGGCCATGTCCGACAGAACGTATATTTTCTGGACCTGAACCTGGTCGGCGCGCTGAATCAGATTGTGACTGCAGGATTGCTTCAGCTTCAGAAAGCCCACGACTCGATCCTCGACTTCGGCCACAAAGTAGACATTGTCCGGCTTCGAGAGACTAGACAGGATCTTTCCGTCCGAATATGTGGCATCGAGATATCGCGAGAGAACATCCGTTGGGAACAGGTGCCCGAATGCCCAGGAGAAACTCTCCCGTCCAACATAGGCAATGGCGTCCTCGTCTCCAGCAGTGGCGTTTCTGATTTCCATTATTCTACGGACCTAACGTGGCCGTGAACCGCCGCATATTCCGTGCTTCGCCCGGAATATGCGGTCACGGTCCAAGGCGTTGTTGATGCCTACTTCTTGGGGTAGATCGTAATGATTCTGTAATGTCGGATGTCGATGCGCCGTTCCTCACCCAGACCACCTTCGACTGTTGCCTTGACGCCAGCCACGGCCGCCAAACCGAGGGCTTTCAGTTCGTTCAACCGGGGGCCGTCGACTCTGAACGCCCACTGAGCAGGAGAACCTTCGGGTGGGGAAGCAGACTGAAAGAACGGGCGATGGTGATGATCGGGGAACTCGCACCAGACGTTCCCGTCACGCTCAAACAGATAGCAGATCGGAGCATCAATTCGTGAATGGGCAGGCCACTCCCTCCTCGCTCGTGGCACGGGTGGAAAATGCTTGGCTTTCAGCCTTTCTGCTTCGCCTGCGGGGAGGAATTGCCAGGGTGGTTCGTCTCCGGACGCCGACCACACGCGCTCCAACACACCGAGGTTGCCCGCGTGGTCTTCAAAGAACACGTAGGTGTCACCGAACGCGCTGGTGTTCGGCTGAGGGTCAAATGTGACCAGATATTCCTCACCGGGTGAGCCAGGATCGCGCTGCAGTTTCGGATCCGTGATCCTGGCGACCCCAATCTGTTCGCGTGGCACGATCGTACTACCGATCAATACACGGATCGAGTCGGGATCAACACCAGAGGCAAAACCACCAGGATTCTGGGGCTTGTCGAAAAGGTGCACCGTTGCTGTTCTCTCTACGCAGCGCACGGTGCCGCATCCCGACACCACTGCCAGGATAACCATGCAGGCCAGAACTATACGACAATATCTCATGACACTTGTCTCCATTCCATCCCGGCACCAAGACGGTCCTCACGGTTTTGCTGATGAGCGACGCGAATCAGCAAATGCCGCGCAAAACGACGTTAGGGACCTCTCCGTTTCCATGATTCAACTGTCCGTGAAACGTCCGACTGGATCATCGACCGCGCGTGATGTCGCTCAACACCGTCGACAAGCAAGTCGTCATATCTAGTTTCCGCGTGTCGAATATGTGCGACGACGGCAAGTCGCACGGCGTCCTCGCTCAGTTCTTTGGCAGCCGCACTCCGGCCGACACGTCCGCTATACTTCCGACACGCATGTTCGGCGATGACCGTCTCGCGACCGGGCGGACAGCTGGGGTATAGCTCCCGAACACGAACGGCAAAGCGGCCGATGTACTTCTCGTCCAGCTCGGCACGACGGAGAACGGCCTGGCCGCGGCGCATCTCACGCTGCATTGCGTCAGCTTCGCACTCGCGTTCGGCCTGCTCCAGAGCGTTGTTCTCGACAAGAAGCCCTTGCCGCTCGTACCGCTTGCGAGCACGGCTCCACTTCAGCACGACGGCCGAAAGGCGTGAGTGCTTGCGGGAGCGACGCGTGAGGGCGGTGTCGCCGGAGGGCAGAAACACAAGATGATCAAGATCGGCACAAGTGAGACATGCGGCCCCCTTCTCTCCCCTTAAGACTATCCACGCGTGGCGACCAAGATCTTCTCCGCACTCATCACATTTGGATTCGCGATTGGAGATGAAAACCTTCAGGTCGTTCGTGCTCTTCTTTTCTCTCGCCATTTCTTCTCCTGGGTTCCCAACGTCGTGTCTGATGCGGCAGCCCAGCGGCATCTTCCCCACCTCGTGTCTGGGCCGCCGCCGGGGAAAGAGCTCTCAATCCAGATTGGATTCAGAACGGAATACGGTTTACGGGCCTCGCTGGTGGCACAACTCGTGCAGAGGGAGCCGGCCACAATCAGGAATGCTGCAAGTAATTTCGTCATCTCGGTTGCCCAATGCTACGGGTGAGGATTCGGCGCGCCAGCGGCGATATCCTCAACCCGGTTGACCAAGGCGTCAGTCACGAGATTGTACGCTCTCGAGATCGCTTCTTCAACATCGTATGACATGTCAACGAAGGGTATGTTGTAGCGCGCACACGCCTCCTGGAGACATGCGCTGTAGCTGACGAAATGAGTGATGAGTTCCAGCGCGCGATCTTCAGTGGAGC
>Ga0272442_10006734_pt1 | contig 15035 bp, 14 predicted proteins | sample SSMForm2O_FD_200262 | JGI IMG/M metagenome (GOLD analysis project Ga0272442, IMG submission 200262) | Marine sediment archaeal communities from Little Sippewissett salt marsh, Falmouth, MA, United States - SSM-Form-2O | ecosystem: Environmental > Aquatic > Marine > Wetlands > Sediment ...
TGGCTCATATCACTTCCATAGATGATCGCTTTGATGTTCTTTTCACAGAGGGTCCTGGCAGCAGATGTTCCGCCACCTGAACAATCCTGAATGTAGACAACCTCCCCTGGGCCTATCTTGAACTTATTTTCAAGATCATTAATGGATGTTTTGTTGAACTGCTCAAGTATTTTGCATACAATGACCTCATTCTTCAATTGGAGCAATCTGATCCCTCTCAGTTCATCGATGATTTTGACAAGGCGCTTATTTTCCCTGCGCAGTTCGAGCAATTGCATTTGCTGTTTTTTTATCATCATATTTTTGGATATTATCTGCTTTGACCTTGAAGATTTGATTCTGGCTTCCTCATTATAGCTTGATATCTTTGACTCCAGCCCCCTTATCCTTCTTTTCATCGCTTCCATTGCCAGATTCTGATCCGATATGTATGACCTCTGATTCTCAATCCTTGTGCATAATTCCGATATATGCTCGTCCTTTTTGACAGGCACTGCAGTTTCAATGCGACCTTTCTCCACTTCTGGGCCTGCCTGGCTTACAGTGATTTTTTCTATGGCGCTGCTAACAGAATATTCCTTCACGACCAGGGCCTTGACGTTATCTTTGAGGTCCTCAAGGCCCAAATTCTTCAGCCTTGCGTCTATGTTCTCAAATTTGTTCATATACGCCTGATAAGCCTTTATTGCCGCAGACAGGGAGTCCCGCTCATGGGCGTTTTTGATATCAGGATACTCTTTGGCGATCTCATTTTTCTCTCTTATCGAGATCGGGTTCCTGGGGCTGAATATCTTTGCCCCCAAGGATACGGCAATCTTTTCAACGGTTTGGGGAACAGTGCTGACATCAGTTGCAACGATCGAGGGCGTTCCAAACTCCATAATTTTTTCCACAATGTCATCTACCGAGAGGCTCTTGGAGGAAATAATCCCAAGCAGATCCCCATAGAAATCCAGAACAGCAATGCCAACTGTGGTGCCTGGGTCTATACCTACTATAGTGTAAACCTTTGACATCTGTTATAGGGTATTGTGTGGTTGGATATATATTTAACCCCATCAAACAAAAATGCTCTTATATGTTGATATTGTTTTTTTCTACATGCTTGCCTGTATATTGGTGGAGCCCGAGTCCCCAGGAAACATCGGTTCGGTTGCAAGGATAATGATGAACTTCGATGTTCAAGGGCCACTAATATTAGTAAATCCACCTAAATTGAACGACGATGCCTACATGATGGCTTGCAATGCAAGAGATATCTTGAACGATGCAGTAATTGTGGATTCCCTTGAAGGTGCCCTTTCCATGGTGGATGTTTCAATAGCCACATCCAGGGAGGCGGGCGATGAATATAATGTCAACAGGATATCCCTGCTCCCTGATGACATAATAAGGGCATTGGACACTGAAGGCGACATCGGCATATTTTTTGGAAGAGAGTCCTCTGGCCTAAGCAACAGGGAGATATCGATGGCGGACATACTGGTCTCCATCCCAACAGACACATCATATCCGACCCTTAACTTATCACATGCCGCAGCCATAATCTTTTACGAGTTCTTTAGATACTCCCAAAAGGAGAAAAGGCCCATTAGGCTCGAAGGTGCCACCAGGCAGGAAAAAGACATGATATTTGATGACTTCGATGCCATTGTGGACCATATTGAGAAAAGGGGCTATAGGAAAAAAATATCCAAGATAGTTTTCAGGAGGGTCATATCCCGCTCCTTCATATCCTCCAGGGAGGCTTACACGCTCAAGGGCGTTGTCAGAAATATTTTGAAATCCCTCAAAGATTAGATTTATCAAGTTTCTTTCTGATTGATATATGGTGTTTTAATGACAAGGAAGATCGCATTATTTGCTTTCAATGGGGAAATCATGTGCTTTGTCCATGCACTCATAAATGCCATGGATTTGCACAAAAGGGGTTTTGACGTCAAGCTGGTGATAGAGGGGAATGCCACAAAGCTGATAAAAGATCTGGATAAAAAGGAGAACGCATTTCATGAGCTCTATTACAATGCCAGATCATTGGGCCTGATAGATTGTGTTTGCGATGCGTGCTCTATGAAGATGGGATCTCATGACGCGGCGATAGAGCAAGGTCTCAATCTGTGCAGTGAGATGTATGGTCACCCCCCAATGGGAAGGTACATCGAGGACGGTTACGATATCATCACGATAGGCTAATGAGGTCATTTGGCAAGATAGATATTTTAGCCATGATGCATAATGATCATTATGGATGAGAAGATTGGTGACAGATTTCAAGAGGTGACCAAGTACCATAGGGAAAAGATGGACTTCAAGCCCCTGGACTGGTGCAAGAAGCCAGATATTTACAAATCATATCAAGATGCGGACAAGGTCGCCCTCCCCAGGGGAATCGACTTCCCAAACAAGCATGTGTTGGAGGCGCTTGCAGAAAGGAAGAGCGTTAGGCGCTTTTCCAATGGGCAAATCACCATCAAGGAACTATCCATGTTATTGTGGGCTACTGGAGGCATCCAAAGGGTTGAGCATGGGCATGAGTTCAGGACGTCCCCTTCTGCAGGGGCGCTTTACCCGATAGAGACATATTTTGTGGCAAACAACATTGAGGCAGTTGATAAAGGCATATACCACTATTCTGTTAAGGACCATGTAATTGAGAAAATTAAAGGTGGAGACTTTCGCATAGTGGCGGCAAAGGCTGCTCTAAATCAGGAAATGTGCGCGCTGGCTCCTGCGGTCATTATATGGACAGCCATATTCGGGCGTTCCAAGTGGAAATATAAGCAGAGGGCCTACAGGTACATCTATCTTGACATGGGGCATATGGCAGAAAATCTTGCGCTTTGCGCAACCGCCCTTGGCATGGGCACCTGCCAGATTGGTGCGTTCTATGATGATGAGTTCAATGAGATCATCGGGGTCGATGGCGTAGAAGAGGGCATAGTCTATGCGAGTGTTGCGGGGCACCTGCCCTAGACATGGGCCTTTACTTCAAGGTGAAGTATTCTACTTTGATATTGGATGCTGGAATCCCCATCGAATAAAAGTCCGCTGAGAGGGCATGATTTAGGTTCCCCGGTCCGCATATGTAGACCCATAAATTCCCTCTTTCATCTTCGCCATATAAATCAAAAACATCCTTTGCCCTCAATCTACCATTTATTTTTGATAGCCATATCTCATATGAGAACCCTTCAATAGATGTCTGAAGTTCTTCGAGCTCTTGCTCATATACTGCTTCTTCGATGTTGCTGACAGTCCAAATAAGCCTTATGTTTTTGTTTCCCTTGCCATCAAAGGAGTTCAAGTATGCCAAAAAAGGAGTAATACCTATCCCACCTGCGACAAAATAAACGTTTTCCTGGCCACTATGGGCATCTTCAAAGAACATGCCATATGGCCCATACAGCGTGGCCCTGTCGCCAATATTCAGATTCAATAGTTTTTCTGATGTGTAATCCCCGCTCCTTTTTATGGAGAATCTGAGGCTTTGCTTTTTATCGATCTTGGAGACCGAGAACGGGTGCATCTCGCCCCCGATGTCTGGGAACCTGACGAAGAAGAACTGTCCTGGCTTTATATCCGAGCATTTTTCCAAAGGTCCTAGGGACATCTCGGTTATGTCTCCCCTGTAAGAGATCCCTTCGATGGTGAACTGGCTCTTTGAGCCGATTCTATTGTATAATAACACTTTGTAGGCATATGATATCATTCCAACAATGCTAACGAATATCACCCAATATTGCAATGGCTCATATTCCATTTCAGATCCTAGCTCTATAGAATGTAGAATTGCCAAGGGAAGGGCAAATATCATGAGCCTGTGAGTGTAAAGCCAGATGTCATACTTGTAATTGAAGCATATCGTAAGCGCGACAAGCGCTATGACCGTTATTACAGACAATAGCCCCAGAGTGTGATAAAGCGATTTACCAGGAATGAAGTAGATTGACATTATGTCCTTGTCCCAACCATATGATGCCGCAAGCAGGATTGGGTGCATCAGCATGAAGAATAGCGATGACCTACCAAGGATCTGATGTACTATGTATGCCCTGTCAAGTCCCTTGAACAATACTTCTATCAACCTTATTCTGATGGAGAGCACAAAGCTCATTGACAGGGTCGAGATGGCGATGAATGACGAGGTCTTGGACAATATCCTTAACCACCCTATCTCATAATCCATCTCATAATAGAGCAGGAACAAAGTGAAAAGAATTACAAATATTGTGATTGCGCTGCCTTTACACATCAATTGAGCTATCAATGGTCTATCAAAGACGAATTTTGGTATTATTTTGCATTGGAAAAGAGATTTTGATTTCAATATAGATATTATTGTGTCATTGTTTAAATAATATGACCTGGAACTCTTAGTTAATTATAAATATTTTACAAGGTCATATTATATTTTGGGATTGTTATGAAATTGTATGGGATCTGTATCTTAATCCTCATCACCTCCATCATGCTTTCTGGTTGCGTTGGGGGGGATAACGAGGAACAGACAACAACACTTCCTCCAAACGATGTGAGCATTGATGGAATTGTCACGCAGGGCGAGTATGACCATATGTCCGTGCTTTCAGATGGCAAGTTCACCATGTATTGGAGATTTGAGGAGAACAACATTGTCATCGCCATGGTGGCGGGGACAGAAGGGATGATATCACTAGGCCTTGACCCTGGTGTTGGAATGAAGGATTCGGACATGCTGATAGGATGGGTCGACGATGGGACGTTTCTTTATGACTGTTATTCAGTCGACACAACGGGCCCTCACCCTGAGGACACTGAGATAGGTGGGACGAATGACATCATAGTGTACGCTGGCTCGGAGGCTGATGGCATCACCACTATTGAGTTGTTAAGGAAGTTGGACACTGGCGACGCATATGACAAGGAAATAGGGACTTCTGGAGAGCTTCAAGTCATATGGGCCATTAGCAATAGCGATTCGTTCTCCACAAAGCATTCTAGCAGAGGAGGGGTCAAGATAGAGTTATCTTCATCGGATGTATCAGGTTATTAGAGTTAGTAGGGGGCATTGACCACAAGATTTAAATATTCACTATCTTTAGTTTTGGAAATATAAGGTGATTATAATGGTATCATTGAGGCCAGGTAAGATTGACAGGAAAGTCATTGGTCCTTCATATACAAGGAAAGAATATGTGAGAAGCGTTCCTGGATGCAAGGTAGTGCACTTTGATATGGGTGCAAGGAACAAGAGTTTTTCCCATGCTGTTCATTTAATCGTAGAGAACGACGTACAATTGAGACACAACTGCCTGGAGGCATCAAGGGTAGTGACCAACAGGTACATGGAGAAAATTATTGGAAAGGACATGTTCCATCTCAAGATGAGGACATACCCACACCAGATACTTAGGATGAATGCGATGGCAACGGGAAACAAGGCAGACCGTTACGGTAACGGTATGAGATTGTCTTTCGGAAAGACAGTAGGCCTTGCTGCCAGATGCAGGAAGGGACAAAAGGTCATAACCGCATACGTTGACGAGAACAATGTCCTTAAAGCTAAGGCTAGCCTTAAGAAAGCTGGATACAAACTTCCAGTGAAGTCCAAGATAGTTATAGAGAAGATGGCATAGGCCATTCTCTTTTATAATGTCTTCTTGACCAAACCCACCTGGGATTTGAAGGTTAAGTCATGTCTGACAAATCTGGTGGGAGCATTGCCAAAATAGAGTTCCACGCTCCCTATCACCCGAATGTCAAGCTGCGTATTTTTGACAAATACTTTAGTATTGACGGGGCTTGTTCTAGCAGATTCGACAAGTACATCCACTGGCTAACTCATTTTCACTTTGACCACATAAGGTCCTCTGTGGCAGGAGGGGCGGATTTTCTCTTAAAGCAAAATGAGAAGATACTGATATTTGCGCCAGATGATAGGGCCATTGTCAATGATGATAATACTGTTTTTGACATTCACAAGAATCTTTACCAATACCATTCAAAGGGAAAAAGGGTGCTAATACCGGTAAACGAAGGGGAAAAGATCTACATAAACAATACTGTGATCGAGGCTGTAAAGCTCAAGCACTCCGTCACTAACAATGCCATCTTCATCAAGAACGAGCTTGCAGACTTTACGTTCATGGTCACGGGTGATTGGCTGGGTTCGGACGAGGAGAATCGAGAGGCAATAATATCCAGGAAACCTTCCGTTCTGATAACAGAGTGCAGATACTTCAAGGATGAGAACTACTCTCTGACATGTGAGAGGATGCATACCCACATAAACGACCTGAAAGCCCTCAGCGAGCTTTTGCCGGAGACTATAATAATACCATATCACATTTCCAGGACATTCACAAATCTTGACTATGTGAAGAACATTTTTGATGCTGAGAACTTTGTATTTGGCAGGAAGATACTTTTTTATAATGATATCAATAGCTATGAAGTGACAGACACATATTGAACTAGTATGCCCCATCAAACTCGTAAATGTCAAATACCCTTTCAATCGTGTCCGCATCCTCGGGGCCCTTGTCGTCTCTGATTCTAATCAAACGCGGGAACCTCAACGCAAATCCACTTTTGTAATGAGGGCTTTTTTGTATCTCCTCATATGCAACCTCGATAACAACTTCTGGTTTCAGGCGTATATGGGTGCCATCCTCCACCAATACAAGAGGGTTCAATCTCTTTGTGAGCAAGTCCAGCATATCGTCTGTGATGCCTGTGGCAACCTTTCCTATGTTCATCGGGTTCCCGTATTCATCAAGGACTGCTATGTAGAATGTGCCCATGTAGCTGGCTCTTCTGCCTGTGCCCCACTCTGCACCCGTTATTATGCAATCGAGGCTCTCAAGAACAGATTTGAGCTTGAGCATGTTCCCGACCCTAAGCCCGGGGACATAAGGGCTATTCAGATTTTTTATCATGAGTCCCTCATTTCCTTTTTTTATGGATTCATCGAAGAACTGTTCCACTTCCTCCTCTTTGCCGGAAGTGATCATTCGGGATAGCATCAATCGTTCATCTTGACTGACTACGGACTCCAATATTTCCCTTCTTCTGATGAAGGGTTGGTCTATCAATACATCCCCATTCAGGTAAAGAATGTCAAATATGTTCGTTATTACAGGTATCTTCTCTATTATCTCATCGATGTTGTACTTTCTCTTTATCCTACGTGATATGTTTTGGAAAGGGAGCCATTTTCCATTCTTGTCTATCCCTATGGTCTCTCCTTCAATGATGCAGTCCCCTTCGACGCCCTTTTCGATGGCTTGAACAACATCCTTGAATTGCGCTGTAACATTTTCCAGCCTTCTTGTGAATATCTCAATATGGTCGCCTTTTTTATGGATCTGCATCCTAAATCCATCATATTTGTACTCTAGGGCACAAGGCTTCCCGGCAACCTTGAATCCCTCTGATACGTTGGATACCTTTTGGGCCGACATCATTTTTATTGGCCTGAACAGTTCAAGCGTGATATCTTGTAGGGGTCCCTCGCCTTCAAAGGCATTTATCGCCACAAGCCCTATGTCATTTGACATCATGAACGCCTTTTCTATCTTTTCAGATGATATACCAAAAGTCTTTGCAATGGAATCCCTGATAGTCCCCTCTGCAACACCAGTCCTCATGGTCTCAACGACGATCCTTGATATGTATCTTGACTCCAATGGGGATGCATTGGTCAAGAGCCCAGCAAGAATTTTCAATTTGCGGTCCTGGCTTTTCTTGCCTTCGAGTGAAGAAAGCCTCACAAGGTCCTTGTAGACCGAGTCTAGGGTGAGCTCCTCAAACGAGAACATGACCTGTTTCTTGTTCTCCATTGCCATTTCTATGGAGCGCCCTATGTCACCGGTATCTTTCAGATATTCCAATATATTGCCTTCCGATATTCCAGATATGTCTGAGGCAGCCCTGACAAGCAGTTTCTCTCCAACGCCCATTTTTATGGTGGACCAACTGGGGAATACCTTTCCGAGCATCAGCTGAACGATAATGGGAAGCTCATCCTTCGAAGATGTTTTAAGGAGGTTTGCCACGATATCGGTTTTCTCCAATCTACTGCTGGTATTTTCCAGGGCCTCAAAAGTGGAACATAATAGGGCGAATTCCATGTTACCAAGAAAATTTTATACATATTGACTTTTAACTCTTTTTACGTTTTTTTATTCAGCTCACAGGAGTTATTTTATTATTTTTTCGAATATACGAAAATTATATATAAAATGTGTGTAGAAAATATGATGGGTGGCTTCATGTCTGAAAAAACTATAGACAACATCAAAAATTATCTCAAGACCGTCGAAGAAGAGCAAAAACAGATTGAAGAAAAGGAGAAAATGCTTTCTGATGATGTTGTGGCGAAAAAGGATACTATCGAGGAAAAGAAGGAGATTCTGGTGGAAACTGAAGATAAGCCAGAGGAGAAACCTGTTGAAGTGCCCGATAAGGATGATGCCATAAAAGCCACGGTCGAAAAGAAAGATGACAATTTTGACTGGTCGTCCCCTCTTGAGGAAGTCAGGGACGATGAATCTTTTGATAAGGTAAATTTTGTTCAAGACCTATTGGAAAAAACGGAATCTGTATTGAAGAAATATTCAGTGGCATACATATCCCAGAACATTGAGAACTCACAGATGATGCTCGAATTCCTTGAAAAGACTGCACTTTTGCTTCCATACAACACTGATTTTGAATTGAGGGGCAAAATAGAGAAGAACATCGAGAAATTCAGTAAAAATGTATTCTCAGTAGATAACAGCCATAAGAAGATGGAGAGTAAGAAGGTCTTGGAGGAGTTCCTATATGACCTTGACAAGGCCCTTCGCAGATACAGTAGGTTGCAGATAGAGAAGGATTCTAAGCGTGCCCAATATGATTATAATCTGCTTCTAGAAAGAAAGGAAAAGCTCCCCAGGGGGAATCCGACCTATGAGATGGTGGTGACAAAGAGGCTTGGAGAGTTCGAGAACAGAATAAATCATGTTACAAAAGAGGTAAACGTGAAAAAGGAATGCGAGGTCATCGAACTTCATATTATGAATTTCCTTAAAAGAGCAGATAAGGAAAGCTTTGACACCCTATATAGAGAATATCGGCAATTGATAGAGGAATACAGGCTATTGGAGGAAAAGCTTGACAAGACAGAGATATCTTCTGTCAAGAACAGTCTTTACAGGTGCAAAGAGAAGCTTGAGAAGATTAAGAATCGAAATCAGAAGGAAACCAGAAAGAAGCATGTCAAAGAGGAACAGAAGAAGAAAGAGGAATATCTTGGCATGAGAACGTTCTGGAAGGAATATGTGAATGATCTTAAGCTTTTTACAGAGGGTCTGAACACTGCCTCTTCATCACAGTACTTCAGCATGTATGATAAGTATTCAAATATGCTCGATGTTTTCTACAATCTAGTAAGGAACGACATGATTTCCAAGGAAGAGTCAATGCAGGCCACCAAGATACTTGAATATATCGAGGGCGAGCTTGAAGCCCTAAGACAAGGAATATGAAATATTTTTCTTTTCATTATTTATCCTATAATGCCTGCCACTGTATCGAAAAATGTGTTTATAAAAGAAATGATTGAGATATTTGTTTTATCTTTGACAAACATCCCTATAGATTCAAGGCCAATATGGCCTTTTGAGCATGGAGCCTGTTCTCTGCCTGGTCGAATATGGCCGAGTTTGGGCCATCCATCACCCCGTCCGTTATCTCATCGTTCCTATGGGCAGGTAGGCAATGCATAACAATATGGCCCTCTTTTGCGTGAGATGTAAGGTCCTCATTGACCTGGTATTTTTTGAATTTTTCATTTCTGACGATTTTTTCTTCCTCTTGCCCCATGGAGACCCATGTGTCTGTGTATACTATGTCTGAACCTTTCACTCCCTTGATTGGGTCGTTTACTATCTTTATATTGGCACCCGCCTTGGATGCGCTTTCAATGATATCCTTGTTAGGCTCATACCCTTTTGGGCATGCAACGGCCATATCCAATCCGAATTTGGATGCGCCAACTATCAAAGTGTTGCATACATTATTCCCGTCGCCAACATAGCAAAGCCTCAACCCATCAAGATGCCCAAATCTTTCAAGTATTGTAAGGTAATCAGCCATGCCCTGGCATGGGTGAAGCAGGTCAGAAAGCCCGTTCACCACAGGTTTGTCAGAGTACTTTGCCAGTTCCACTATGTCATCATGTGAAAACACCCTGGCCATAATTCCGTCAACGTAACGTGAAAGGACCCGGGCAACGTCCTTGACAGCTTCCCTCTTTCCAAGGCTGATTTCGTCAGGGCTTATGAATTGGGCATGCCCCCCCAACTGATTCATGCCTACCTGAAATGACATTCTGGTCCTAAGTGACGGTTTCTGGAATATCATGGCCAAATTCTTGTCCTTGAGGACACTCCTGTTATTATCAATGTCACTCTTTATCTTGATGGCCGTCTTTAGGTAGAACATCAAATCTTCTGATGTATAATCCATAAGACTTAGAAAATCCCTGCCCTTGAAATTATTCATATAATATCTCCAGTGATTGTGCAGAGGGATCTTGAGAGTCGAAAACTGTGATGATAACCTCTAGAACCCTCCGCATAACAAAATATGAATCTTTTTATATAATTATTGTCCTATTTTCCTAATTATTCTTCATGATTATTTGAAAAGCCCCTATTTCAGAAAAATATATTTAGTGCTTTATAATAATAGGTATCATGCAGGTAAGCATCATAGGTTCAAATGAGGATCATGGTGAAATGTTCAAGATGGCGTATGAGCTAGGGAAGAGATTGGCATCCGATGGACACATAGTGATCAATGGTGGAAGAGGAGGCATAATGGAAGGGGCGGCCATGGGCGCAAATGAGGGCAATGGGACCGTAATAGGAATTCTTCCAGCCTCCAATCGCCATTGTGGAAACGATTACCTTACTGCCGAGATAATCACTGGCATTGGAGAGATGCGCAACTTCATTATAGTCCTTTCTGGAGACATAACTGTTGCTTTTCCGGGGTCTTTTGGAACCCTGACGGAAATATCATTTGCCATAAGGAACGGCAGCAGGATGATCATAGTCAGACCAGACCTGCATAGATTTATTAGATTTCCAGATAATGGGAACATATCCTTCGCAAACACGATTGATGAAATATTAAGTAAGATAAGTGAGCATGATGGTATTTGATAGATTTTTTGGAAAAAAGGAAAAGGCCCAGGCCAAGAAAGAGAGTAGGATTCTAAGTTTTGATGAGGCCCCAGAATGGGTATCTAGTGAAAAAGAGGAAATAGATCTGGAAGTGGGGGATGTGATCAGGTCCAATGTTCCAAAGATCAACAATTCTTTTGATAATATTGAGGCAATAATAGAAGATCTTGAGAACAAGGAGCTGGATCAAGAAATTGTGAAAAAGCTTGAGAACATCACAATGACGTCAAAAAGAAAGTTTTGTGAGAACATGAAGATAGTGTTGTCAAGGAGGGATAAAGAAATTCCCAACGGTTACTCGCAGCTCAATGAGTTCTTGGATGAGTCAGAGAATATGGTAAAGAACATAAACAAATCCCATCAAACACACGGCAAATATCTTGGCATAACATATGAAAGTTTTCTCAAGGACATGGGAAGAGAGCTTAAGGTCATAGTTACGATAATAAATCTGGTCAGGGGCCAAACAAAGGGATTGGCCAAGACTTGGGATGAGCTTGAGCGAATAGAGGGGCTTATCGGTGAATATGGGCTTTTGCACCATGATGACATGGGGATCAGATTGGAAGGAATTGAATCTGAAAGAGAATCGATAAATGATAATCTGGCAACATTAGAAGAAAGAAAGCAAAAGTTCATGGAAAGTGATAATTACATATCTTATTTGGAATTAACAAAAAAGATGGAAGATATCGAATCTGAGGAACATGCGATAAATTCAGAGGTCTACGCCATTCTTGGCCCATTGAAGAGGATATTGAAGAAAATGCACAAATCCATATTGGATAAAAGATTCAGCACAGGTGTTGATGATATTCATTTTCTAGAAACCTTCATAGAGCACCCAGCGGCCACATTCATCGGGGACTCCCCTGACCTGATAAATACAATTGGTGTTATGTCCACGATGTTGAAGGCGATAGATGAAGGTGTTATAAACGAAAAGAAGTCTAAGATGGATAAATCATATTCCATTGGGAAAAGAGTCGTTTCTGGGGAATTGAAAGGATTCAAGTCAAGATACATTGAATTGGAATCAGAGAAGGAATTGTACCAAAAACAGCTTGATGAGTTCGATGGCAGCGAACTTACGATGATAGAGCGGGAGCAGGACCGGTTCTCACACCAGCTTACAGTGCTCAATGAGGAACTGGAGCATGCGAGGAGCATTTCCAATGAGCAGATCGTAAAAAAGGAAAAAGCAAAGAAAAAGCTAAAAAGATTGATTGAAAGTTTTAACCCGGAAATTACGATAAATTTATAATCATATTTATTAATATAATCAATTAATTGTTAAGATAAGGTGGAGGAATCAAAATTGGCATTATTTGGTGATAAGGAAGAAAAAATCAAGATAACTAAGTTATCAAAAGAAAATATGAATCTAAAGGAACAAATAGCTGAGTATGAAAAGGTATTTGGCAATTTTGAGGACATGAAAAAGGTAACTGACAGGGTAAGGGAAGAGAATAAGAGACTGCTTCAAAAGCTTGAGGAGAATGTTGAGATAAGATCCAACCTTGAAAAAAGGGTTGAAGAGCTCAACACTGCCATAAACGCAAAGAAGGAAAACTTTTTTAGCAAGATATACGCCCTCGAGTCGAAGGACAGTGATATAGTCATTGGTAACAATGTTGAATTCTCTGGTGGCATTAAATCCCCAAAGAGCATAAAGACGGGGGATAATGTAGTCATAAATGGGGCAATCTACACCAACGAGATGGCCAACATCGGAAATAAGAACGAAGTGGCTGGAGAGGTCATTACCGATATGGGCGTTAAGACAGGCAATTCTTGCACTCTAAAGGACAATATCCGCTCAAAGGGAAAGGTGGAGGTCGGAGAGGGGTGCAATGTACAGGCCGTCATCTCAGATTCAGATATCATCGTAGGCAAGAACACAAAGGCAAAGAAGATATCTTCCAAGGGGAACGTATTTCTCAAGGATGGCGTTTCAGTTGAGAGTGGCATCGAGTATAAGGATGCCATAAACATAGGTCAAAATGTCAGCATAGCAGGGGAGATAAAGACTTTCAAGGAAGAATAGGGCAAATCCTATTTTGAACTGAATACAGGTATCAATGAGTTCTCATTGAACTTTGAATATGTATAGACCTTATCACCAAAGTATACTATCTCATATTCAACGGGATCCTTGACCTGGCAATAGAAAGGATAGATATACCGGATGTCTGATCTGTAAATCCTGTATTCATGTTCTTTTGTGATTATTACGAATTCTTCTGTCTTATCTTCGTAATAGACCTTCTCTACGGCATTTGATTCCATTTTTTCAATGTCAGGGACATACCTTCGCAGCATATCCATGTTTGATCCGTTTACCAAGTCATAAAAAAGGAACTTGCATATCGTGACATCGCTGTAATAGTGGTCCTTTTCATCATCCTTAAGAAAGATATCGTACCTGTTTTTTCTCTCTGTTGATTTTTGTTCGTTGCCATCTGGGACATCAGTACCAACGTACAATTTCCTATTGTCGCTCATGTGCTTGATAATTGCTGAGACATCGTTCAGGATCACTGTGCGCTTTGGTGGCATGAAAAACATTTGTATCATCAAAATAATAGTCTTTTGGTTCAAATTGCATTTGTGCGCCCAATGTAAAAAATTTATATACATATGCTTCATATTTCAATGGCGGCCCTTAATTCCCTGCATTGCAATACCCTGGCTTCTTTGATAAACCAATCTCTTCAAAACATTTATAATTTTTGCATGGGATGAAATAATAGTGTTCCCATGAAAAAAAATCAGTTCATATCCTTTACCATAGTATTGCTATCGTTGATGATCCTTTCACAATCCTCAATTTCCGCACAGGTCGACTTTGACGTGGAGAGACAGGAAGTTGAAATAAACATCTATGAGGACTGGTCTGTTGAGATATGGTACTTTATCACCATTGAAACTACTGACGGTCCGCACAATGGGATCTACCTGGGAATACCTGATTCCAATATCAGCGATTATGGTGCCTCTGTTGACAATGAGCTCTTGACAGTGGAAAAGACCACATACAATGGCGGGGATGTGCTAAAGATATATTTCCCTGAGACAAAGTATGAGGGTGACATCACCGAATTGAAGGTCTCGTTCTGGGCATATGACAGATTGTTCCCAGACCAGACAGATGATGAGAACATAGGTATGTACTTCATACCCGCCACTTGGCAGGGAAGGATAATACCCCAACAGAGCATCACCTACATTATGCCAGAGGGCGTTGGCAGGGATGACATAAAGTTTGTTCCAAATCCTGACTCCATATTTGAGGGGGATCGTACATCTGTATACTTTGAGTCAAACTACAGCACCCCCGAGTCCTTTGACACCAATGTCCTGTTCCCGAAGTCCTATCTGGTCCCGGAGGAAGAAAAGAGGGAGAATCCTGCTAGCGGTGGCGGGGCAGGAGGTTCAAATCCAATCTTCTTCATAATGGCAGGAGTCATTTTCCTCATAGTCGTCGCACTGATAATCATTGGGGTGGTGATGGGCAAGCTCAGGGGAAAGCGCAAATACACTTCTCCCGAGTTGGCCATGGAATCACTTGGGACAAGAAAGGACCTTGACAATGTCGAGGCGGCAGTGATACTTGGGGCCGATCCTGTAAAGGTCATAAATCTCATGGTGCTGGGCATTGTCAAGAAGGGCCTTGGAGTGGTAGAGTCATGGGGTCCGTTATCCATGACCATAAATAAGGACGAGAAAGATGAAAAGGCATTGAAGTGTCCCAACTGCGGGGCGCCATTAAAGGTTGGCGTTGACAAGCAGAAATGCGACTATTGCGGTTCAGAGATTGAG
>Ga0272442_10006735_pt1 | contig 15034 bp, 14 predicted proteins | sample SSMForm2O_FD_200262 | JGI IMG/M metagenome (GOLD analysis project Ga0272442, IMG submission 200262) | Marine sediment archaeal communities from Little Sippewissett salt marsh, Falmouth, MA, United States - SSM-Form-2O | ecosystem: Environmental > Aquatic > Marine > Wetlands > Sediment ...
AAGATATATTCAACCAATCACTCCAAGAAGTATTCTGAAGATTTGGAGTACAATAATCACAGAACTCTACTGCCTGATATTCTATAAAAGTCTCATTAGCTATCTCTCCGCAATCATTAGCATCATACTGAGTTAGATTTCTAGTCTGATTCATTGTATCATCAGCTAGACAAGATATATTCAACCAATCACTCCAAGAAGTATTCTGAAGATTTGGAGTACAATAATCGCAAAAACTTATATTTTGATACTCAAAGAAAGTTGTGTTTGATGCACATCCATAAACATCATATTGAGTTAGATTTCTAGTTTGGTTCATAGTATCACTAGGTAAACAACTTATATTCTGCCAATCAGTCCAAGTTGTATTAGCAAAAGTAGGCCCAACAAGTTGATATTCATAATATGTTGTATTAGCTATTTCTCCACAACCATTAATATCATACTCTGTTTTGTTTCTTGACTGATTCATCTGATTTCCTGAGCAAGTTAAATTAATCCAATCTGTAAATGTTGTATTAGTCATATTTGGAACACAACTATCAACATTAAAAATTACAAATGTTGAATTTAGATTATTAAAACTATCATTACAATATAATATCCAAGTATTGCTTCCTTCTACTGATTCAACATTTGTAAAATTAATTCCAGCACTAACACTTGAGCTATTTGTTACTCCATTATTTCTAGAATACCAACAATTTCCTGGATTAACATCTGAATAAGTATAATTCATATTAGAGACATTGATATTATATGTAGTATTCAATGGATAAGTTATATTAATATAAGGAGAAGTATTATCTATAATCTCGCTATAATTTATTATTATTGACCTATTTTGATCTCCCCAATCAAGATTTCCAGAAGAATCATAAGCTAAACAATTCCAAGTATAATTTCCATTATAAAGGGACTTTGTCCATGTTGTTGAATTGCTTTCTCCAGTGATAATTGTTGTCTCATTTAAAGCAAAACTTATGTTCTGGGGATTTGTAAGATATAAACTAATATTTTCTAATTCATCATTATCTGTTGCAGAGCAATTAAATATAATTGTTGCAGGAGATGCAGTCCCATTATAATAATCAGAAGTAGGATAATTCAATGTAGTTATGGGAAGAAAATTATCTGAAGCATTCCCAACATAGATAGATGCATAGTCAACTAATGAATCCTTATTATTTCCACTAGCCCAAGATAAATATCTCACTGCAACATGATTAAGATTATAAGAAGTATTTATAAAAGGAATTATATTAAAAGAAGAGGTATGATCTGCTGTGTCTGCTGTTATTGTAAAACTATCAATCCATGTTCCAGTAGACTGCTGCCATACTTCTAATTTTGCACCACCTGTTGATGACTCTTCAGAAGACTCTACTGAAACAGTAATATTTTGAAAAGTCACATTATTAGGATAATTTATTGTAAAATTAAACTCATGATATTGTCCTTCATTATAAGCCGACTTAGGCATATTATAGGTTGCCCTAACATCATCACTTACATTAATATCTGAAACAGATCCTCCCCCTCCTGTTGTATCTGTGAAAGATGTTGGAGCGTAAGTTGCAGTCACAGCAAATCCAGGATCAATTATATGATCAAATTCAACACTTCCTTCCAAAACCTTCAGATCAAAACTATCTTGACTTCCTTCTAAACCAGTAAGATAAACCTTATTATACTCATTATCATTTATTGATATAAACTCCGCAATTAAATCTTCTCCATCTTTTTCATAAATCTCAATCCTTGGAGTTCCGCTTATTGTTCTTGGATATATGGTTATATCTCTTTCAGAAGTAAGATTTTGCTCAAAAACAACTCTTACATAATGCCCCTCAGGAATTTCCTCACTCCAAACATCATCAAGCTGATAGGTCTCATTATAAATATCACTTACAAAAGTTTTATTTTCATCCAAATGCTGTGCATTTGTAATTAAAATTATCTCATAAGTCTGATTACTCAAATGAGGAACAATCCACTCAACATAATCCAAATAACCATCTTCATCCAAATCATAAGCATTATTTTCTATATAACTCTCATCTTCTTGCCAATAAATTCTTATTCTACCTTCTTCTCCAACACTCAATATTTCTTCAATATCAGTATAAGCCAAAATATCTGTATAGTTCAATTCATCGGGTCCAGAAACAATAACTCTTTTTCCATTTGTTATATTTTCTTCATATGCCCTAGGTGCTTCTGTATAATACTCTAGAGCAATTGTTTCATTTTCCTCTACATCATTTGTTATATCTATTATCTTGCTGTCTTCTGTCTCAGTGATATCTGTTTCTTCAACAACAGCAAAACCTGTTATTGCCTTGCCTGTAATTCCACTTCCTAAAAATTCTTTGAACTCTCTCCACCACTTAACAAATAATCCTTCATTTTCTGTTTCTATTTCTAAACTAACATGCCCTACAATTCTTCCTGTTATAGCAGATATTTCTCCTTCAAACTCTTCTACATCTTCTATATCTAATTCAACATCTTCATCAATAATATTATCTTTTAACTGCCTTTTTGTATCTTCATTTTCCAAAGCTTCTCCATATTCTTCTAATGCTTCTAAGGTCTCATTTATTTCTTGCCCTCTTAATATAACTATATTCTCTGCTTCTTTAGGAAGTTGTATCTCCAAATTATCAGATTTATTTTTAACTTCTATAGTTTTAACCCATTTTACAGGCCTTCCAATAACCATTTTATAATTTCTAGTAGAAATATTTGTATCTGTGATATTTATCAAAGTCTCATTAACAAGAGTTATGTTTACTAATGTTTCATTAATTGTAGTTTCATTAAGGAGGGTATCATTCAACAATGTTTCATTGATTATAGTTTCATTTAATAATTCCTCTATCTCTTCTCCTTCTACTATTATCTCGTCACTTGTGCTAACTATCTCTGTATCATCATAAACTAGACTTACTGTTAATTCTCCTGTTTGCGCAGTAATATTAAATTCATCTAAACTTATCTCTAATATTTCTTCTTCCTCTCCTAAAAATTCTTCTCCAAAACCCTCTCCTACCTCAACATCAGTTGTTATTGTTAATTCACCATCCTCTATCCCTATATCCAAATCACTTTCACTTCCACCATTAATACTTATTATTTCTATATTATTGCCTTCTCCAATATCATAAGTATAAGGATTCTCACTAGAAACACTTCCTTCTATTTGATTATCAGTATTTCCTAATGAAGTTATCACCCATCCTGTAAATCCTTTTATAACTTCCCCTGTTATTCCTGCTCCCCCACCATCACCCCCTGAGTCTCCACCTGAATCTCCTCCACTATCTCCACTACTATCACCCCCTGAGTCTCCACCTGAATCTCCTCCATCATCGCTTCCACTATCTCCACTATCACTAGAATCAGAACTATCTCCTGAATCTCCTCCACTATCCGAACCATCATCGCCTGAATCACTGCTATCTGAACTATCTGATTCTCCGCTATCTCCATCTGAATCACTATCTGAATCATCTTCGTCTTCTTCTACCTCTTCTTCATCATCACTTTCATCATCTTCATCAACTACTTCTTCTGATTCTGGCTCCTCACTTACTTCTTCATCAACTACTTCTTCTGCTTCTGGCTCCTCACTTACTTCTTCTTCATCTTCCCCTTCACTAGTTCCACCTCCTCCTCCACCAACTCCTCCTTCACTCTCCTCTTCTTCCTCTTCATCTTCTTCAATTATCCTAAAAACAAAACTAATTTCTCCTGTCTCACCTGCAACTCCAAATCCTTCTCCTTCTCCACTTATATCCACATTCTCAACATAATAATCTCCTTCTGAATTAGGAGTCATATAATCACTCAACAAGAATTCATACTCTTCATCAGCTTGTTCAATAATAATTTTTGTATCAGCAGGAAGCAACTCTCCTGGTTTTAGTCCAAGATTAAGTTTTCCACTTAATACCCCTCCTTCTTCATAATTAGTCTGAATATCTAATCCAACATTTCCTGTTATAATCATCATTTGATTTACAACAAAAAAACCCATCAAAATCAAAAAAAGAATAACTAATGGAATAACAATAAAATTAACTTTTTTATTAACATGATCTACTTTTTTAGAAACATTCTTTACATCTTCTTTTTTACTTTCTTTTTTCTTATTTGGATCAGTTGTCCCCACATATTTTTTCCTTACTTTTCCATCTTTATCCCTATAGGATTCATAGTAATATGGGCCAAAAGTCCTTACTTGACCATTTACACTCTTTTTTATATATTTCTTATAAGCCATACAAAGTTACCCCTACACAATATTCTCTTTTTTATTAAATCTAATAAGAAAAATCCCTTTAAATAGCTTATGTTAAGTGGGGGTAACTAATAATGATCCTCTCTTTTTAAGAACTAAGCTAGAGATCTATATAGTTTCTCAAAATATCTTTAAAAATATCATAAACATTATCAAAATAAAAAAGAATTAGGTTAGATCATCTTCCTAATTAATCTCAAAAATCCTATTCTCCAATTATTTTTACAAGAATCCTTTTTTTCCTCATTCCGTCAAACTCCCCATAAAAAACTTGTTCCCAAGTTCCTAAATCAAGACCATTATCACTAATAGCTATTGTTGACTCTCTTCCCATAATAGTTCTCCAAAGATGACTAAAACCATTATCTTCTCCTGTCTTATGATGCTTATAATCAAAGTTTTTTGGAGCTAATTTTTCAAGCCATTCTTCAAAATCTTGCAAAAGGCCAGACTCTGCATCATTAATAAACACACTAGAAGTAATATGCATTGGATTAACAAGAACTAAACCTTCCTTAACACCAGACTCCTTAACAATATCAGATATTTTATCTGTAATATTAACAAAATCTATTCTCTTCTCTGTCCTTATCTCTAAATATTTTGTAAAAGTTTTCATAATCAATAAATATTTTTTCTATGGCCTATCTTCCAAATATTAATTATATTGTCTTTTATTTCAAAAAAAACCCTATATTCTCCAATTCTTAATCTAAATGTGGTTTCACCTTTTAATCTCTTAACATCTTTAGCAAAGGGATTTTCTTGCAAAGTATCAACTTTTTTGATAATCCTCTTAGCAATAAATAAATCTAATTTATCTAAATCTTTTAAAGCTCTTTCTTCCCATTTTATCGAGAACATTATAATCCAAATCTCTTTTTTACTTCTTCATGAGAGACAAATTTTCCTCTTTTCTTAGCTTCTTCTATCTCTTTCTTAGTTTGTTCATTTAATTCTAAATTATCTTCAATCATACTCTCAATTATCTCATTATAGGTCTCTTTATGAAAAATCCTCATTCTATCTAAAGTTTTCTTGACTTCATCAGAGATCTGAATTGTTGTTGCCATTTTATTTATAATAACCTATAATCTATTATAAAAAGCTATAGTATTTAAATATTTCTATTTAAATTCCTTAGAAATCTTCAACATCTTCTTATCTTTACCTTTTCCACAAAGTACTTGTATGCCTACTGGAATACCTTCTATGTCTCCTGCAGGCACACTTATTCCAGGTATTTGTGCTAGATTGGCTAATACTGTTAGGGTATCATAATTATATTCATCTTCAACAGAAATTTTCTCTCCAATCTTATGTGGAAGCTTAGGAACAGCAGGCATAATAATGCAATCAACTTTCTCAAAAGCTTTCTCGAATTCATTTTCAATAATTTTCTTAGCATCTAATGCTTTTTTATAATATCTACCAGCATATTCAGCCTCGCTTATGATCTTTCCCCCTAATATTCTTCTTAATGCTTCTTCTCCACAACTCTCTTCTATCTTCTTGCCATATCTTCTTCCATCAAACTTCCTTGTTCCTGAGAAAAATTCAACATAGACTATAGGATAATAAGTTTGTATTCCCAAATCAATATGTTTAATTTCTATATTCTCTTTTTTCCAGTTATTTTTCTCACATATTTCCTTAACTTTCTTGTCAATTAGTCCTAATATCTCCTTATCTGCTTTAATTTTTGGAATTCCTATCTTGATTTTTCCTAACTTAATTTCTTCTTCTTTATAATCTATACTACTAGCATCCTTATCATCAAATCCCTTTATAACATCAAATAATATTTCTACATCTCCTACATTTCTCCCAAGAGGCCCGATTGTATCTAAACTCATAGCTAAATCTATTAAACCATACCTTGAAACCTTCCCATAGCTAGGCTTCATACCCACAATTCCGCAGTGAGAAGCAGGATTTCTTATGCTTCCTCCTGTATCTGATCCAAGAGCAAGATCACAAAACTCAGCTGCTACTGCAGCTGCAGGTCCTGAACTACTGCCACCAGGAATCCTATCTAATGCTTTTGGATTTTTTGTAGCTCCAAACGCTGAGTTCTGTCCACCTGAACCTGAAGCAAACTCATCACAATTGCACATTCCAATTATAATTCCGCCTTCATCTTTAATCTTCTTAATAACAGTAGCATCATATGTACATTTATAATCCTCAAGAGTTTTACTTGCACAGCTAGCTATAAGACCTTTAACATTAATATTTGCCTTGACAGCAATAGCAAGGCCAGCTAGTTTGCCAGCCTTGCCTTTTTTGATTTTGCTGTCCACCTCTTTAGCCTCCAGAATTGCGTCAGGGTTTATCTGGAGAATAGAATTTATTGATTTGTCTTCTTTCTTAATCCTAGCTAAGAACTGCTTTATATTCTCTTCAGCACTTAACTTTCCTTCTTTTATTAACTTGAGTTTCTCTTTTATTTCCATCGTATTATAGTTTCTTCTATGCTGCTATTTCTTCTTTTCTAAAGAAGAAATGGCTTTAGGTTTAGCCATAACTGTTAATTTATCTAGTTTATCATTAAACTTCTTTCTCAATTCCAAGGAACAATGAACAACTACAAATACTTTTTTATCTCCATAAAAAAGGTCTACTCTTGACCCATCAGACTTACTAACCTTATCTCTTACGACTTCATGATAATCTTTTAATTTATTAATATCTTTTTTTCTGCTAGTTGGTTTATCATCCACATCATATTCCTCATCATAAAGATAAAAATTTAAATTAAGAACATTAAATAGGTCCCTTAATAATTCCAATAATCCCTTTTTCTTCTCAAATATATAAAAATTGTATTTATCCTGATTCCCAATTCCTAATAATTTAATTTTCTTTTTCATTTTTGCAGTCTTTTTGATTCCTCAAATATTAATTCAAAGTATTTCTTAACAAATCCTTCGTCCAAGTCTGTTTTCCCACATTTACTCTCTATTATCTCTTTTTCTCTAGCCAAATCCTCTATGGGAAGTCCTTTTCTTTTTTTTACCTCTCCAATCTCTTTAGATATCTCGAACCTAGCCTCTAATAACTGCAATAATTGATTATCCAACTGATTAATCTGCCTTCTAAGATTCATTAACTCTTGATCAATTTGTTGTGTTTCCATTTTCTATCTGTTTTATGTTTGGTAGTTCTTTGGGCTATATTAGTTTTTTTTGACTCTAAGAACTTTCTTTTAGAGAAAGAAAGTTGTTATTACCATTTTTTCTTTTCAGCGATTATAAAATCTTTATTTTTATTTGGAGCATTCTCAAACATAATCTTTCTATCGATCTCGCACCTTTCATCTTTACCTTCTTCTCTTCTATCAACATCTCTTAAAACATTACTCTCTTCTTTAGTATCTACTTTATCTAATGCCTTAGAAAACTTATCTAGAATCTCTTTTGCTTGTTTTTCAATCTCCCTGACTTTTTTATCATCCATCTTAAAAAGGTGTGTTTTTCTCTTTAAAAAGATAATCAAAAACATTTAAATAACTTTCTTATTATAGAAAAATATGTATTTGCCAAATTACAAGGGATATTCTATTGTAAACCTCATGTCCTCTATCGGAGGTGCATCTGGTTGGAAATCCCCATACTCTCCTCTCAAAAATCTAAGTCCAAAAGAATTAAAAAAATACAAAAACATAGTTCTAATTGTAATAGATGGATTAGGTTATGAATATCTTATTAATCAAAAACAAAGTTTCCTTAAAGACCATCTAAGATCTAAAATGACTTCTGTTGCTTTACCAACTACAGCTTCTGCAATAACAACTTTTGCTACAGGCCTTGCCCCTCAACAACATGCTTATACAGGCTGGTTTATGTTCTTGAAAGAGCTTGGTATAATCACAACCATTCTTCCTTTTTCTCCAAGAGTAGGAGGCAAGCAATTAGATGAATATGGAATAGAAACTAAAGATATCTTAAAAACAAAGGCATTTTCAGAAAGAATCAACAGAAAAGCAGTTGTAATAAGTCATAAAGATATAGCAAGAAGTAATTTTTCATTAGCAGTTTCAAAAAAATCCAAAATCATTACATATAATGACAACATTAGCACTTTCTTTAAACAATTAAAAAATTCCTTAAAATTTAATGGAAGGAAGTTCATATATGCTTACTGGCCAAGATTTGATGGACTAGCACATAAATATGGAATTGAAAGTAAGAAAGTGAATAAACATTTTAATGAACTAGATAAAAAATTCAAAACATTTTTCAAAAGATTAAAAACAAAAAATACTTTATTCATCATAACAGCAGACCATGGATTAATAACAACTCCGATAAAAGATAGGATAATGTTGGATAAGCACCAAAAATTAAAAGAATGTTTAACAATGCCTCCGTGTGGAGAAGGCAGAACTCCTTATTGTTATGTACATCCTTCAAAGTCAAAAGATTTTGAAAGATATGTAAAAGCTAAATTAAAAAAATATTGTGATATGTATAAATCTAAAGACCTAATAAAAAGAAATTTCTTTGGTTTAGGCCCTGCAAACCCAATGCTAGCTGATAGATTAGGAGATTATGTCTTGATTATGAAAAAGAATTATATATTAAAGACAATAAATCTTGGTGAAAAAGATAATAAACACATGGGGCATCACGGCGGATTTTCTAAAGAAGAATTATTTGTTCCTTTGATAATAGTCAAAACCTAAGCAACTAACTCTGCTTCTCTCCTTATCCTAGAACCAGGATGCATACATTCTTCAAAAAGTACTTCAGGATCTCTTACTCCTCTTTTATCAAATAAATCTGCAAATCTTTTGCCATAAGCTTTTATCCAATCAAACCAGGCTTTTTGCCAACCAACATCTCTACCTTCTCCTTCACTCTCTATCCACTTAAAACTTTTCACACAATTTACCTGCAGAACAGTTCTGTCTTTCACTCCTAAATCATCTAATCTTTTTAAGACCTCACAAGTATAAACTCCAAGCCTGCACTCTCCAGAACATTCATAATTTTCATCACCCCTATATTTCAAAAACTCTTGAAAAATACAATAATCAGGATTACAATCTCTACATATCGCCTCAACAACCTTTTCACTAGGCATTTTATAGCCTCTTTTTATAATTATATAAAGGAAATAGATTATATAAACATTACTTTTTCTTTTTCTTCACATCAAGCTTGATATGAGTTTCCTCTAACTGCTTTTTCTCTATCTCAGAAGGACTTCCATCCATAGGATTCTGAGCAGCTTTATTTTTTGGAAAAGCTATAACTTCTCTTATATCATTAAATCCAAGCATCAAAGCTACAAGCCTATCAAATCCTAGTCCCATACCTCCATGAACAGGCCCTCCATATTTATAAGCATCTAATAAAAATCCAAATTTTTTCTCTGCTTCTTTTTTATCTAATCCAATAACCTTCATAATTCTTTCTTGCAGCTCAGGATCATTAACTCTAATACTTCCACTTCCCAATTCAACACCATTTAATACCACATCAAACAAATCTCCCTTAACTTTTCCAGGATTTTTTTCTAGATCCTTAATAAACTCTTGTTTTGGAGCAGTGAACATATGGTGCTCAGGTTCCCATCCTCCTTCATCATTCTTAGCAAACAAAGGAAAATCAACAATCCAACAAAATGCAAATTCTCCTGCATCCTTCTTATCCTTTCTTAAGTCAGGTTTATCTGTGCCATATTTTTTCATTGCTTCTTCATAAGTCAATATCTTAAAATCAGCTAATTTAACACCTAAAACTTCTTTAAAGATATGTTTATATAATCCTTCTACAAAATCCATTACATCTTTTGCTTCAACAAAACTCATCTCAAGATCTATCTGAGTATGTTCTGGCTGCCTATCTTGTCTTAAATCCTCATCTCTCAAGCATCTAGCAATCTGAAAATATTTATCAAATCCAGAAATCATCAAAATCTGTTTGTATAATTGTGGAGATTGAGGAAGAGCATAAAACTTTCCTTCATTAACCCTGCTTGGAACAATATAATCTCTTGCACCTTCAGGAGTAGGTTTAACTAACAAAGGAGTTTCTATTTCTAAAAATCCATTTTTTAACATATAATCTCTAACAGCCTGTGCAACTTCTGATCTAAAAGCAAGATTCTTTTGAAGAACATCTCTCCTCAAATCCAAGAACCTATACTTCATTCTTACTTCATCTGTAACATCCTCCTCATCTAATCTAAAAGGAATAGGTTCTGATTTTGTAAGAACATTTAATTTGCTTCCAAAAATCTCTACTTCTCCTGTACCTAGTTCCTTATTCTCTGTTCCCTTTTGTCTTTTAACAACTTCTCCTTCAACTTGTATGCAAGACTCAACAAGTAACTCCTTTAATTTAGAAAAATCTTTATTCTTTTTAATAAAAACAACCTGTATCTTTCCATACCTATCTCTCAAATCTATGAATCCTACACTTCCATGTAATCTTATTGTATCAATCCAACCTGAAAGTTTGACTTTCTTTCCTACATCTTTTTTTCTTAACTCACCACAAGTATGTGTTCTCAGCATGTTATTATCTTATTTCATAGCTATTTAAAGATTATCCTTGATTACGATAAAACATAAAAACTATGATCTCAATATAGGATTATGGGTTTTGAACCTCTTGAATGTAATGTTTGTATAAGAGAGATAACAATCGATGGAGGGATATTTATAGGAGATTTTGCAAGAGAACTTCTAGCATTAAAACATAAGGCAGAAAGACAAGGAGACCCATTAAGCATATACTCTAATCCTTTTGTTAATGAGGTTGCCTATCAATATTTTCTTCAATTTCCTTCAAGATTTAGAGAGCAGAGAAATCCTGACAGTGAATTATTACAGTATAGGCTAGAAAAAGTTTTAGCAGACTCTCCAGATGAATTTTTATTTTTTATTGCTCATAATGAATGTTTGCCCCATCAAGTTTGGGAGCATCATATCCCAGTTAGAGACATAGATTCTTCTGAAAAAATTGAATATTGGTATAACTCCTTAAAAAAGAAAAAATGGTTCAGTCAAGAAGCTTGGCAAAATATGATGGCTGAAAACTTTAATCTATAAAAGTTTCCACCACAATAATAATTAAAAACAATAGGTTTTTTCAAAAAATATGTATAGGTTTTTAAGGCAATTATTAGGAAGAATGGAATCATGTAATATATGTGAAGAAAGGATGTCTGATAATGATTCTGGTGTTATTATTGATGATTTTACCAAAGATTTAGGTTTGTTATTAGACAAATGTGGTTCTATGGATGAATTAATAGCATCAGATTATGGAAACTTTACCAATGCTGTAACCTGGCATTATTTCAGACAATTTCCTCAAAGATTTAAATTAGATGAAGAGGATATTTCAAATATATCTTTAGACCTAAGAGCTAAAAAGTATAGACTTGAGAGAGTATTAGAAGATCCTCCTGGAAAATACTTATTTCTAATAGCACATTATTCATGTATTCCAGATAGATCCAGGCAATATACAATCTCATTAGAAGACATGAGCAACCCACTTCTAGTAGCAAGATATTCATTAGATTTAAAACAAAAAATATGGTTTAATCCAGAAGGTTGGAGACAAGTATTATTTGAGTTGGCTGGAAGATTAAATCCAGATCATAACAAAGCTAACTAAACACAAGAACCAACAATAATAAGCAAAATATCTAAATCTTTCTACTTTTAAATACCTAATAAATACAAATATAGCAAAAAGTCCAGCAAAAAAAGCAGCAATAAACCCAATTAAAAAAGGCCATATTTCTAATGTCTTAATATCTGTAAAATTTAATATAAATGCTCCTAACATAGCAGGGATAGCAAGTAAAAAACTAAATCTTATTGCCTTATCTCTTTTTATACCAAGCAACATCCCTGTACTTACTGTGCTTCCACTTCTAGATATTCCTGGAATAAGTGCTAATGCCTGAGTTACCCCCACAACAAATGTATTCCCCAAACCCAACTTAGACTTAGCCTTAGAAAAACTAGCAACAAACAAAAACATACCAGATATAAAAAAACCAATACTTACAACATATAAATTAGAAAAAAATCCATATATATAATACCTGAAAAAATATCCTATAAAAGCAATAGGGATACTAGCAATTACAATGAAAATGCTAGTTCTAAAATCTTCATTTCTCCAATCAAAACTAAAAAAACCTTTTATCAAAAGCAAGATGTCTTTAAAAAAGAAAATAACGACTGCAAGAAGAGTGGCAAGATGTAGAACAACATCGAATCCAACATCTACATTACCTATATAATTCTGAAACAGAGCTAGATGCCCACTACTACTTACAGGAAGAAACTCTGTTAATCCCTGTATTATCCCTAATATCAATGCCTGTATAATCTCCATACTAAAATATAACCTTATACCATTATAAATATATCTTTAATCACAATAAACTATATAACCTAGCCTAAAAATTAGTTATAATGGAATCATATAACTCGATTCCCAATGGATATAAAAGAGGCAAAACCAAATATCTAATTGTAACTGGCTCTGTAATGTCTGGAGTAGGGAAAGGTACATTTACTTCTGCTATTGCTGACTTATTGATGTTTTATGGATTGAAGGTAAGTATGATCAAGTTTGATGGTTATCTAAATGTAGATGCAGGAACTCTAAATCCTTATAGGCATGGAGAAGTATTTGTTCTAGATGATGGAACAGAGACAGACTTAGATCTAGGATCTTATGAGAGAGCTTTACACAAAAACCTGAACAAAGACAATTACTTGACAGGAGGCAAGATCTTCAAAAGAATTATAGAAAAAGAAAGGCAAGGAAAATATTTAGGAAGAGATGTCCAATTCATCCCTCATCTTACAGGCGAAATAAAACTCTTTATTAGAGAACTTGCCTTAAAACAAAAACCAGACATAATAATTATTGAAGTTGGAGGGACATTAGGAGATTTAGAAAACTCTTACTTCATAGAAGCAATGAGAGAACTTAAATATGAAGAAGGAAAAAGCAATGTCTCAATAATTAATGTTACTTACATAATCCAGAATTCAGAAGGAGAACAAAAATCAAAAGCAGCCCAGCTAGGTATCAACAAACTCATGTCATTAGGAATAAGACCAGATATGATAGCTTGTAGATGTAAAAAACAAGTATCTGAGAATATTAAAGAAAAAATAAGTCTTGTTTCTAATATACCTGTAAAAAATGTTATTTCATTTCATGATCAGGATTCCATCTACTCTGTTCCTCTTTATCTAAAACAACAACAAGCTCAAGATATAATATTTAAGAATTTAGACATACATCCTAAGCTTCAAAAAAGTTTTTATAATAAATGGATAAAATTCATTTCTAGATTAAGAAATCCTAAAAAACAGATAGAAATAGCAATAACAGGAAAATACACAAACATAAAAGATTCTTACATAAGTATCTTAAAGGCCCTGGAGCATTGCTCAGCATTACATAGATGCAAAATAAAAATAAAATGGATAGAAACAACAAATATAGAAACCTTAGATCAAGCACAAGAGTTATTAAGTGATGTTAGTGGAATAATTGTTCCAGGAGGATTTGGTTCAAGAGGAACAGAAGGAAAAATCAAATGTATAGAATATGCAAGAAAAAATAATATCCCTTTTCTTGGGTTATGTTATGGATTCCAATTAGCTGTTATTGAATATGCAAGAAACTTGTGCAATTTAACTAATGCAAATTCAACAGAAATACAAAAGACAACTGCCCCAGTTATTGACCTTCTACCTGAACAAAAAAACATTAAAGATAAAGGAGCAACAATGAGACTAGGAAGGCATCTAGTTTCAATCAAAAAACCAAGTCTTGCTTATGATTTTTATAAAAAAACAGAAATAGGAGAAAGATTCAGGCATAGATATGAAGTAAATCCAGAATATATTAAGACTCTTGAAGAATCAGGACTGACATTCTCAGGAATAGCAAAAAAAGATAAAAGAATTATGCAGATTTTAGAACTTCCAAAAGAAAAACATAAATTTTTCTTTGCTACTCAATTTCACCCAGAACTTACCTCTAAACCCCTATATCCTAATCCTTGTTTTATTAATTTTGTGCAAGCTTGCTTAAACTAGTTTTTTAAGAATATCTATAACAATCTTTCCGTCAATCTTACCTTTAAATTCCTTCATAACTAAGCCCATATAAGCATTTATACCTAATCCAGGCTTTTCTTTAACAATCTTTGCTATCTCAGCTTCTACTTTTCTCAAATCAACTTTCTCTATTTTCAATGATTCTTGAATATTCTTACCTTTAGCAACTTTCTCCATTACTTGTTTAACATCTCCTTCCCCTATTTTTTTATTTTTCACAGCTTCTACTATGGTCTCTATAACATCCATTGGTAAGATCTTCTCAACGTCCTTGCCTTCTTTACTAGCAATTTCCTTAGGAATAATCAACATTGATTTAACAATAAAATTAGGTTTATTATATAAAGTAACTAATGAATTGAAATCATTTATTCTCCTACTTCTAAGCAACTGAGATATCATCTCATCTGTTAAACCTTTTTCTTTTAGACCTTTTGCAACATCTTCTGTAAGTTTTGGAAGATCTTTTTTAGCCTGATCAATAAATTGTTTTTTGATTTTAAGCAAATCAACATCTGTTTCTGGATACATCCTTGCTGCTCCAGGCATAGGCCTTAAAAAACTAGTTGACCCATCTTTCTCTGCTTTTCTTACTTCTTTTCTTCCCTTCT
>Ga0272442_10006738_pt1 | contig 15025 bp, 7 predicted proteins | sample SSMForm2O_FD_200262 | JGI IMG/M metagenome (GOLD analysis project Ga0272442, IMG submission 200262) | Marine sediment archaeal communities from Little Sippewissett salt marsh, Falmouth, MA, United States - SSM-Form-2O | ecosystem: Environmental > Aquatic > Marine > Wetlands > Sediment ...
TATGGCCGAGGCGGCCGCCAAGGTGGGGGCGCCCGTCTTCCCGGTGCCGCCGGGCTCTTCGGCACGGCTGCGCGACCTGGCGATCGTGGACGTGTTCACCTGCGGCGTCGTGTCGGTCGGCGACACGGCGAAGGTCGCGGTGACCATCGAGTCCCAGGGGCTCGACGGCCAGGAGGTCGAGGTGCAACTCCTGGACGGCGAGGAGATTCTGGGCACCAAGTCTCTGACGTTGCGTGGCACCGAGCAGCAGCAGACCGAACTGAGCTTCACGCCATCCAAGCCCGGCGCACTGTACCTGAAGGTGAACGTGCCGCCGCTGGAGGACGAACCGGAGGAACTGCACGCCAACAACTCTGATATGAGCGTCGTCGAGGTCAACGAGGAGAAGCTCAAGGTCCTGTTCATAGACGGATGGCCGCGCTGGGACTTCCGCTTCCTGAAGAACTCGATCCGGCGCGACCAAGGGTTGTGCGGACGGACTGGTGAGGATCCCGAGGTTGTGCTCGAGGCCGAGGTCCGGCGCCGTGGGCCCGACGAGGCCCCGGTTCTGCCGCAGACCATAGACGAACTGGCTGAGTATGAGGTCGTCATTGTGGGGGATGTCTCGCCGAGGCTCCTCGACGCCGCGTTCCTTGAACGTCTGGATGAGGCGGTCCGAAGGCATGGGGTGGGGCTCATCGTGGCGGCCGGGCCTTCGCACATGCCGCAGGCCTTCGGTGCGCGCCTGCACGACCTGCTGCCGATCCAAATGCATCCGGAGGCGGCGGGCATGCTTGCGCCGACCCATAAGCCCTTCGACTTCGAACTCAGCCCGGAAGGCGCCCTGCATGAGGTGATGCGGCTGTACGAGGACACCGGGCGCAACCAGACGATCTGGGCCGTGATGCCGCCCTACTACTGGTGCGCCGCGGCCGAGCGGCCCGCGGCCGCCGCGACCGTCCTGGCATGGAATCCCAACCTCGAGGTCCGCCACGGCCGCGTCCCCTTGATTGCGTGCCACTTCGCCGGCGAGGGCAAGGTCCTGTTCCTCGGTCTGGACTCGACCTGGCACTGGCGGCAGAACGTGGGCGAGCGCTTCTTCTACAAGTTCTGGGGGCAAGCCATCCGCTTCATGGCCCGAGGAAAGGAGTCGGGCCGCGGCTCGCCGAGCGGCCGTCCCGAGGCGAGCCGTCTGGCCGTGCAGCCGATCCGCGTGGCCCCCGAGGGCGAGGTCGAGATTGCGCTGACGGCCCGCGACGCCGACGGCGCCCTGCGTACGGCCGAGGCCCTATCGGTCACGGTGGACGGCCCCGATGGCGTCGAGACCATGCCGCTCGCGGCCGACGGTGCGTCGCAGGGGCGATACGTCGCTCAGTTTTCGGCCAAGACGGCAGGCGACTACAGCGTGTCCTGGACTCCTGGGGACGAAGAAGAGGCGGTGGCCGCGCGTTTCCAGGTCCTCGAGGGGCCGGAGGAGTTGCGCCATCCGAACATCAGCCGGGCGCGGCTGCACCAACTCGCGGCCGCATCCGGTGGGGAACTGGTGGAGTTGAGCGAGTTGGCGGCCATTCCGGACAAGCTCAAGGGCGAAACCAAGCACACGCAAATGCGACGTGAGGCTACGATCTGGGATAACTGGCTGACGCTGTTGGTGATCGTCCTTGTCTACTCCCTGGACGTGGGCCTGCGGCGAATGACGGGATTGACATGAAGCTTGCGCTATCAGCCTGTAAGTGGCGCCGCGTGCTCTTCGGTGCGGCGCTGGTCTTGGCGGTCCCGAGGGCCGGCGGCCAGGAAGCGCAAGACCAACCCCCCGAAGCCGCATCCGCCGTGGCGATGATGACGGAGATCGAGATCGTCGAGCGTGTGATGGCCGCTGCCGACCGAGCCCTCGAGTATCTCGCCCTCCACCAGCAGCCGGACGGACGCTGGGTCGGCAACAACGGCACGGATGCCCTCGCCCTGCTCGCGTTTCTGGGCCGCGGCCACGTGCCCGGCCGGGGCCCCTACAGCGACGTCATCGAGCGGGCGAAACAGCAGATTCTCGGCACCCAGCGCGAGGACGGGTATTTCGAGTCCGGGGGGCGTATGTACGGCCACGCCCTCGCCACGCTCACCATTGCCGAGATGTACGGGATGGATCGCGACCGGCGTGTCGAGGAGTGCCTGCGCAAGGCCATCGACCTGATCGTGCGCGCACAATCCCCCAACGGCGGCTGGCGGTACGCACCTACACCGGGCGACCATGACCTCAGCGTGACCGTCATGCAGATCGTGGCGCTGCGCGCCGCCAACAACGCCGAGGTCGCCGTGCCCGAGGAGACCATCCGAAAGGCCATCGAGTACGTCCATTCATGCCACGTGCCCGACCCCGGCGGTTTCTGCTACCAGCCGGGCCGCGCCCCCAGCGCGTGCATGACGGCTGCCGGTATCCTGTCGCTACAGTTGCTCGGCGAATACGACGATCCCCAGATCGCGCCGGCTCTGGAGTACTTGGGGCAAGTCCCGATCCAATGGAGCGGCGCCGCCCCCGCCACGTTCTTCTACTACTTCCACTACTACGCCGTCCAGGCGTCCTACCAGGCCGGCGGGCAGCACTGGAGCAATTGGCATCCGCGGGTGCGCGAGTTGCTGCTCGCGCAGCAGAAGCCCGACGGCAGTTGGGAGGTCCCGCCGGGGAGCAACCACGAAGCCAAGGTGGAAACCGTGGGTCCGAACAACATCTATCCCACGGCCATGGCGTGCCTGGTGCTCGAGATCTACCTGCACTTCCTGCCCGCCTACCAGCGATAGCGGCGCTTGGGCAAGCGCCGCATGGCCCACTCGAGAAGGCCCCGCAAGCGACAAAGGCAGCGGTGGCAATGATTTTGGGATGTCCGAGAAGCCTCCCGAAAGAGCGTAAATGGCCGAAGTCCGACAGGTCTCCGCCTCCGACGGCCTTGCAGGCAGCGAGCACGACCATACTCGGCACCGCAGGGAAAGGATCGCAGAGGATAGAGTCGATGTCCCACCGGGCGCGGTCTTGTTTCAAACAGCCACATCGTGGCGGCCGGACTTCGCCCTCAGTGTCGTCGTGGGCCGCGGGCCTGCCGCGCTCGCCTACCCGTCTCGCCGGCGTATGGCGCAAGTGCCTCCAAGGATGCAAGCAACAGCCGCTACGGCCAGGCCTGCGAGGCCGGCCGACGGCAGAGAGCCGGTCAGAAGCACGCGCACCGGCACGGGCTGCGTTTCAAGGGTGGCCTTGGCCTCATCGGTCAGGACGGCACTGTACCAACCTGTGTCCTCGAGCGTCAGAGACACCACCTCGTAGGTGTCGTAGGTTTCGCCGGGCAGGTCCGCGGCGTCCTTGCGCCACTGGCAGGACACCTCGCCGACCATCCCCGAAGCCGCCACACTCAGCAGCAGGCGGTCGCCTTCCTCGAACAGGCCTCCTCCGATGACTTGCGCCCACTCACCCTCGCCCTCGCCTTCACCCTCGCCTTCGCCTTCGCCTTCGCCTTCGCCTTCGCCCTCGCCCTCGCCCTCGCCCTCGCCCTCGCCGCCTACGTCGAGAGAGAACGCCCCTGTGTCTCCCTGTTGCGGCACTCCGGCATCGTGCGCCGCAACGGAGATATCGAACAGACCCATCTCCGTCGGGACCCCGCTGATCTCGCCCGACTCGCTCAGGTCCAGCCCAGGCGGCATGGGAGTGCTGTATGCGAGAAGAGAGCCCACGTCTGCCGGTATCGACGCGCTGCCGTTCCTGGATGAAAGCGTGTAATCGTCGCCGTTGCCGCTCGATATCCCAATGGTCGGCGTCAGGCCGCTGTGCGCCTGGCCGTAGTTGAACTGAAGGTCTCCGTCGCGATGCAAGACCACTTCCACGTTCACCGGCGCGCCGGAACTGTAGGTCTCGGCGACCCAGCGAATCGCCACGTAGTCGGACGTCTGGGTAACGTAGATGTCTTCTCCCGTCTGATCCGTCCTCAAGTCGTCCCACAGCGGCGCGATGCGCACGCTCGAGGTCAACTCCGAAGTCGAGTTGTCCCACTCCGTCGAGCTCGATGCGAAGTCAATGAAGCCGTTGCTGCATACGTACACGGAACTGTACTCGGTTCCGTAGAACACAAACGCCCACGGCAAGGACAGCGCCCAACTGGCGTCATCATCACACCACCCCTGCGCCGCACCTCCACCCATCCAGCCGCCCGGCAAATCGCTCTCGACGTACGCGCCGCCCACGCCGGAAAGACTCCACGTGTACGGCTCGGTCCCGCCCTCGGCCTCGAGCACAACGCTGTACGCCTGACCCAGCACACCCGCCGGCAAGGGACTCGTCGTCACGATCTCGAAACGCTCGGCCACCGTCAAGCTAAACTCCCGCGTGTCGGTGTCGAGCGCAGCGTCCGCTACCTCCGCAGTGAAGATGGCTGTCGACGCGGCCGTAGGTGTGCCCGAAATCTCCCCCGTGCCCTCATTCAGCTCGAGCCCCGCCGGCAGCCCGCCGCTCAACACAAGCCAGCTATAGGGCCGCTCACCCCCGGCCGCGGACAAAACCACGCTGTACGGCTCGCCCACATAGGCCAAGGGGAGCGTTGGGGAGGTGGTGATCGTCAGGGCGCCTTGCCTGAAAAGAGCGACAGTGGGATCGCCGAACACGTGGTAGATCGTGAAGTAGTACTGCGCATTGAACGGATGCTGGTTGTGGACCTGCTCGAGGCCGTACGCCAACGCGTCCCCGACCGCCAACTCGGGCGTATCCGCCATCGCCTGAAAATCCTGTTTCTCGAGCGTGTCGTCTTCGCTCCAATACGTGTTGTTGCTCGCACCGACGTACACGATGCCACGGGCCGTCGTCTCCATCCACGCCTCGGCGAAACACGTATCGTTGTCGAAGGTGCCGCTCACGCAGCAATGCCCGAACACGATCGGCGCGTCCAGGGCGTTGGTCAGGCCGCCCAATTCGCCGACGTCGTAGCTGTAGCGGCTCCAGGAGTACGACCCGCCGTGCCCCGAGTAGATCGCGCCGTCCGTACCGGCATTGATGTAGGCGCTCAGTTCCGCGGCCGATCCGGTGTCGCGGTAGAACAGCTCGTTGTGATAGCCGGCCGGAATCGCGTTCGCCATCACCCAGTTGTGGGTGCCCTCGGCGATGTCATACTCGCTCGAGCTGTTGCCGTGCGAGATCCACGTCAGGTCCATATGCTTCTCGTAGGCCGCGAACGCGGCCAGCTTGTCCACGTAGTCCTCAACCGCGCCGGCGTCGTCCACAGACACCCGCCCCACGATCACGTCCTTCCCGAGATAGTCCGAGAAGTCCTCCCCAGGATCCAGCAGGGCGTACGGCAAATCCGACGCCGCACCATCGTAAAACGTCGGAACGCTGTCGATATCGCCAAGAAGGATGACGTAGTCGACTTGATTGGCGTTGTACACGTCGCGGATCAGGCCGCGCACCGTTTCCGCTGCCGGCGACCCGGTCAACGTAATGTCGAATACGTCGAAGCCCTGGCCCTGCTTCTCGGCCCGGAACAAGGCCGCCGCGGCGCTCATCGACTCGTGCGACACCACGGCCACGCCCTTGTTGGCCGCATACGACGCCCCGAGGGCCGCGTTGACCACGGCCACGCTCCCCTCGACCACGACAACGCCCTGCACCACCTGCGATTGATAGCCCGGCGCCGAGAACACCAGGTCATACGTGCCCGGAAGCAACTGGCGGTGGTAGTCCCCCACGTCCGGGTCGGTGAACACCGAATGCGCCACGCCCGCCACGCGCACCGCCGCGTGGACCGGCAGCCCTGACACCGCGTCGGTAACAACACCGCGCACGCCTATGTGGATCGACTCGAAGTAGGCCAGCATGGACTCGCGATTCTCTTCCCAAAACTGCGCCAGTTCACCGGCCGGCGGCCACTTGACGTCGGACAACTCGATCGTCACCTCGTTACACCCGAGGTACCGGTAGTGCCAATCCTGCATCCCGCCCGTCATCGTGTACCACGCCGCGCCGTTCGTGATGCCGTCGTCGAATTGCACGCTGTTCCACATCGGCGTGTTGTGGATCGAGTAGAGACGAGAGGTATGCTCGAGAAGCAAGTCGTCCGGCGTCGGCGAATCCACGCTCCCCAGACCGTCGTTGTCATACGGATAGTTCACCACCAGCGCGCCGGTGTGGAAGTTCGCGGACAGCACGAAGCTGTGTGCCGCGCTCCATTCCATGACGTGCACCACCTCCGGCGGGCGCCCGGCCGTATCCATGGCCGGGCCGTACAGGACGTTGCCGATCGACTCCTCGGCCCCATCGGGAAACGTGCGGTTCAGGTCATACCCGTCGTGGTTGTACCGGCTGCCCGACTCGAGACCGTCCGGATTCATCAGCGGCACGATCCACATCTCGGTCTCGTCCACCAGGTCGGTCATACGCGGATCCGTGCCGTAACCGCCTAGCACCAGGTCGATGAAGTACAGGCACAGCTCCGTGCCCACCGGTTCATCCCCGTGCATCGTCGACACGTACTTGACCTCCGGCTCGGCCTCTTCCACGTCCGGATAGTCCGAGATCTTCAGCGCCCACAGCTCCCGCCCCAGGACCGACTGACCCAGTGACGACAAGCGGCAGATGGTTGGATAGGCCAGGGCATAGGCGTCCAGCGCGTCCGTCACCTCCGCGTAGCTGTGGTACTCCCCAAGGTCCTTGCTCGAAGACGAGGCCGCGCCCGGATGTCCCCCGATCACGCGAATCGCATAGCCGGCCTCCTCGAGGGCCGCCACCTCCGCGTCCGTCGCATAGATCGTCACCACGGCGCCTTTGCGCCCGGCAACGTCATAGCCCGCCGCCACCAGCGCATCGAGCTGGGCTACGTCCCCAAGCGTCACCTCGACCACCGTGACCTTGCCCAGGCGAGGGCCGGCCGCCTTCGCCGGCGGCCGAACCGTCCAGGCAATATCCAACTCGAGTTCGCCCGGACACCGAAGCACGCCCTTGGCCGCGTCATAGGCAAAGGGCCTCACGAGCACATTGACAAAGTGCCGCCCCCGCTTCTTGAAAGACGTCACCACCGGAGCGTCCCCGGCCAGGGACTTCTGCAACCCTTTCGCCCCCGAGTAGTACGACGTGTCCACCACAAACGGCGGATCCCCCGGCACCTTGGGAATCGGCGGCTGGTGCGGATACACCCAGTGCGGCACAGACACCAGCGCCACGTCATTTTCCTGGACCACGACTTGCACTTGCGCGCGCCGTGGAATCTCCACCGTGTGGCTGATGATGGGCAGCGCCGGCAGGCCGTACGCATTGTCATTGCCGCAGCCGGCCAGACGCACCTGCGTGTACGTCCGTCCGTCCTTCGCCTTCACCGCCTTGAGCTTCGGCGAATCGATGCCAAGCACCGCGGACACGCCGTCCGAGGACGCCTTGGCCGACCGCACCTGCACCGCCTCGGCAAACGGCTCTACAGAGTCGCCCGGCGCCCCCCAGACCGATGCCCCCATGGCCATTGCCGCACACAAAACGCTAGGGATGATCCAGCGCATGGCAAACGGGTCCTTCCTGATGTACAGCCTGCTCCGCCAAGCGGCACGGTTCTGGATTCGAGCGGCCATGACGTCACTTCGCCACCGCCGGCAGAATGCCGGGACACTTATTCATGACGCTTCGCCTCAACGGCAAACGACGAAAACTGCCATTCTGCAAAACATTGGCATGAAACCGCTTAGGCCTGTGTTTCCAAGGCAGTCTCGTCTCACGTGCGGCCTCGGTCGCTTCAGTCGCTTCGGTCGCTTCGCTTATACGACGAACCCGATTCGCCCCCTTCGTACCAGCGATGGACCAGGGCCGCGATGAAGTGCCCGCCTTGCGCCCACCCCAACCCAACACCTTGAGCTTGTCGTCGTCGAAGTTCACGGTGTTCTCCGCGTAGCGGAACTTCGCCTTCATGGCGCGGGTGAGGCCCTCGAGGGCCTCGTCCTTGGTGGTCGTGGCCTGTTCGGCCGCCGCGGCGAAGGAAATCTCGGCTTCTCGGTTCGGGAACTGCGCCATCGATATACTCCGGTGTCAACGGCGTTGTCCGGAAGCCCTGTTGCCCCATCCCATCCTCCTTCCGCAGCAGGAGTTGAGCAACTCAGCCCAGGATTGCACATAATTCTACATCCGCCGCCTCCGACTTTGTCAAGGGAAAAGGTCGGGCGCGGGCGTGGTGGACGGCTCGGGGAGCCAAGGAAGCACAGAACGCGGATGACGCCGATTGGACGTATGCCCGAGGATAAGAGACTTCAGACGTACCTTCTGATCCGCGTGAATCCGTTTCATCCGCGTCATCCGCGTTCTGTGACCGGCTTGCGCGTGTTCTGTTAGAATCCCGGTCGAGTTGACGCAGCGCACGAGGGGTCTTGTGGCAGGTTTCAAGAAAACGGGCGGCCCTTCCGCACGGGTGGCACGAATAGGCGTCCACGTCTTGGGCGTGGCGGCTGCGGCGGCCGGATTCGCACTCCTGCTGTTGTCGGCGGCGTGGGTAGTGCGGCCCGAGGCGACCCGCCTGAGCGTGGCGCCCATCGAGTACACCGAGGACGACCTCCGCACCGTCGAGGCCCACCGCGACTTGAGCTTCGACCCCGCCCATCCGTTGACGTTGGTGCGGGAGGTGGACTACAGCGAGCGCGAGGGCGCTTCGTGGTATCCGAAGGGGGAGGCGCCGATCCTGGCGGAACTGGCGGCGGCGGGCGACCTGCCGCGGGTGGCGGAGCGCGTGGGGCCTGAGCCGGTGGTGGTCGAGGGGGTGGACGGCATCGGGGCGTACGGAGGCACGTGGCTGCGGCTGGCGAACTCGGACAGCGACGTGGGAATCGTGGCTTCGCGGTTTGCCTACAGCACGCTGGTGCGGTGGTCGCCCCAAGGCTACCCGATCGTGCCGCACTTGGCCCGCAGGTACGAGGTGTCGCCCGACAATCGCGAATTCACCTTTGTGCTGCGCCGGGGGGTCCGTTGGTCCGACGGCCATCCGTTTACGGCCGACGACGTATTGTATTGGTGGGAACAGGAGATGAAGGACCCGGAGCTGACGGGCGCCCTGCCCACGTTCATGACGGTGCAGGGCAAACCGGGGCGGGTCGAGAAGCTCGACGCACACCGCGTCCGGATCGTCTTCCCTGAGCCGTACGGGCTGTTCCTGGCGCGCATGGCCGGCCCGGAGGGCATGGGCATCGCAAGCTGCCCGGCCCACTACCTGCGCCCCTATCATCCGAAGTTGGGCGACCAAGCGCTTATCGAGAAGACGATGCGGTCGCTCAAGCTGCAAAGCCCGCTGGCCGTGTACCGCCAGATGAAGGGCATCTTCAATCCTGAACATCCGCGGCTGTGGCCCTGGGTGTACCGCACCTACAAACCCAACCCGCCCCAGACCTTCGTCCGCAATCCCTACTACTACATGGTCGACACCGAGGGCAACCAACTCCCCTACGTGGACCGATTGCTGCTCGAGGTCGTCTCGCCGAACATGATCCCTATCCGTGCGGCGAACGGCGACGTGACCATGCAAGGCCGCCACATCAACTACAACGAGTACACGCACCTGATGAGCCAGCGCGCCAAGACGGGCTACGAGGTGTACCACTGGTACTGCGGCGACCGCAGCACGTTCCTCGTCAGCCCGAACCTCAACCTGAAACCCGATCCGGCCCGGCCCGAGAAGGCCAAGAAACGCGCGCTACTCAACGACAAACGGTTCCGCCAAGCCCTCTCGCTCGCCATGAACCGCGCCGACATCATCGACGCCGAGTTCAACGGGCAGACCGAGGCCGCCCAGAACGCGCCCGGTCCAGTTTCGTCCTTCTACGAGCCGTCGCTGTACCACAACTTCACGGAGCACGATCCGCAGCGGGCCAACACGCTTCTGGACGATATCGGCCTGACCCGGCGGGACTACGAAGGCTACCGCACGTTCGCGGACGGCTCGCGCATGACGTTCTTCCTCAACTTCTGCGGATTCACCGGCGGCGGACCTGCCCAATTCATCGTGGACGACTGGGGCACGGTGGGGATTCGGGCGGTGCCGCGGTCGCGGTCGCGCCAGTTGTTCTACACCGAAAAGGCGGCGCTGGATCACGATTTCAACGTGTGGAGCGGCAACAGCGAGTTCATGCCCATCCTCGAACCGCGCCACTTCGTGCCGGTCAACGCGGAATCGAACTTCGCGATCGGATTTGCCAAGTGGTTCGCACGCGGCGGGCTGTATGACGATCCGCTGCCCGAGGGCCCCGGCTGCATCGAGCCGCCGCCGGATCACCCGATTCGCCGCGCCATGGAGGTCTATGCCGCGTCGTGCGCCACGGCCGACCCGGCCGAGCAGCAGCGCATGTTCCGCGACGTCCTGCGCATCGCCGCGGAGAACGTGTGGACGATCAACGCGTGTACGCCGCCGCCCACGCTCATGATCGTCAAAGACGGCTTCCGCAACGTACCACGGACGGCCGTCGCGACCTGGATGTTTCTGACACCGGGCAACGCCGGCATCGAGACCTACTACTTCGATGAGCCGTATGACTCGCCCGGCGCCATTGCCCAGATGAAGGCCGAGGTCCGCAAGCCGACGCCCCGGCCCGACGCCGTTTCCGCGGTCGAGGAACGAGAGGCCGGCGAACGCACCGGATCGGGCCGGCGGCTGGCCGCCCTGCTGCGCTACGGTATCCTGGCGACGCTCGTGCTGGCGCTGGTCGCCGTCGGGCTGAAGCACCCCTACATCGGCCGCCGGCTCGCGCTCATGGTCCCGACCCTGCTCATCATCTCCGTGGTCAGCTTCACCATCATCCAACTTCCCCCGGGCGACTACGTGACGACGCGCATCATGCAGTTGCAGGAGTCCGGCGACGCCGCGGACCTCCAGATCCTCGAGGACCTCAAGGAGATGTTCTACCTCGAGGACCCGGTCGTGTTGCGCTACGCGCGGTGGCTCGGGCTGGGATGGTTCCGTACCTTCGATGCGAAAGACAGCGGCCTGCTGCAAGGCAACATGGGGCGCTCGATGGAGACCAGCGAGATGGTCAACGACATCGTGGGCGACCGCATCCTGCTCACGGTGCTGATCTCGCTCGGCACGATCCTGTTCACGTGGGCCACGGCCATTCCGATCGGCATCTACTCGGCCGTGCGCCAGTACTCGATCGGCGACTACCTGCTGACCTTCATCGGCTTCATCGGCATGTGCGTGCCCTCGTTCCTCCTGGCCCTGATGTTGATGTACTTCAGCTCCGAGGTCCTTGGCGTGCCGGTGTCCGGACTGTTCTCGAGCCAATACGGCGCGCAGCCCGAATGGACCTGGGGCAAGGTGGCCGACCTGCTCGAGCACATCTGGGTGCCGGTGGTGGTGCTGGGCGTGGGCGGCACCGCGGGCATGATCCGCGTCATGCGCGCCAACCTGCTCGATGAACTCAAGAAGCCCTACGTGATCACGGCCATGGCCAAGGGCGTGCGGCCCGTGAAACTCCTGTTCAAGTATCCTGTGCGCCTGGCGTTGAACCCCTTCATTTCGGGCATCGGCGGCCTGTTTCCCATGCTCGTGTCCGGCGGCGCCATCGTGGCCATGGTGCTCAGCCTGCCCACCGTCGGGCCGCTGATGCTCTCGGCCCTGATGAGCGAGGACATGTACATGGCCGGTTCGATGCTGATGGTGCTCAGCCTGCTCGGCGTGTTCGGCACCTTGGTCAGCGACCTCTTGCTGCTCTGGCTGGATCCGCGCATTCGGTTCAAAGGAGGCGCCCGGTGAGCGAGCTCACGCAAGAAGCGGCTGCTACTCTCCCTGAGACGGAGGCCATGGAGGTCTTGTCCCAGTGGCAGTTGATCCGGCGCCGTTTCGTGAGGCATCGGCTCGCGGTCGCGTCCTTCTACTTCCTGATCGTCATGTATCTCCTCGCCGTTTTCGCCGAGTTTTTCGCCGTCTATCGGCCGCACTGGCGCGACCTCGACTACGCCTTCTGCCCACCGCAACGGCTCCAATTCGACTTCGCCCATGGGCTCCACACCTACGCGCTGCGCCGGCACATCGACCCGATCACGTTCCGCAAGACCTACATTGAAGACCGCGAAACGGCCGTGCCGCTGAGGCTGTTCGCGCGCGGGGAGCCCTACAAGCTCTGGGCCGTGCTGCCGTGCGAACATCACTTCCTCGGCGTGGACCTGGCGGCGTGGGCGGCCGCCAACGGGACCGAGGCCGCGCCGGCGCGCTTCTTCCTGCTCGGGGCCGACCGGTACGGCCAAGACGTATTCAGCCGCATCGTCTACGGCGCACGCATCAGCCTGTCCGTCGGGGTGGTCGGCATCGTGATCACCTTCATCCTGGGCGCAAGCATCGGGGGCGTCTCCGGATACCTCGGCGGTGGGGTCGACAACTTAATCCAACGCAGTATCGAAATCCTCAACTCGTTCCCCCGGTTGCCCCTGTGGCTCGCGCTCGCCGCCGTCATGCCCGGCGACTGGTCCCCCCTGCGCGTCTATTTCGCCATCACCATCGTGCTCAGCCTGCTCGGCTGGACCCGCCTCGCCCGGGTGGTCCGCGGCAAAATCCTGGCCTTGCGCGAGGAGGACTACGCCGTGGCCGCGCGGCTGCTCGGGGCCGGCCACGGCCGCATCATCTTCCGCCACCTGCTACCCGGCTTCACGAGCCACATCATCGTGGCCCTCACCATGAGCGTGCCCGGCATGATCCTCGGCGAGACCTCGCTGAGCTTCCTCGGGCTCGGGCTGCGACCGCCCATCGTGAGCTGGGGCGTCATGCTCCAGGACTGCATGAATATGACCGCCGTGGCCAACTATCCGTGGCTGTTGCTCCCGGTGGTCTTCATCGTGGTGACGGTGCTGGGCTTCAACTTCCTGGGCGACGGCCTGCGCGACGCGGCCGACCCTTACGGTTCGAGGTGACCATGGCCAGAAACGCAGAACGCGAGTTCGTCCTCGAGATCGACGATCTCAAGACCTACTTCGACTCCGAGGAAGGCGTCCTGCGCGCCGTGGACGGCGTGACCTTCGCGGTGAAGCGCGGCCGCATTCTGGCCATCGTCGGCGAGAGCGGGTGCGGCAAGAGCGTGACGGCCTACTCGGTCCTGCGCCTCATCCAGAAGCCCGGCCGCATCGCGGGCGGCTCGATCCGGCTCCACCCGAGACAGGGGCCGACCATCGACATCACCGCGCTCGACGACAAGGCCGAGGCATTGTACGCCGTGCGCGGCGGGCTGATCAGCATGATCTTCCAGGAACCCATGACGGCCCTCAGCCCCGTCCATACCGTCGGCAACCAGATCTGCGAAGCCATCCTGCTGCATCAGGACGTGAGCGAGAGGGAGGCCGAGGAGGCGGCCATCGCCATGCTGGGCAAAGTGGGCATCCCCGGCCCCGAGACGCGCCTAAACCAGTATCCCTTCGAACTCAGCGGCGGCATGCGCCAGCGCGTCGTCATCGCCATGGCCCTGGTCTGCCACCCGGAACTCCTCATTGCCGACGAACCGACCACCGCGCTGGACGTCACCATCCAGGCCCAGATTCTCGGACTCATCAAGGACCTCCAGCGCGACCTCGGCACCTCCGTGCTCCTCATCACACACGACCTCGGCGTAGTGGCCCAGACGGCCGAAGACGTGGCCGTCATGTACCTCGGCCGCATCGTCGAGCAGGCCGCCGTGCGACCCCTGATGAAGCAGCCGCGCCATCCCTACACCCGCGCCCTCCTCGAATCGCTGCCCAGCCTCAGCGAACGCCACGCCCGACTCGAATCCATCGAGGGCAGCGTGCCCGCGCTCACGGCCATACCGCCGGGATGCCCCTTCCATCCCCGATGCCGCTTCGCGGTCGCCGGCCGCTGCGACGCCGGCGGGCCGCCCGCCCTCCGTGAGGTCGCGCCCGGCCGCCAAGTCGCCTGCGTACGCGCGGAGGAATTGCCATGACCCAACAGCCACAACCGCTGCTCGACGTGCGCGGCCTGTCCAAGTTCTTCCCGATCTACAGCAAGGGCTTCTTCCAACGCGCCGTCGGCAACGTCAAGGCCGTGGACCGCGTGAGCTTGCGCCTTTTCCCCGGCGAGACGCTCGCGCTCGTCGGCGAAAGCGGCTCAGGCAAGACCACCGCCGCACGAACCATCCTCCGCGCGCTCGAGCCCACCGCCGGCCAGGTCCTGTTCCGCGCCAACGGTCACACGGTCGACCTCGCCGCCTTGCGGGAACGGCAACTCAAGCCGCTGCGCACCCGGATGCAGATGATCTTCCAGGACCCGTTCTCGTCGTTGAACCCACGCATGACGGTCGGCGACATCGTGGGCGAGCCGCTGGTCATCCACGGGCTGGCCCGGGGAAGCGCATTGCGCGACCGCGTGGCCGACATGCTCGAGCGGGTCGGCCTCAAAGCGCATCACGCCATGCGCTATCCCCACGCCTTCAGCGGCGGCCAGCGCCAGCGCGTCGGCGTCGCACGCGCCCTCATCCTGCGTCCCTCCCTCGTCATCGCCGACGAGGCCGTGTCCGCCCTCGACGTATCCGTCCAGGCCCAAGTCATCAACCTGCTCGAGGATCTCCAGCAGGAGTTCCACGTCGCCTACCTCTTCGTAGCCCACGACCTCAGCGTCGTCAAGCACATCGCCGACCGCGTGGCCGTGATGTACGCCGGACGCATCGTCGAATTGGCCGACACGGATGCGCTCTTCGACGACCCCCTGCATCCGTACACCCGCGCCCTCATGTCCGCCGTGCCCTATCCTGATCCAGACGTCAAGATGCGCTTCCAGGCACCCGGCGAGGTGGCCGATCCTGCGGCCCTCCCGCCCGGATGCAGCTTTCACCCGCGGTGCTCGCAGTGTTTCGACCGCTGCTCGCAGGAGCCCCCCGAACTCCGAGAACACGCACCGGGCCGCTTCGTGGCCTGCCATCTCCAAGACGGGGACGGATCGCCTTAGAGGGCGGATTTGGAAATCTCACCCGCCTTCTGCAGGGCGATCTTGGCCGTGATCGGACCTAGGATCTCGAAGACAATCGACGTGGCGGTGACGGTGGTGAGCGTGGCGGCGCCGATCTTGGCGGCGTGTTCGAGCCC
>Ga0272442_10006739_pt1 | contig 15022 bp, 7 predicted proteins | sample SSMForm2O_FD_200262 | JGI IMG/M metagenome (GOLD analysis project Ga0272442, IMG submission 200262) | Marine sediment archaeal communities from Little Sippewissett salt marsh, Falmouth, MA, United States - SSM-Form-2O | ecosystem: Environmental > Aquatic > Marine > Wetlands > Sediment ...
GTCGGTCACTGTGACCCAGGGTCTCCCAACGCCTCTTTCCGCTACGATCTCTGTAGCGGAGCACATAGGTAAATCGGCATCCATCGCTGGATACCCGCTTGTTAAGCCTCACCAGCTGTCTCATTTTGTCACCTCCTTTCGAAGCTGGCCTGGCTCATGTAATCCGCTCTGAGTATAGCCAGGCCATGACTCAGATCCAAGGTCAATTCCTGGTGATCGTCTGCTGTTGGATCCACTCCTCAATGGCCGCCTTCGGGTACAAAGTCCTATTGCAGAGGTGAATCCTCGGCAGATTCCTCAGCCGTTTGAGATTCTCGACAACGTTGTGATGGTCTTTGGCGTTGCTGATAGCGGAGATGCGGAGGAACTGGATCAGTTCCTCTTCGGTCATGACGGCGGGGCAGAGACTGAATCCTCCTTGCTGAGTTGGCAGGATAGACATTTGACCAGGACTTTGTTGTGGTGCGTTCATGGTTCTTCCTCGACATCTTCTTTTTTGCGGGATATCGACCAGAAGTAAGCCTGATTTCGGTAGGAGATTGAGGCATGCGAGTGCTCTTTCTTGGTTGTTATTTGGCGGGAAACACTTGAAAGTTCAACTTCCATCGGGCAAAATAGTCTCATTGACGCCGTGGAACGGTGGGGAGTCGGCATGACGGACGTCACGCGCATCTTGAATGCCATCGAACGGGGGGACACGGGGGCTACAGACGAACTCTTACCTTTAGTCTACGAGGAGCTACGACTCCTGGCAGCGCAGAAGCTGTCCCATGAACCTCTCGGTCAGACCCTTCAAGCCACGGCGCTGGTGCATGAGGCCTATCTGCGGCTGGTGGGGGACGAACCACAGAATTGGGACAATCGGGGGCATTTCTTTGCGGCCGCAGCCGAGGCCATGCGGCGGATTTTAGTGGAGAAGGCGCGCCGTAAACGGAGTTCCAAGCATGGCGGCGACCTGCAGCGGGTAGAGTTGGGTACGGCTTGTGCGGCTGGCGGGGATGGTCCGGACGATCTCCTGGCTTTGGACGAAGCCCTGAACCGGTTGGCCGAGCAGGACCCGAACCTGGCGGAGGTGGTCAAACTGCGCTGCTTCGCCGGTCTGACGCTGGCGCAGATCGCGAAAATCAGGGGTGTGAGCCGCCGAACTGTGGATAGACACTGGGCTTTTGGGCGGGCCTGGCTCTACCGGGAGATGAGCGACGGCGAGGGGGTGCCGTAGCCTCCCGGGGCCCAAAGCTGCGTCATTTTTTTCAAGAAAATCTGCTTTTTCCCTGTCGCACTGCCTCTCTGGAATTCGCATGGTACAGTAGGCACCAGGGCAACCAGAGGACCAAGCCATGGGTGATTTGCAGCGTATCCAGCCGATTTTCGCCGAAGCCCTCGAAAAGGAGGGCCCCGGGCGGACGGCCTACCTGGATCGGGTCTGCGGCCGGGATACCGACCTGAGGCATGAACTCGATACCCTTCTGGATGCCCACGAGAGGGCCCAAGGCTTCCTTGAGTCACCCCTTCTGGCGACGGACATCAGCATTGATGAGACGTCTGTGTCCGAAGAGCCCGGCACCGTGATCGGCCGCTACAAGCTGCTGGAAAGAATAGGCGAAGGGGGTATGGCGGTGGTGTACATGGCCGAGCAGGAGCACCCGATCCGGCGCAAAGTGGCTCTGAAGATCATCAAGCTAGGCATGGACACCAAGCAGGTGATCGCCCGCTTCGAGGCCGAGCGACAGGCCCTGGCCATGATGGACCACCCGAATATCGCCAAGGTCTTCGACGCCGGCGCCACGGAAACCGGCCGGCCGTACTTCGTGATGGAGCTGGTCACTGGCGTTTCCATTACCGAATACTGCGACGAGAACAAACTGAGCACCAAAGACCGCCTGGCGCTGTTCATCCAGGTCTGCCAGGCTGTGCAGCATGCTCATCAAAAGGGCATTATCCACCGCGACCTCAAGCCCTCCAACGTCATGGTCACCATGCATGACGGCACAGCCGTTCCGAAGGTTATCGACTTTGGCATCGCCAAGGCCACCAACCAGAAGCTCACGGAAAAGACCCTCTTCACGCGCTACGCCCACCTGATCGGCACCCCGGCCTACATGAGTCCCGAACAGGCCGAACTCAGCGATTTGGATGTTGATACGCGCACCGACATCTACTCACTGGGCGTTCTGCTCTACGAATTGCTCACGGGCACCACGCCGTTTAGCGAAGAAGAGCTACGCAAAGCGGGTTATCTGGAAATGCAGCGGATCATCCGCGAGGAAGAACCCACCAAGCCCTCCACGAAGCTGAGTACACTCGGTGAGACGCTGACCGACGTGGCGAGGCAGCGGGACTGCACACCGGATCTGCTGCAAAGAGCGGTTCGCGGGGACCTGGACTGGATTGTCATGAAGTCGCTAGAGAAGGACCGCGGCCGCCGATACGAGACAGCCAACGGCCTGGCCGAGGACATCCGACGTCATCTCGAAAGCGAACCGGTTCTGGCGAGAGAGCCCAGCGCCGTGTATCGCATGCAGAAGTTCCTGCGTCGGCATCGCTCGCAGACGATAGCTGCCCTGGGCTTGGCAGTCCTCGCAGGTGCTTTTATGGTCATCTTGTCCATGTCGCTTCAGCTTGACCAAGCCGAAGGCTTCCAACACAGGGGCATTCTGTCTCAAGCTCGTGAGGAGATTGCCAAGTTGAATTATGCAGCGGCTCTTGAAACCGTCAATCCCATCCTTCATAGCAAGCACGTTGGCCCTGAAGCGCAGCTTCTCCATGCCGGCATCCTTGTCGATAATCGTCGTTCCGAAGAAGCTATGACCATACTGGAGAATCTGTTGGATGAACGGCCTGAGATTGCGGCGGCGGCCCACTCGCTGCTGGCTCAAATCCTCTATGAGAGCGAATCGCCTGACGCCGAGACGCTCCAAGAAATTGAAGAGCATCGGCAGAGAGCCGAGGCATTGCTTCCGGATATCGCCGAAGCCTACTACCTGCGGGCCATGACCACCCTGTCCGTGCCTGAAAAACTGGATCTGCTTGATCGAGCTCTTTACCTGGATCCCGCTCACTATGAATCGCGCCGTATGCGTGCCTATATCTACCAGATATCGCGAAGATACGATGCGCTCGAGCGCGATGCAATGATCATGATGGCCCTACGACCCCGTCATCCTATGGGGTATTCCCTTCTGGCATTTGCGTTCAAACAGCGAGGGCAATTCGAGGAGGCACTTAGATACTACGACCAAGCCATCAAACTCACTGAAGAGTCGAATCCAGGGATTACTGAGTTCTATGCCCAACGGTGTGAAGTCCATATGGCTATGTGTCAATTCGACAAGGTAGTATACGAAACGCAAGCATACCTCGAGGACTTCCCCAATGCCACGAGACTGAGGTTCCACAGATTCTGTGCCCTTACCGCCCTAGGTGAGTACAAAACGGCGAACGACCTCTATCACCGGGCAGTGAGTCTATGGCCCGATTGTGAAAACCAGTTCATCGAATGGCTCAAGAAATACGTATTCGACACCTTGGATGACCGCCGTCCCTGGCATCCAGGCGAAAGTGGCCCACAGGGAAAGGCCTTTCATGCCATGCAGGAGGCTGAAGCTGCATATCGAAAAATGAGTCAGAAGGCCAGGAGATTCATCACTGATGGATTCTCAGGAAGATGGTCACCGGACGGGAAGAAACTTGCCTTTAGTATAGGATTCTTCTATGGCGCTAACGGTGTCGCGATCTACGATATGCAGACCAAAGAAATCGATCTCCTGATCGCCGCGGGCAAGGATCCCGCCTGGTCTCCCGATGGACGTTATATCGCCTTTGTGCGAAATCGCAAAGCCGTTCCCCTGTCTGAGCTGGCCAGCGGCAAACGTGAAGAACTCTCCCCTATGGACCAGAAGGATGAACTTTGGATCATGAAAGCCGACGGTACGGAACCCCGATTATTGACATCGGGGGGATGGCCCATTTGGAGTAGAGATTCGCGGCACATATATCTTCGAAGAACCGGTCCGAACTGGGAAAAAACGCTATACGTCTTGTCCATCGACGATAGAAGACAAATTCCCAGGAAGATCATGGCCTGCGATAATCTTCCCGCTATATCTCCCGATGAACGCTATCTCGTCGATATAGAACAAAAGCACGTTAAGATTGTAGAATTGGCATCGCAATCCGTGGTCCAGGAGTGGACTTTTCCCGTTCCAGTTGGAGGCTGTGTCTGGAGTAAGAGAACTCAGGAGATCTGTTTTGTGGGCTCGGACAATACTGAGATTGAGCAAGGATTGTGGATTTACGATTTAGATCAGGAAAAGGCTATGAAGGTTCTGGACGGTCAACTTCTTCCTGACTCATGCACATCAGACATGTCAAGAATGACATTTACCACCCTAGGCTCTTACTACGAGATTTGGATTGCGGATCTCGACCCCAATGGTTCTTTGATCGAGTCACTCGGACCAGGTCTGACGGTAGAGGAGGTTTACCAAGAAGCAGTAGACCGTATAACGAAAAGGATCGCAAACGAACCTGAGAATCCGCTTCATTATCATCTTCGTGCCAAATATTACAACTATCTTGATGACCAACAACGAGCGGCTGCCGATATGCACCGTTACACCACACTCCGCAACCAGGAACCGAGTCCCTCGAAGGTGAACTTTAGAAAAGCCGACAATCTGGGTGCTGCCGTGAATACTCAACAGCGAGAGTGGCATCCATTGCCTTTGACGGACGATCTCTCTCTGCTCTTTAGTCGTGGCAATTGGGAGGGACATGTTGAATACTGGTTGGCCACCCGTGAAGAGAAGGACGGTTCCTGGAAATCCGCTGAGAGATTCTCTTCCTTGGAACCTGACATGTGTATCAGTGGCGTGACTACAGCCGACGGCTTGGAACGATACTCTTTTGGGTCAGGTGAGTATGGTCGCTACGATATCTTTGTAAGAAAACGAGAGACCATCAAAGGTGACTGGGGCGAACCGATCAACCTTGGACCGCCAGTGAATACTCCGGCCGATGAAATGTCCCCGACGATCTCACGAGATGGTTTGGAGTTGTATTTTTCGGATTTCTACACCGGGATTCGCCCGGGCGGTTGCGGTAGACAAGATATCTGGGTTACACGGCGTACAACAAGAGAAGCCCTCTGGTCAGAACCGGTTAACCTTGGTTCCTCTGTCAATACTGACTACGGTGACGGCCGGCCCTGCCTGTCAACCGACGGCCTGGCGCTGTTTTTCGATTCCGGACGGTCGGGGGGAATGGGGGGGGCGGATTTGTATATGACAAGACGTGTTGCATTGAACGCTCCCTGGGAAAAACCGGTGAACCTGGGACCGAATGTCAATACGCCTTTTGCAGAGTATTTCCCCCATCTTTCGGCAGATGGTTCGACCCTTTATTGGGATACCGATCGGCCTGGTGGCTATGGAGAATTTGACATCTGGCGAGCATTTCTGGAGCCCCGTGTTGATTTCAATGGTGATGGGATTGTGGATGATGTTGACCTGTCTGTATTGCAGGCAGATTGGGCCAAGAACGATTCGCTATGCGATATTGGCCCGATGCCCTGGGGGGACGGGGTGGTCAATGATAAAGATCAGCAAGTATTGATGGCCCACTGGGGCGAGGCCATTGGAAATTTCCGACGGGTATCCCATTGGAAGCTTGATGAAGAGGAGGGTAGCCTGGCCACAGACAGCCAGGGGGAACATCATGGTTCAGTGCATGGCTCTGCCGTCTGGCAACCCACAAGAGGCCGATTTGACGGTGCGCTGCAATTCGATGGAATCGACGATTATGTCGAAACGAGGCTTGAGTACGATCTGTCCCTAAGTCCGTTGAGAGTTTTCGCCTGGATCAAAGGAGGCGCGCCTGGACAGGCCATTGTCTCGCAGAAGACAAAGACGGCGGATCATCATTCCGTATGGCTGGGCTTGGATCCCGTGGATGGACGCATGATCAGCAGTCATGTGGATTCACTGCTGCCGCGACTGGAATCGGAGAGCTTTGTTACGGATGGTCGCTGGCATCAAGTGGGCTTGGTCTGGGATGGGATCTATCGTCATCTTTACGTCGATGGACAAGAGGTGGCTAGAGACAATGTGCTGTTTCTGCCTCCCGTTTTACAGGGAAACCTTCACATTGGTGTCGGCAGCCATCTCGAACCGGCCAGCTTCTGGAGCGGCCTGATTGATGACATTCGTTTCATTGTCCTTCCTTATGAAAGACAGGACGCTGACGCCACACATGAACAAGAGGGTTTTCAGATCTATGGCGATGACATTGTTCCTTATGCCTACTTCACGAACTACTCTGGTCAGGGTACCCTGGATTATTCCTGGGATATGAACCCCGCTGAGGGTGAGCGCTGCATCTACTGGGCGGACGCTGCACAGTACGACGAGATTAGAATCAGTTTCCGGCCGGTCAAAGACCTCACATATCTTGTCGATGAAGGCTACACGCTGGAGTTCTGGGTTCGTGGTAGCGGACCTGGTCAAGACTTCGATGTTCGATTCTTCGATACCAAGACAGACTATCCCGATGATCATCCGTGGCGCATGCGTAAAGTTATCAGCACGAGTATAGCGCCGCGTGATGGCCAGTGGCATCACGTGCGCATTCCATTACAGGACTTTACCGAGCACGGTTCATGGGATAATGATAGATGGTACGATCCAGTGGGAGATTTCGACTGGGCAGCGGTTGATGCTTTAGCTTTTGACGCGCAACATGGGAATCTCCAAGGCGTAAAATTGTGGTTCGATGACATCCGGATATCCAAGTGAGATTCGCAGTGTCGGCACGTAGTAGCAGAACTAAACAAGAAAGTAACAATCAGAAGATGGATCAAAGGAATTAGACACAAGCACATAAGATCGTGCGAACAAAAAAGCAGCCGGTGAGTTCTTCGCCGCCAAGCAGAACACTCACCGGCCTGGCCTGACCCGGGCGATTGGTTTGCGCACCCGAGTCGAAGGTACTCTCATCATATCGCAAACCATAAAACATAGCAAGAATGGAGGTAGCGATCATGTCTAAAGGCAAGAAGTCACCGTATCACGTCGTGCAAAATCAGATAGTCTCTCTCATGTTGATGGCTGGTTTTCTGCTGGCTGCAACGGGGCTGGCCCAAGCAGATTTTGTGTTTGGCCCGCCAGAGAACCTCGGGCCGGTCATCAACGGTCCTCTCCACGATGCCGGTGGCACCGTCTCGGCCGACGGCCTGTCGATGTTGATCGCGAGATATGTGTCTTGGAACACTGCCCCTGAGCTGCTCGTGGCGCAGCGAGCGACGCTGGAGGATCCCTGGCAGGACCCAGTCAGCTATGGTGCGTGGGCCGATCCTCCCTCGATGATCAGGACCCTCGTCGACGTGATGAACGGGATCCTGGCCGGCAGCGGCCCGGCCGATGAGCTGGAAGTGTACTTCTCCGGAGTCCTGCCGAATGGGTACGGATCTCAAGACATCTGGACGATGGAGCGGGGGGCGATCGGTGCGGCATGGAGCCCTGCCGTCAATCTTGGCCCGGTGGTGAACACGTCGTACGAAGAGATGGGACCGGCCCTCTCGCCGGACGGCCTTGAGCTCTACTTCTCCGGATACAGCCGCGACGGCGCGCGACCCGGGGGATTCGGGGCGGCGGATCTGTGGGTGACCACCAGACCGACGCGGGAGGCGGCCTGGGGCCCGCCCATGAATCTGGGACCGGCGATCAACAGCCCGGCGCAGGACGCTCGGGTGAGTCTCTCGACTGATGGACTTGTCCTGCTCTTCGATTCTGCGCGAGCCGAGGGCTATGGGAGTGGCGATCTCTATATGATGACGCGCCGCATGCTTGCCGATCCATGGAGCCCGCCTATGAATCTCGGCCCCGCCATCAACACGTCCGCATTCGAGGAGTCGCCGGCGTTCTCGCCCGACGGTTCCACCCTCTACTGGGACTCCGCCCGACCCGGCGGCTATGGTGGTCACGATCTCTGGCAGGCACGACTCATTACGATTGTTGACCTAAACGGTGACGGGAGGGTCGGCGGCGAAGAACTACTGACTATGACCGAAAGTTGGGGACAAGACAACTCGCTGTGCGACATTGGTCCTATGCCTTGGGGAGATGGCACCGTCGATATCCAGGATGTAGTCGCCCTGGCTGAGTACATCGGTAAGGACGTGGACGATCCGACGCTCGTGGGTCACTGGACCCTGGACGAGACCGAGGGGACGGTAGCGTCCGACAGTGCGGGCGAGAACGATGGGACGGTCATGGGTAGCCCTGTCTGGCATCCCGACGCCGGCATGGTGGACGGTGCTCTGGAGTTCGACGGTGTTGGTACGTTTGTTGTCAGCGATCTGGCAGTGAAGTCTGCGGATGGTCCCTTCAGCATACTCGCGTGGGTGAAAGGCGGCCAGCCGGGGCAGGTCCTGATCTCCCAGCAAGGCGGAGGTGACTGGCTGTCCATCAATCCGGCCGATGGCACCTTGGCGACGGAGTGTGCCGGCCGCGTCAATCGGCCGCTCTTCTCAGAGGGCGTGATCACCGACGGCAAGTGGCATCGTATCGGCATCACCTGGGACGGCACCAGCCGCAGGCTCTACATGGACAGCGAAGAGGTCGCCACCGATAGCCAGGATAGCCTGGCCAGTTCGGACGGAGGCCTCATGTTCGGCGCCGGCAAACACCTCGCCGCCGGCAGCTTCTTCTCGGGCCTCATCGACGACGTCCGCATCTATGACCGTATTGTGAAGCCGTAAGGCAGAAGGGAAGGTGTACTATGAGACTCTGTCCGCAGGTAAGAGTGGCGTATCTTGGAGTCCTACTTGTCCTTGCTGTCAGCGGTGCTCGCATCGCCAGCGCGGATTTCGTCTTCGGCCCGGCCGAGAACTCGGGCCCGCAGATCAACTCGTCCGTATCCGAGATCGAGCCGGAGCCTGAACCTCTGCAGTTGTGGTTCGCCCGCCGTCTTGGTGCTACGGACTGGGACGTTTGGACGGTCTCTCGGGAAACGGAGGATGCTGCCTGGGAGAATCCCGCGAAGCACGGCCCTTGGACCGGAGCCGACTGGAACCTCATGAAGGTTGCGCCGACTTACACGACAGCCGACGGTCTGGAGCTGTACTTCCACGCTGATCGAAACAGGCGTCCTGAGGGGTATGGCGGCTACGATCTTTACATGAAGACGCGCGACAACATCGAAGATGATTGGGGGCCAACCATGAACCTCGGGCCGGAGATCAACGGTCCATATGATGAAGCGTTGCCGTCTGTTTCGCCCGATGGGCTCGAACTGTACTTCTCCGGATGGAATAGGGACGCTCGCCCGGGAGGGCTCGGGAGAGCGGACTTGTGGGTCACCCGGCGGACTTCACGAGACGAGCCTTGGGGCGCGCCCATGAATCTCGGCTCGGCAGTGAACACCCCGTCTTTCGATGCTCGACCGAAACTCCTCGCCGACGGCCGGCTTCTCTTCTTTGAGTCGGATCGCCCTGGCGGCTATGGCAGCGTAGACCTGTACTTCATGAAGCGTGCTACGGTCTCGGACCCCTGGAGCGCGCCGATGAATCTCGGGCCGCAAGTGAACGCCGCGTCTTCCGATGAGGCGGGTTTCTTGTCGCCGGATGGCTCGACTCTGTACTTCCACAGTGATCGACCCAGTGGTTATGGGGACTACGATATCTGGCAGGTGCCCGTTCTCCCGATCGTCGACTTCAACGGCGACGGGAAGATAGATGGGGGTGATGTTCTGGCCGTGACGGACGTTTGGGGCACAGAGACGTCGTTGTGCGACATAGGTCCCACACTCGTTGGAGATGGAGTCGTTGACATCGAGGACGTGAAAGCTCTGGCTGAGTACATCGGTGGAGAGGTGATCGATCCGACGCTCGTGGGTCACTGGGCCCTGGATGAGGCCGAGGGAACAGTAGCGCCAGACAGTGCGGGCCAGAGCGATGGGACGGTCATGGGTAGCTCTGTCTGGCATCCCGACGCCGGCATGGTGGACGGTGCCCTGGAGTTCGACGGTGTTGGTACGTTTGTTGTCAGCGATCTGGCAGTGAAGTCTGCGGATGGTCCCTTCAGCATACTCGCGTGGGTGAAAGGCGGCCAGCCCGGGCAGGTCCTGATCTCCCAGCAAGGCGGAGGTGACTGGCTGTTCATCAATCCGGCCGATGGCACCTTGGCGACGGAGTGTCCGGGCCGAGTCAATCGGCCGCTCTTCTCAGACGCCGTGATCACCGACGGCAAGTGGCATCGTATCGGCATCACCTGGGACGGCACTAGCCGCAGGCTCTGCGTGGACGGCGAAGAGGTCGCCACCGATACCCAGGACGGCCTGGCCAGCTCGGACGGAGGCCTCATGTTCGGCGCCGGCAAGCATCTTGCCGCCGGCAGCTTCTTTTCGGGTCTGATTGACGACGTCCGTGTCTACCACCGTGCGGTGCAGCCGTGAGACGGCGCTCCGCTCTTTCTTTGGTGACTCGTTGAGCACCGGAGGTTTGACATGATCCGTATGAACAGTTCAAAGGAGGTGTCTCACATGTTCCATGTAATCCCGCAAATGCGCGCTCCGGACAGTCCGTGGCCTGCGAGAATGCTGGCCAGCATCAACGAGCAACACTACTATCGCCTCATTCTGCTTGTTCTTTGGCTGGCCGCGTATCCAGCAAGAGCAGACTGGATCACGGGACGGGCCATACCCGTGCCCGGCATCAACACGGCCGACGTGGAAGCATGCCCCCGTCTTTCCGCCGACGGTCTACGTCTGTTTTTCTGCAGCAATCGCCCGGGGGGCAGCGGTGGTGACGATCTCTGGGTGTCTTCGCGACCGGCTATGGATGCCGACTGGGGCGCTCCGGTGAACCTCGGTTCTGCCGTCAACTCGTCCGGAAATGAATGGTATGCGACCTTGTCGGGCGATGGTCTTTCGCTGTACTTCTGCTCTGACCGTTCCGGAGGGCGGGGCCACCGTGACATTTGGGTGACCCAACGCGTGACCGGTCGAACAGGAACGGGTTATTGGAGTGCGCCACAGAACGTTGGTGGGCCCGTTAACACTATCGCCGATGAGACCGCACCATACCTGTCGAGCGATGGTCTGTCCTTGTATTTCGCATCGGGCCGACCGGGCAGTCTGGGCTACTATGACTTGTGGGTGACGACTCGCGCGACGACGGCAGATGCGTGGACTACCCCCGTGAATCTGGGGGCATCGGTCAACACGCGGTTCTACGAGGATGGGCCCTGCGTTTCAGAGGATGGTCTAACGCTTCTTTTTGACTCCAACCGATCCGGCGGCGACGGACACAATGATCTGTATATAGCGACGCGGGCCAGTCTGTCCGACTCATTTGGGCCGCCTGAGAGGCTGGCTCGCCTTAGCACGTCGGTGACCGACGGGGGGCCCCAGGTCTTTGCGGATGGCTCGGCCATCATCCTGCACTCAAGCCGACTGGGAGGTATCGGTACCTGGGACTTGTGGCAGGCCTCCATCCTGCCGACCCTCGATCTTGAAGGAGACAGACGAGCGGAAGCGCTCCAGCTCTTTCTGGTGGCCCACTGGCCGTTGGACGAGGCCGAAGGAATCGCGGCTTATGATCTGGTGGCGGGCCATCGCTGCGAGCTCAATGGAAACCCCCTCTGGCAGCCAGATGGCGGCATCGCTGGCGGTGCGATACTGTTCGATGGTAAGGATGATTTCGTCGAGACACCATTCGTACTGAATCCGGCGGATGGCCCCTTCAGTGTGCTGGCCTGGACCCAAGGGGGAGCGGCAGGCGAGGCGATCATCGCGCAGACCGACAACCTGGGAATCGGCAGAACGTGGCTGGGTATCGACGCGTCCGCTGGGGCTCTCACAACCGGCTTGCGGGCCCCGTTCCTGGCCGGCTCCGCCTTGGTTTCCGAGTCTGTTGTGACGGATGGCCAGTGGCACCATATCGCCGTGGTCTGGGATGGATCGCACCGGCATCTATACGTCGATGGCATTGAAGCGGCGACGGATAGTACCCAGTTGTATCGGCTGGAAGGCTGCTACGGGGGATTGCACTTTGGAGCCTCCAAGGATTTGGACGCGGAGAGGTTCTTCTCCGGCCTTCTGGACGATGTTCGCATCTACGATCATGCTCTCAACGCGAGTGACATGACGGGCATGGTCGATCAAACCCTCTTGACACAGTGAGCCTGAATGGAGAGCCGATCATGAAGAACCTAATCCTGTTCTCAATCATTGTTTCGTCTGCCTCCGTTGGCGTATCTGCCGATACAGACGTGAACCCGGCAGCGCATGTGGGTATCTTCCGGACGACGGACTGCACCATAGGAGTCGCAAGCGGTACGGTCACTGTGGACGGCCGTCCCTTGTTGTGGAAAGTCCGTGACACATCCAGCAACTATCGCGAGCACGTCTCCTATCAGGCTACGTCTCCTTACAGCTATCTGGCCGTACACGGGATCGGGGAGCTGATCTATATGGGATTGAACGAGGCCGGGCTGGCTACCGGTAACTCATCCGTCTTCAGTCCGGGCTCCGGCAATTCCAATAGCGCCGCCCAGCGGCACATCCTCCAGAACGACGATAGCGTCGATGGCGTCAGAGAGGAATTGACCTTGAAGGTGGAGCAGGGTCTCTGCAATGCCACCGGTTGCTTCCCGTTCATTGACGCTCTGGGTCATGCCGTCATCTTCGAAGTCAGTCGCTCCAACTGGATCCTTGAGTACGATGCGTTAGCGCCGGGTCGGGAAGACCAGGGGGTCGCCGGTTTCGTCGTTCGCGCCAATGAATTCCATCAGCAACTGGACGGCACCGATGACATCAGCATCGGCTACGGACGCTATGAGAGCGGTACCTACAATGTCGCGGGGCTGATACGGGAGAATGCCTTGAGCGTTCAAGCCATCATTCAGGGCAGCGACGGTCCAAACCAGGGCTGTGAGTTCGTCCGCTACGGCCCCGGGCGCATCCTGGAATCCATCTCCCGGCCGACAAATCGCTCGACGATCGTCGTGCACGGCGTCGCGCCGGGCGAGGACCCCGCCCTGGCGACCATGTGGGTCATCCTGGGACACTCAAACTACGGCATCGCCGTGCCGGTGTGGGTATCTGTTTCAGACATTCCAACCTGTTTGCATAACGGCCAGATGTTTGACCGCACCGAGTCTCTATACGCCAAAGGAAACGAAACGGCAACGCAGGCGAGCGTCTTTCCCATGGAAGCCCACTTTTTCGATGTTGTGCTCAATAGATGCCTGCCCCTTTGGCGTTCCGCCGGGGTGCCTGCGGTCGCGGAGCTGGCGCGCATCGAACACGGGATCGCCGCCGACGCGTACAGCCTCATGGACTGTCTCGACAATCATCAGGCCGACAATCAGCCCCCTCAGATCAGCGTAGAACTGATCGTCGAGGGGCAAACTGTCCACGCCACGGCCAATGCTTTCGACCCCGATGGCAACGTCGGTTCGGTCCTGTGGGATTTCGGCGATGGACAATGGTCGGCGGACGTGTCCACGTCGCACGTGTACGCCGCGACCGGTCGATATTTGATCTCCTGTACGGCGATCGACGATGATGCAGTATCCGTAACAGATTGGCGTTACGTGACCCTCGCACTGACAGGTGCGAACTGACATTGGGATGGGAGGTAGGGCACGGCCTAGGACAGCTTCTCCTCGGGCCTGATCGACGACGTCCGTGTCTACAACCGTGCGGTAAGGCCGTGAAGGCGGTCTTTACGGTGGACATTGCCTGACCTGTAACCAAGTTTTTCGGAGAGCAAGAAAATGAAGACGAGACGCGAGCATTTGACGGTACTAATGATCCTGCTTCTGACAGTCGCGGGTAGGGGACGGGATGCATGCGCCAACGAGCCGCCGGTGGCGGATGCTGGCCTGCCACGCTATGCCGCTGTCGCACCCGTACAACTGAATGGGAGCAACTCGTACGATCCGGATGACTCGGGTCCACTGACCTATACGTGGACGCAGGTTTCCGGTCCTATGGTTGACGTGTCCGACGCGGCCACCGCCACTCCCACCGTGGGCGGATTCATCCAGACGGATGCGATCCAGAGATGTGAGTTTGAGCTTCTGGTCAGTGACGGCGAGCTGACAAGCCGCCCTGACAGGGTCAGCGTAGTGGTCGTTCCCTCGTTCGGCGCTACCACGCTGAGGCTGGAAAACCCTTTCTTCGATGCGAACAATCCGACAAATGTCTATTTTGGCGGGGGAGACTGCGTCATCGGCTACTCGGGGCAATATATCAATGCCCCGGATATGTTCAGCAAAATGAACTTTGTAAACTTCCCCTACGGGTACGAGCCCGACACCAGTGACGGGCCGCGCACTTACTTCCACTATGGGGACATGCTGATCGTGTATCTGTCACGCGTGGCACCGGACTATGAGCAACTGATTCAGACTGCCGGTTGGAGCACGGGCGGGCAGCCCGCGATCGATATTGGAATTCGCATGAACGCTGTGTATCGGGATGCACGCTACGCCGTGAATAGGGTCCGCTTCTTCGATGCGACCCCCTTCTGTCGAGACTACGACGATTACTCCGACAGCATACGGGCATTTCTCAAGAGCCGGGTCGATGGCGACCAATGTTGGGCGGAGAGCTACGTCAGTAGTAGTCCAGTATCCCATCCCGGCGTCTTGAGTGTTATGTTCGACAAGGCTACCGACACATCCATTCCGGAGAGCCAGAGGCACACGATGGCCTGGGGGTGGTACGTCGCTTCAGCTACGAATCCTGACGCACGTGTCTTCAACGATGGAGTGGTCGCCGGGCGGCTCTGGGCGGCGCTCGGTCCCGGCAGGAACCTGCAGCTTGCCTGTGCGCCGGAGCGCGAAATCTACAAATTCAAGTGGTACGGTGACGCAGAAGCCGGCCACATGGAGTTGTACGATCCCAGCGCATCGCCCGGCAGACTGCCGGAGCCAGTGACACTCGTCGGGCCTGAGAATGGGGCCGTCGTTGATGACCAGGGGGCGGTGTTGAGCTGCGAGGCCAGTCAGAATGCCGT
>Ga0272442_10006740_pt1 | contig 15020 bp, 14 predicted proteins | sample SSMForm2O_FD_200262 | JGI IMG/M metagenome (GOLD analysis project Ga0272442, IMG submission 200262) | Marine sediment archaeal communities from Little Sippewissett salt marsh, Falmouth, MA, United States - SSM-Form-2O | ecosystem: Environmental > Aquatic > Marine > Wetlands > Sediment ...
GACATTCGGAAACATGTGTGATAACAGCAATAATAGGGTTAATTTTATTTTTTGTAGGATTATGGATGATATTTAAGGAAGATAAAAAGGCGGTTTAGAATTTTATATTTTAAAGGAAATTAAGGGTTTGGTAAAAAAAAATTGTAAATTACTGCTTGCTGAAAAAGTGGTAACAGACATATTTACCAATGAACTATAAGAGGTGGGTTACCAGAAGTATACAAATCAAACTACGTTTGTAAGAAATGCGGTTACCAAGTTATGCCTTTCGTCTTTAATAACTGGTCTGAATATAAAAATTTATAATTTTGCCTCAAAAGGAAAAATAAAATAGCCTGTTTCTTTTTGAGGGATTAAAAGTAAATAAAGATTAAAAAGTCTGATATGTACTTTTTTCCTAATATTGATGGAATCCAATTTGCAACATCTGTTACGTTTACTAACACAACATTTATATTATTATAACTTCTTCTAGATATTAGATTTATGTTTTTTGGATAGAGGCATAACAACAAGGTGTAAAAAATGAAAAGAAAAATATTGGGTATGTTAACATGTATGCTGTTTATTATCAGTGTTTTTCCAACTTCAGGGAATTCAAATATATTTTTCTTACAAGAAAAAGATAGCAATGAAAAAACATCCCTATCACTGTTGAACTTTCTTAATGATCCTCCATATGTCCCAAGCAACCCAGATCCAATAAATAATTCAATAGACATAAATTTAACCATCAATATCAGTTGGACCGGTGATGATCCTGATCCTGGGGATAAGGTAACTTATAATGTCTTCTTCGGGAAGCAAGAAAATCCGCCAAATGTTGCAAACACTTGGGAAGATGAAACATACAATCCTGGAAAATTAGAATATAATACACAATACTATTGGAGAATTGATGCCTATGATGGGAATCATGGTGTCACTGAAGGTCCTATTTGGACGTTTTATACAACTGATAATCAACCACCTTATCAGCCAAATTACCCCGATCCAGAAAATAATTCAATCGATGTCAATACAAACATCAATATCAGTTGGACTGGTGGTGACCCTGATGGTGACCCAGTTGAATACGATATTTACTTTGGTACAGATCCAAATCCACCCAATGTTGCTACTAACTACACAAACACAACATATTATCCAAATCGGCTAGACTACAACACACAATACTATTGGAGAATTGATGCCTGGGATGATTATGGTTATTCAACAACGGGCTACATCTGGTCATATACAACTAGAGATGATAATCCTCCAAACATTCCAAATAATCCAGATCCAGAAAATAATTCAATCGATGTCAATACAAACATCAATATCAGTTGGACTGGTGGTGACCCTGATGGTGACCCAGTTGAATACGATATTTACTTTGGTACAGATCCAAATCCACCCAATGTTGCTACTAACTACACAAACACAACATATTATCCAAATCGGCTAGACTACAACACACAATACTATTGGAGAATTGATGCCTGGGATGATTATGGTTATTCAACAACGGGCTACATCTGGTCATATACAACTAAGGATGATAATCCTCCAAACATTCCAAGTAACCCATATCCTGTAAATGAATCAACAAATATTAACACAAATGTCGAATTAAGTTGGACTGGTGGTGACCCTGATGGTGACCCAGTTGAATACGATGTTTACTTTGGTACAGATCCAAATCCACCCAATGTTGAAATAGGTTACCTAACTACAACATACGTTCCTGGTACGTTAGAACTTGATACCTGGTACTATTGGAGAATCGATGCTAGGGATGATTATGGTTATACTTCTACTGGTCACATCTGGAAATTCAGAACGACAATATATGATAGCAACCCACCAAATAAGCCAAATAAGCCGGTTGGCCCGAAAAATGGAAAACCAGGTATATCATATACATACACTTCAAATGCCACCGATCCTGATTTAGATCAAATATTTTATATGTTTGATTGGGATGACGGAACAGACAGTGGATGGATAGGACCATATCCATCAGGAGAAAATGTAGAAGCATCACATGTTTGGAATACTAGAGGAAGTTACAGTATAAAAGTTAAAGCAAAGGACGAATATGATGTTGAGAGCGTTTGGTCAGATCCTTTACCTATTAGCATGCCGAAAAACAAACAAGATACGACCTTAGGAATCATTTTAGCATTTGGATTCGGTGTTGATGTTAAAATTGCACAGTCGGAAACAGGTGAAGATAATGTTGATCTTAAAGTTTTAAATAAACCATTATATATATGGAAAAGTGAGATACATACAATAAGTTCAGGAGAAGTTGTAAGATTATTTTCTGCAAAAGGTTTTTTTTCACCATTATTACCTTTTTGTTTCGGAACCTGTCAGAAATGGATAATAATTAGCTAATCTTATTACCCCTCTCTATCTTCTCTTTTTTCTCCTCAACCTCCTTATAACCTTTTTTTCTAATTGATAATTAATATAAATAATAAATAAAAAAATTTATTTTACTCGTGCATACTGAATTTATTCTAATTAGTATGTAATGTATCTGAAAAATCTGATATGAACGTAGGATTTCCTTCTTATTGAATTAATACTAGCAAAATTTATAGGTATTTTAAAACAATTTAAAATATTCAGAGTGCGTTATTTTCCTTCTTTTAACAGAAAATTGAGAATAGCTTATTTTTTAAATTGTTTTCCTTAGACGTAACAAATCTTTTCCCTTATCAGTCACATGCAAAAATTTTGAACGACCACGCTTTTGAGAGATAATAAGCCCCTTCTTCAACAAATTTTCAATTCGTTTCTGAGCAGTTACTTTAACAATCCCAAAATGATCGCAAATATTTTTATGAGAGACAAGACTATTTTTCTCATTTTTCTTAAAAATATAAACAAATAAATCATACAACACATCTTCAATATACATGTCCTGCATCTGATGAGAAGGCAACATACTGAACTCCTCCTGCAAAAAATTAATCTGTTCATCTGAAAACAACATCTTATTCAACCGTATTAAAAACAAACCTTGCGTTATTCTCGTAAGATCATTAACTCGGTACAAAAAATTTAAAACTCTATCAAACCCAAACTGACTGATAAGATAATCAAATCGATTCAAACAGATACAACCATTTTTTGTCTCTTCCATAAATACTTCTATAGCATCAAACAATTCCTCAATATTTGAAACTGCCCCCTCGTCTGTATCATAAGAAGAAAAATTCAATATTTTAACTTTAATATCTTTAAAATAACCATAAGCTACATCAGATAGGTTTCGGGTGATACATAAACCATTCCAACCTTCATTCAACAACCCTCTAAAAATATCTAACAATGAATCAGCAGAATTCTCACTAACAATATAACTATAACCAGGTATAAGTCGTCTGTGAATCTTATCCTTAAAAGTAATATCATTACATATAAACACCACATCAGAAATCACATTATTAGTTTTCACAACTGAAGGAGATACATGCCATAAACGCTTACCGCCAACATTACTCTTCACAACAAGTTGATTTATAAAACCATCTTTACTAGCAAAAACATGTTTAAGATACTCATGGAGTTCCAGTCTATTCTCAAAAAGATTTAAACTATATAGTTTCTCACCAACAATCTCTTTTTTGGAAAAACCAGTGTTTCGCTCCGCAGCGGCATTCCACAAACTAATCTTATGCTCTCCATTAACTGTAAAAATAATCTCACCAGCACTGTTTACAATGTTATCAAGAAAATGTTTTTGTTTCGATATTTTTTCTTTATTTTTATAACTTTCAGTAATATCACGAGAAGTTATAATTAAACCATTGATAAATGAATTATGAATTTGGTTATTACCAACAGATTCAAAATAATGATAAACACCATTCTTATCTTTAATTCTGAATGTAACTTTATCTGTTAACCCAGGTTGAGAAATGATTTCTTTAAAATATTTATCAAGCCTAGTTATATCATCTGAATGAATATTTTCAAAAACTTTTTTACCTATTCTTTCAGAAATTTCGTATCCTAAAATTTTTTTTAAAGAAGGACTTTCATAAATTATTTTTCCAGTTTTATCAACAACAGTTATTAAATCCATCAAATTCTCTATCAAAGATATATAGTATTTTTCTTGACTGAGAAGTTTATATTCTTCTTTTTTAATTTCAATAGTAATATCATTAATATATGCGAAAAATCCAATCACATTATCTGAGGTATCAATATTTGGAACAATTATTGTCTTCCACCAACATCCCTTATCATAATCTACAAACTCAACCGTTTTTTTGTCTCTTACAACCTCTTCCATAATTTTTTTACGCTGTTCGCCAACATATCCTTCCAAATATAAAAAACCTGAACTACCAATAAGTTTCTCACGTGGCAAATTAAAAATCTTTTCAAGACCCTCGTTAACAGACATTATCTTACCCTCTAAATCAGTTGCAATGATACCGCCAGGAAAATTTTCAATCAAAGCAGCAATATCCTCATTCTTATTAATTCGTTTTTTAGGCATTATAATTCCCCTGTTTGATGGTCTTTATAGCTGATATTATTAAAAAATGATAACAGAAACGCAAACGTGTTTAATAGTTATTGTTCTACTTTAATGAAAAGGGATTGGGAAATCCTAATGAAGCCATTTTCATAATTGGGAAAAACTAGATATTGAACCATCTTTATATGAAGGAGTTTTACCTGAAGCTTTAAAATAATTTGTAAAAACTACCAATTATATATAGCTATATTAAATTAGTCTAGTTTTACTTTGTTAAATTGAAATAATATTAAGGAATTGATTTCCATTCCTTTAAATGAAGATAGAGATTTGTTTTATGATAGATTTTTTAAAAAAAAATATATAAAAAAATATAACGTGAGTGGATAATTATGGGATGATATTAGAAGCAATTTAATATTTAGGAAGGTTTGTAATCACCCAAAATTAACTCCCCACTCAAATAGTAAATGTATTAATCCTTATTTAATTTTTCAATATAATGGCGATGTTGTTTCAATTAAATTTTTTTAAGGAAAGTTTTAAGATTTACAGGTCGTTTATTAGTTTAATAATGAGGTAGAAAAATGACTAATATAGAATTAAATACTTGCATATACTGTAGTAAACAAATCACAAAAAATCCAAAAATAAGAAGAATTATGTGCACTCAATGCATGGCATATTTTGTAAAAAATTTGAACATTCCAACTAATGAGGACAATAGCGAGTTCATAGATTTTACAGTTGATGCTAAGAACAGAATATCACTTGGTGAGGATAGTAAATCTATTTTTAATGAAATTCCAGAGGGCTACGAAGAATGGCTTAAAAAAAATCCATTTTCGAGAGGATTTGGAATTATTTCTGATTGAAAAACTAATTAGTAAAAATTAAATAATTAAATTGTAGAGTTGAATCGAGAAAATGCTGTTGATGTTTTATTTGATTTTAATCCATACAATCCAACAACTATTTTTATAATTGGATAAATTTTAGGTTGGTAATTATTAAGTTCAACATAAATGGAATTTTTTTAAACTATTCAGGCTGGTTAATATCATTTTTTTTCTAATATCTAAGTTATTTAAATTCCAGAGCCATAAACTGTAAACCATTAACACGATAGATTAGACTAAGTTTATAAATAATTATTTCACCTTGGTTTAAATACTTTTTTTCAAATTATCTATCTCTTTAAATATCTAAGTTAAACTTTAATTGTGTAAAAAAATTAAATAAATATAAGTAGTTGTTATTTATTGTTTATAAAATTTAAGTTTAATTGGAAAGGGGAAATAAAGGAAGCATGAGTGATATTAGAACTGTCCTAAGAGATATTGGAACCCTATTTATAGTCGTAGGGTTTGTGACCCTTATAGCTTTAGTTGTTCCACTTTTTTTCGGAGAATATGGGTCCTACAGCCCTTTTGATGGATTAGGCTATATTCTTGTAACATCAGCTGTATTTTTTGGATTAGGATTACCTTTATTCTATTTTTTTAAAAAAGCTGAACCGGCCAACTTTAAAAGCGCGATGGTAACTGCTGCTTTTGGATGGCTCTTCATCTCAATTATTGGCAGCATTCCATTTTGGCTTATACCTTATAATACAAACACGCTAGCTTGTATGGATCCTCTTTCAGCTTTCTTTGAATCTATGTCTGGATGGACAGGAACAGGTCTAACTATGGTAGGAAATGAAGAACTGCTACCACGTACCCTACAGTTCTGGCGATCATTGATTCAGTGGGTAGGTGGAGTAGGAGTTATTGTTTTGACCTTATCAATTCTCGCAAGACCGGGAACTGGATCCTTTGTATTATACAAGGGTGAAGCACGTGATCAAAAAACACATCCTTCAATAATTTCTACTGTGAGAACTATCTGGTGGATATTTTTACTTTATACTATACTAGGCATAATTGCACTAATGATTATTGGATATGTAACCTCTAATGGAATGGATCCATGGCAATCCATTAACCATGCTATGACAGGATTAGCAACAGGTGGTTTTTCGGTTACAGATAATAGCATCACTGATTTTGGACCGGCAAGTCAGATAGCCATTGTTATTCTCATGATATTTGGTGCGATTGCATTTGCTGCTCACTATGATTTACTCCAAGGACGAATAAAAAAATTTTTGTCTGATTCTCAGCTTAAGGCAATGATTGCATTGATTATTATTGGAATCGCAGGATTAACTCTTGTTAATCTAGAAATATATGATGGAGATATCTATAGATCCTTGGGCCAATCTGGTTTCCAATTTATATCCTCTATAACATGCACAGGTTTTGCATCTGTGGAAAATATAGAAATGTGGACTGAGTCTGCAAAATTGATTCTTGCAATGGCTATGATTGTTGGAGGAGCAGCAGGATCAACTGCTGGAGGAATAAAACTCTATAGGGCTGTATTGTTATACAAAGGAGCCGGATGGAGGATAAAGCGAGCTATTTCGACACCTCGAAGGGTTTTTGTTCACAAACTTGGCGATAAACCACTGTCAAAAGAAAGCGCTATGGATTTAATCAACGAAGCAGCCATTATATCATTTATGTGGGTAATACTTTTATCCATAGGAGTATTATGTATAGCTACAATATTCCCAACCGAAACTCTAGGGAATGTAATCTTTGAGGTGTGTTCAGCTCAAGGAAATGTTGGTCTTTCAACTGGAATAACCGAGATCGTAATGCCACCAATTGCAAAGATAATGCTAATTTTTAACATGTGGATTGGAAGACTTGAAATAATTCCTATCATCGTTCTTATAAAATCCATGTTCGGTATTAGAAAAAATATCATATAAAAAATAATTAGATGTTATTTGTTCTCATGTTCCTTCAATAGTTCAAATTGTTCATCCTGGAATTTTTTAATATGAAAATCAAGCTGTTGTATAGCATTTAAAAGTTTGTAAATTTTCTCATCTTCTGGTTCTGAAGGAACAGTTGAATTAGGATGCGCCTCTTTATTTTTATGAAAATCAGATTGAGAATATTCATGATGTAAAATATCTCGTGCCATTTTAAGTATCTTAATTTTTTCACCTAATTCACCAAGCTTGTTCATAGTTATTACCATCCAATTTTTTAGTTAATTGCTATTGTAATTCGTTTTGTTATAGAAATACTTTATTAACGTGAATCCAAGCGATAAATCCCTAACCTTTAGGTTACGGGATGAATCGCATGGACGTTTTTTCAAAACGCCGTAGGCGTTTTCTTCCCCTGGGGGGAAAGCCATGTCATTTATGACATGGAAGGGGGATATTAATAGATGTTGAAAATGTAATTTTTACCTTAATTTTAAAAAAATAATTAAACTTGTCATGATTCAAAGTACGTTGCAGAAAACAGTATGTTAGATTCATCTAAATTTATCTGCAGATATTATTTAAAAGATATTGGTTCTATCCATTGTTAACATTAAAAAAAAAAGTAAATATGATTATAAGTAAATGAAGGTTATGAACTATAAATCAGATTGGTGAAATGAACAAAAAAAAGTACAAATGCAAGTATTGTGGAAATGAGATGAGTAATTTCGACTATGAAACATATAATGGATATTGCGGCAAATGTAGAAAAATTATTGAATGGAAGAGAGTCTTGAATGATTTAAAATAGTATAGTACATAGGTGATTATTTTTAGATTTTATGCATAGTATATTAATTTTCTTTGTTATTCTAAAATTAAAAATATTTTTAATTGACAAACATTCCTTTCAGACCGGTTTTTTTCTCAATTTTTCTCTTTACGTTTATATTCGTTTTAAGTAGAACAATCTCGTTTGTAACTTCCACTTTGCCTTCAATGAGGTGGCCACCCACTGTGTTTTTTTTTTCATTTCCAAGAACGGCATGTAAGTGAAGTAAGTAATCCCCATCTTGTCTACATATATTTCCAGTTAATGATAGTAACTCATGAGCTGTATCAAAATTTTCAGGGCTATAGTTATTTTTCTCCTTAAAATATCCTAATTGAATTTTTTTTATCTGGCCAATACCAGATAGTATTACAGCAGTTTTAACATTATGCAATCTACATGCTTCTTTGAGTTTTTCCTGTAAATTTTCATCTGGAAAAAGTCGTATAAAAATTATATCATTCTTTTCTTGGCTTTGCATGTTTTTTTCCTCATTATATAAGTTTATAAATGTTAGTATTAGAGATACAATAAAATAACATTTGTATTTTTTTACTCATCTAATTTCCTAATTCTTTTTTCAATATATATTCTTTATTAACCTAGCTAACTTTGTGCTTAAATTAATTGGAATCTTAGTTGAAGAGCTTATTTGAGGATTTTGGAATTTTGGCAAAATCATAAAAATAATGATTTAAAATTATGATTTCATATCACATATGATATATATTTTAGATCTAATTTAAATTTGGAATATGACAATTATTTTATATCATATTTGTTATAAAATTAAATCAAATAAAATTTGTTATTAATTATCTTATATATTTTGGTAGCAATGTTCGATTACATAAAGGGCAAACAAATATCTTACCACATATAGACATTTTAATTCTACTTCCACAACTAGGAAATATAATATTATTGTTCAACTTCCCACCTTAGCATAATCTTTATACTTCTTTGGTCTTTAATAACAGTAATTATTAACATTATAATGTGCATTGAATGAAATAAAACTAAAATCATGATTTTATACTTCTTTGATTTTGATAATTTAGGGGCTTTGATAATAAGGTCAAGACATATAAAGATGAACATTAATTGGGGTGTATGTCTGAAGAAAAGGATATGGAAAAGATTACAAAAGCCGTAGAAAAATGTAGAAAATGTAATCTATGGAAAACTAGAAAAAACCCTGTAGTTGGTACAGGCTCATTAGATTCAGAAATACTCTTTGTTGGCGAGGCACCAGGTTATAATGAAGATTTGAAAGGTTCCCCTTTTGTTGGAAAAGCTGGAAAAATACTTGATGAACTACTAGAATCAGTAGGGTTAAATCGAAATGACATTTACATAGCTAATATTCTAAAATGCAGGCCACCAGATAACAGAAACCCTTTAAAAAATGAGATAGAGTCATGTACGGAGTATCTAAACAAACAGATAGAATTAATTCAACCGAAGATAATATTGCCTCTTGGGAACTTTGCCTGTTCATATATTTTTGAAAAATTTAGTTTAAATTACGATAAGATAAGCAACGTCCATGGAAAAGTGTTTCAGTTGAACACCCTCATGGGAACAATAAAAATAATACCATTGTACCACCCAGCGGTTGCCACATACAACCCAAATACCAAAGATACACTACTTGAAGATTTCAAAATTATTAAAAAAGTGTTGAATAACACTGTAACTTCAGTTTAGAATGGCGAAAAATTTTTCATTTGATAATCAATATATTTGATGACAAGAATTAAATAGGTAAACTTACAAATATAATACTTAATCTGATACCTCATGTCCAGGTTAAATGTTTAGACAGGCTATAGGTGATAAAATGAGCAAAGAAAAAGCAAAAAAATTGGAAATAAAAAATCTTAAACAATTGAATGTGCTTATAAAACTTCGAATAGTCATAATCTCAATCTTTTGTCTTAGCACACTTTCAATTATTATGATATTGTTTGCTGATTTTGTAATTTCCGCTTCACTAATATTAATTAGTTATGTCCTAGTATTTATTTTAATGCTAAAATTACTGATCATAAAGAAACTGTGAAACGGTAATTCAAAAATAAATCTGCATAGTCTTACTGTATTTTTGACTTTTTTCAATTCAATTATTTTATTCATTAATATTGACAACATTTTTATACATTACAAACAATACCCATTGAGAGGTGATGGGTATAAAAAGTAAAATAAGTTATGTTCTAGACGAGAAAGACAATGAGGCAGTCCAACTTTTTACTAACCTTGGGATGCCAAGAAATTTAGCTAAAACTCTAATGTATATATCTCAGGTTGATGAATGCCGCTCAATTGATGTTGAACAAGGTGCAGATCTAAGACAACCAGAACTATGTGTATCCATGCAAGAAATCAGGCGCAGAGGATGGGTAGAAAAACGCAATATGAAAAAAAAAGGAAAAGGCAGACCAGTTCATATTTACAAACTTATCAAACCAATGGATACGATCATGAAGAGTTTCGAAAAAGAAAAAATACAGGAAATTGAAACCATAGAAAAGAATTTACAAAGTTTAAAGGAGTTATCGGAAATAAGAAACTATTAAATTCTATATTGCCAGCCTTGTCGATCTTTCAAAAAATTGATATTTAAACAAGTTATTTATTAAACTTTGCTTAATATTACATTAATATTTTTAATGTAATTTTATCATTTTGACGTTTTTCAACTGAACATTTATATATGTTAAATGTTAAAATGTAACATGTTACCTAATCACAATTTAAAGGTGGAATAATCGGAGGATGGATAAAACGGATGAATACGAACAAAAAAAATAATTCTCTAATAGATTATGAAGAAAATATTATTTTACAGGCGGAAAATTTTAAAAAAGAACGAACTTACTTTTCAATTTCTCTAAAAAATGAAGAAAGGATACTACTAATTCAATGCTTGCTTTCCCTCTGGTTATTTACAATAATTACAGAAGTTTTGATAAACCTAAAAGTGTTATAATTTAGATAGATACACTTATTTAATTAATTTTAGATAGGACATCTAAATTTCTTCGACCTTGCTTTTTACAAAATTAATTAGTTTTTCTTTGGTAAAAGGTTTTTGTAAAAAATTCTCTGTATCGACTGTATCAATATCCATCCTAGATATTGGTTTCATTGAAAAGAGAGCAGATCCATCACCATCTGGCATGGGTACATCTAATAGAATTAAATTAACATTTTCTTCTTTTCTTTTTCCTATCTGTTCTAATGCCTCTCGATTATTAGCTGCGGCAATAACCTCAAAATCACTACTTTCCAGGCATAATCTTATTTCCTCAAGCAAATTGGGCTCATCATCAACTATCATAATAGTTTTCATTTCTCACCGAAATAGCATAAACATTGAAAACTTAAATTTTTCTAAGAATTAACTAAAAAGTAGCTTATTTATTTCAGGCATAATCTGAAAGTTTGTCCCCCGTCCATATCATAAATGACATGGCTTTCCCCCCAGGGGAAGAAAAAGCCTGCAGCGTTTTGAATAAACATCCAACGGATTCATCCCGTAACCTAAAGGTTAGGGATTTCTCGCTTGGATTCACGTTAAAAACAGTTACAAATATATAATAGTTGACCGAGTTGAATAAATCAATATAGAAAAATAACTTGGGGATAAATAAGGGGTCTGGGAACAAGAAGAGGTGAATCAAAAAGTCCCAGGCCCCTTGCAATCAATTCATGCTGATCAATAAAAAAACCTATTAAAATTTTACATCATGCCACTATTTGAAAATTATGGTATATAATAATATCTTGTGCAAATTTCAAAATGAAAAACATACTTTTTGACAAAATATCAATTTAATATGAATTTAAACTAGAAATTTTATAATCTATGTACCTACATATATACCTAAAGATACAATTACACTAAAAATTTAAGTATCGAAGATACATTTTTCAGCAATAACACAAAGCAAATTAGAGAGGATGGTGAAAAATGGAAGAATTATTAAAGAAGATAGGAAGCTGGTTATTTCTGGTTGGAATTTTAGTCTCAGTGATCGTCGGGCTAATTGTTGGGGCCAATTGGTATGCAGATGCTAACTCTTATGTAGCAGGACTTCTTGCTATACTTGGTTTTGTAGTTGGATTATTGTCATTCTTCGCAATGGGATCAATCACTCATGAAAAAGTGCCGACATTTCTGATAGCAGCACTGACATTGGTTGGAATAGGAGCATTATCAAGTACTTGGACTTTTGGAACATACGAAGGTCTAGCTCCATATTTCCTAAATATAACACAATATCTAGCAATATTTGCTGCACCGGCGGCTGGCATACTAGCCATTAGAGCGATATGGGATGCCGGAAAAACCAAAGAGATAGAACAGCTTGTACACATGCCAAAGATGCAAAAATAGACAATTTAGATAGTATCTTTACTATCTTCTCCTTTTTTTATTTTTTTATACTCTTCAATTTTATACTCTTCAATGTTTTTTTGCTTTGTTTATAATTGAATTATTTATGTTAAATTATTAACTTAAACCTCTATTCCAATTTTCTAAGAACCATTTGTAGAAACTTACAATAGTCATGGTAAATAATCCTGCCACAAAACCAACTAATACTATGGCTATTGCAGGCATTTACTTATCACCATCCTCATCTGCAAGAGAAGACCATTTTGATATTTTTTTCTTAGCATTTTTGTTCACATCCCGTCGATTTCAAAGAAATCTATTTAACTGATACATAATAGCATGATATAGACATACTATATCACATTTATATTTATCCTTACTAGTATATAAAACCTTCCTGTAAAAACGCCTTAATGATAAAATTAAACAGTTATATTAATACTAAAATATAAGTCTGAGAACTGATCCAAAGAAAATTGTTCATGAAATCGAAAAACATATAATCTCTTCAATGTTACAGACGTTAGGTGATGCGGATGCAGATGACATTATTTGATTTTATGGAAGACAGCACAGATATAGAAAATATTTAGGGGAGATTAAATTAATAAAAATAGCAGTGTTAAAACATATACTGCTTACCATAATAACAAGGATAATCTATATTTTTGATGTCTTATTTACCCGTAATTTCCAAATAGATACAAATAATACTATCGTAAAAATTATAAAACAAGCAATAGCAATGTAAATAAAAATAGGATCTTTATATAAAAAACTTGTAGTCTCACTACTACCATTAAGAAATAGACGTTCTGGAATTGAGTTTACTCCATCTTTAGTATATGGAATTTCTGTACCGCCCTCTTGTGAATAATAAAAATCCGATCCTATGTACATCATTCTTCCCCTCACATATAAGATCATCTGAATAATTCCAACCAATAGTGCAATAAAGCTAGTGGCAAATAAAACAACTATTTTTGTGTTATCAGGATGTAAAAGACTCTCTCCTTTCCATGAAAGTTTGTAATATACCCATTTGTGCCCCTCTCTTTCTTTCCTTTTTATTAAACCGGCTTCGCTAAGTTTTGATAAATGCTCATGGAGGGTTGTCTTGTTGAGATTTGTAACAATACTGATATCTTTTAAACTCATCTTCTTACCATCAAGGGTTCTCAAAATATCCAACCTCGTATCTGAGGCAAGAGCTTTAAAAGCATTTATGTCTAAGGTTACTTTTGACATATCTATAGTATTACTTAATCTTATATTATTTAAAAACTGTTTGTTTTTATTCGGAAAAAACCAAACGTCGTTTCTAATATAAAATATTTAACATTCATTTTTAAATGAATGAAGTTTACCACTGACTGCATTAAATAAAACAATACCAAAAAGATAGATTTTAGGTTGCTCATACAATACCAAAACATAAGATATAAATTCCTAATTGACATTACTATTTAACAATATGGAAAAAGATGAGCTTATCCAACTACTTAAGGATTGTGAGGCAATACAGTTTGGGCGTTTTGTATTGACATCAGGTGCAATAAGTAAGTATTACATCGATATCAAAAAGGCAAGCACTAGTCCAATTATATTAGAAAAGATCGCGCAGGCAATGGCTGAGTACGCAAAAGGTTATGACCTTCTTGCAGGCATGGAACTTGGCGCCGTACCTTTAGTTGTTGCTCTATCACTAGAAACAAAAATTCCCTATGTGATTGTTAGAAAAGAGGAGAGAAGACACGGGACTGGCAAACAAATCGAAGGGAAAAATGTAAAAAATAAGAGGCTGCTAGTTATAGAAGATGTTACAACAAGTGGAATCTCATTAGTAAAAACATTAAAAATTCTTCGCGAAAACCAAGGGAAGGTTGACAAGGTTTTGGTAGTGGTTGACAGAGAAAGCGGAGCTGAGAAAAGGTTAAAAGATCTTGATGTAATCTTTATTCCACTCTTATCTGTAAACGATATTTTAAAAAAGTAGACTAAATTAAATAATGGAATTACATAACAAGAGAAGTTTGGGGAGTGAATAATTTGAATATATTGGTAGTTGGCGGTGGTGCTAGAGAACATGCAATTTGTGATGCTGTTTGTCGTTCTAAAGGCAACATAAATCTCTATTCTGTCATGCACAATCTTAATCCTGGAATAAAACATTTAACAAAAGATTTTTTACAAGAAAAGGAGACTAACGTTTCAAAGATTGTAAAGTATGCAAAGGAAAAAGAGATTGATTTAGTTATTGTTGGACCGGAGGCACCCTTGGAAGCAGGACTGGTAAATGAGTTAACCAAGAATGGCACCGATGCATGTTCTCCTACTAAAGAAGCGGCAAGGATTGAAACAGACAAAGAATGGATGCGAGATCTCATCAAGAGATATAAAATTCATGGGCAGTTAAAATGTGAGAGTTTTACAGATGTTAAGAAGGCAAGGAGATTTGTTG
>Ga0272442_10006741_pt1 | contig 15018 bp, 13 predicted proteins | sample SSMForm2O_FD_200262 | JGI IMG/M metagenome (GOLD analysis project Ga0272442, IMG submission 200262) | Marine sediment archaeal communities from Little Sippewissett salt marsh, Falmouth, MA, United States - SSM-Form-2O | ecosystem: Environmental > Aquatic > Marine > Wetlands > Sediment ...
AAAATATGTATGTTTCGTTAGATAATATTTATTTGACAAATATTGAATATAACTATATTGAGAGGTCTTCAATATTTAGTAGGCCTTACCAAACCTATCTTACAAAGACTGTTGTTAATAAGATTTCAATAACTGATGGAGAAATTTCTCATACTGCTCAAGGTAGTGTACCTGGTACGATTCTTAATCAATTTTCAATGGATGAGCATAACGGATTTTTTAGAGTTGCAACAACTATTGGAGAGGTTTGGAATACTGAACAAAAATCAACAAACAATATTTACATTTTAAACAAAGACCTTGAACAAATTTCAGAAATCGAAGGAATAGCACCTGGGGAAAAAATATATTCCGCTCGTTTTATTGGTAGCAGAGCATATCTAGTTACTTTCAAGAAAATCGATCCATTTTTTACAATCGACTTGTCAGATCCTTATAATCCAGAGATTCTAGGTGAATTAAAAATACCAGGATATTCTGATTATCTTCATCCTTACGATGAGAATCATATAATTGGACTAGGCAAAGATACTGTTGAGCCTCAGGAGGAATATAGTTGGACAAAAAATTTTGCCTGGTATCAGGGCATTAAAATCGCTCTATTTGATGTTTCAGATTTTGAAAATCCTAAGGTTATATCACAGGTGATTATTGGTGATAGGGGATCTGACAGCTCGGCACTTCATAATCATAAGGCTTTTCTTTTTGATAGAGAAAAACAGCTTTTAGTATTGCCTGTGAGAGTATGTGAAATAAATGATGAAATAAAAGAACAAAACAAAGGCTATACGGGTAGTATGTATGGAAGTTTTAAATTCCAAGGAACATATGTTTACAAATTATCATTAGAAGATGGATTTGAACTAAAAGGTAAAATAACTCATTTAACAGACGATAGTGAAGATGATGAATTTTATTGGTACAGATGTTCCTCACCTTCATACATAACTAGATCTCTATACATTAATGATGTTCTCTATACAGTATCTAATAGTATGGTAAAGATGAATGATTTACATGATATTGGTGAATTAAATAACATTTCACTCCTATAAAAAACCTTTAGAGAGAGGGGTGCATTCCATCTATTAAATTCCTCCCTCTTCAACCTCTGCCTTCCCTCTCTCTATTTTTTATTTTTATACCGATATTATTTTATAAGAAATATTGATACCGCTTTAGTAAGGTTTGTATAAGTTTTATAGAAGGTAATATAAATGACAATTGGGCCAGAAAATGTTCACAAAACTCTTTCAAAATATATGATTGTTGATGGTTTTGATCTTGTACTTGATTTGAAAAAAAGTAAGGGGTGCAAAATTTATGACTTAAGAACTGGAAAAGCTTTTATTGATTGTTTTTCTTTTTTTGCAACTTATCCTCTTGGTAGCAATCACCCAAAATTAACTACACCAGGATTTATAAAGAAAATAGGTGAGATAGCAATAAATAACCCAACAAATTCAGATATTTATACAAAAGAAATGGCAGAATTTGTTGATAGTTTTGGTAAATATGCAGTGCCAAATCATTTCAAACATTTGTTTTTTATCAGCGGAGGAGCACTTGCTGTTGAAAATGGTTTAAAAACTGCTTTTGACTGGAAAGTAAGAAAAAATATTGAAAAAGGTCTTGACAAAAAATTGGGTTCTCAGGTTATACATTTTAAGGAGGCATTTCATGGTCGGACGGGTTATACTCTATCTTTAACAAATACTTTTAATCTTGATAAAATTAAATATTTTACAAAGTTTGATTGGCCGCGAATTACTAATCCAAAAATTACTTTTCCTTTAAATGAACAAAATCTAAAAAAAGTTGAAGAACTTGAAGAACAGGCAATATCTGAGATAAATAATTCAATTTCTAAAAATCCTCATGACATCGCAGCATTAATAATTGAACCTATTCAATGTGAGGGGGGAGATAATCACTTTAGAAAAGAATTTTTCCACAAATTAAGAAATATTTGTGATGAGCATGATATTATGTTTATATTAGATGAAGTTCAAACAGGTGTTGGTCTTACAGGTAAGATGTGGGCTTATCAACACTATAATTTCAAGCCTGATATTTTGGCTTTCGGGAAAAAAACCCAAGTTTGTGGAATAATGGCAAGTAACAGAGTTGATGAGATAAAAGATAACGTTTTCAAAGTTCCAAGTAGACTAAACTCAACTTGGGGAGGAAACCTTGTTGATATGTTTAGGTGTCAGAAATTTTTAGAAATAATAGATGAAGAAAATCTGGTAAAGAATGCAGAGATACAAGGCAAACATTTATTGAATTCCCTAAAAGATTTATCAAATGATTTCCCTGATTTAATATTAAATCCTAGAGGTCTTGGTTTATTGTGTGCTTTTGACCTTCCAAGTACAAAAATAAGAGATGATTTCAAAAATAAGGCTTACAAAAATGGTCTACTTGTTGTTGGGTGTGGAGCGTCAACAATTAGATTTCGTCCACCTCTGATTATATCAAATGAAGAGGTTGATCAATCTGTTGAAATTATAAAAAACACCATAAAATCTATATAGTATATATTTTTTATTTATGATTTTTATAGAAACATTTATAAATAACAAATAATATATTATTAATTAATAAAAAAGCTCAAAAGGTATGAAGAGGTAAAAAAATGAAATGTAAAAAATTTTTAACTATTACGCTGGTAACATTTCTAATGATAACATCTATTTCTGCGGTAGCAAGTGCACGTTTTTCGATTTTTGCAAATAATGACCGATATAAAAATGAATTTGAGGATACTGGAACTGTAAGACTTAGCTCAGTTAGCTCAACTATTTATATTCATGGAGAAAAAGGAGTAGAGGTTGGCACAATAACATATAAAGATTTTCGAGTAATGAATTCAGAATTTGTTTATAAAACATTACCTGAATTAAAAAATGGAATGGAAGTAAGTTTTATTGCAGAAGTTTTACCGATTTTTAATTTATTTTCTAAATTCTCGTTTTTTACAAGTTTAGTTAGATATCTACCTATAAAAGTTACATCTATTGAGGAAGTTCCACAACAACCACTATTTAAATTTGATATAAATGTAGAGGAAAAATATTCTATTGAAGATCCGATAACTGTCAGCGCAACCCTTACTTATTTTGGTGAAAAAGAAATAAAGATTTGTGATATGGGGCTTGAGTTAGGAACACTTGATTTTTTAATTGAAAAAATTATTACTCAAGAAACTAAGCCAAAGATAGTTCATTATATTGGCGATACAAAAACTCCAAAATTAGTTGATATAGATCCTAAGAATAATGTAATTAGGGTTACATATGAAGATCTTAGATTATATGAGTTTGGATATGATAAACCAAGTCCAGGAGTTTCAGAACCTGATGCTGAGTTTACATTTGATGAAGGAATATATAGAATAACTGGAGTCTATACATCATTTGATCCTTTTGCAGATGCTTCACCGGGTTTAGCAAACAGTAAAGTATGGAAAGGAGAAATTCAGTCGCATACTCTAGATTTTGCTATAGTAACTAAATAAGCAAATCTCTTCTTTTCTTTTTTTTATATTTTTTTTATTAATTTTATACTAACCTATTTTAATTACCAAAACTGGTCTATAAATTTTATATATTATGTTATATAATATTTCTTAACATATAATGCTTTAAAAGAGGTAAAATAATGAAATGTAAAAAGTTTTTAACTATTATGCTGGTAGCATTTCTAGTGATTACATCTGTCTCTGCGGTAGCAAGTGCAAGATTTTCGATTTTTGCAAATAATGATCAGAATACAATAATATTTGGGGATACTGGGACTATAAATTTAAAACCTTTTGGAAAGACAATTTTTATTCAGGGAAAAGAAGGAGTTGAGATTGGTAATATTACCTACAAAGATTACAGAGTAGTAAATTCAAATGAAGTTTATGAAAAATTGAAAGTTGAAGAAGGAATGGAAGTAAGTTTTACGGCATCAGTTTTACCGATATTTACACTATTTTCAAATTTTGCATCTTCGTTTTTTTCAAAATTTGTTAAATATCTTCCGATAAATATTATTGATATTGAGAAAATACCTGAGCAACCAATATTTAGATTTAACTTAAAAATAAAGCATGAGTATTCAATTGAGGATGATCCAATTCATCTAAAAGCAATAATTGAAAATATGGGTGGACAGCAAGTCAAATTATGTGATATTGGTTTTGAATTTGGAACACTTGATCTATTGATATTTACAAAAGGAGAAGCAAATGACCCTATCCATTATATAGGTCCTAAAAATAAGATCCCAAGAATCATTACACTAAACCCCAGAGAAGCTTTGATTAATGGAATTAATTTAAAAGAATATGTGGATGAAGGACTATTTGCAAGAGTAGATGGTGAAACACCATATGTCTTTAAATTTGTACCTGGTAATTATTCTATCCAGGGTGTCTATACCTCATTTTATCCAAATATAAGTGAATCAAATAAAGACCTTTGGAAAGGATCATTAGAAACACAAAAATACGATTTTGAAATAACAGAATAAAAAATCTTTTCTTTTTTTTTTTTTATTTAAGTTTTTCTTTTAAAAATTTTAACAAACTATTCACATTTTTTCTTATTTGTTTTGTTGTATCGCGGTCTCTAATAGTAACAGTTTTATCTTTTAAGGTATCATGATCAACTGTTATACAAAAAGGCGTTCCAACCTCATCCATTCTTGCATATCTTCTACCAATTGAACCTCCCTCATCATAATAGGTTTTTATGCCCGCTGCCTTAAGATTCTTATCAATTTCCTTTGCAATTTTAATTAATTTTTCATCATTAATTAATGGGAAAATACCAACTTTTATAGGTGCAATTAATGGATTTAACTTTAAAATTGTATAATGCTCATCTTTCTTTTTTCCTTCATAATAATTATGCTCGAGTATACAATATAAAATCCTATCAATACCATATGATGGTTCAATTACATGAGGAACAAATTTTTCACCAGTTATTTTTTCCTTTTTTTCAACGATTTTATAACAGTCTTTTGGAATTTTTGTTTTTTTACCATCAAGATTTACCGTTATTTCTTTTTCATTTTTAAATTCAAAATTTTCAAGTAGCTCTCTGATTTCTCCTGCTTTATCTTTAAAAAGAGGCCCTAATTTCCCCATGTTAGGATTAATTTTTTTAACATTTACAATCTTTGGAGTATCAAATTTTCTTGATGCGTACATATCAGTTTTTGATGAATCAATATGAGATTTCAGATCATATGCTGACCTATCTGCAATACCTACACATTCAATCCAGCCAAATCTATCTGAAAAAAGCTCTGCATCCCAACATTCAGAAGCATAATGGGCAAGTTCATCATCTGAATGTTTTCGGAATCTGAACTTTTTAGGATCAATTCCACAATTTAATAAAAAATCTTGAGTTAAATACATATAATAAGCAAGTGCTTGATTTTTTATCATATTATTTGAAACTGCTTTCTCAAGTGACATTTTTACCTGTTTTTTATTATCAAATAATGATAATTGCTTATCTTTTACATCATCAAAAAATGGATGTGATTTATCATTGGGATCAAAAAAAATCTCTGCCTCGGCCATTGAAAATTCTCTAAGTCTAATAATTCCTTGACGGGGAGAGACTTCATTTCTATAACCTTTGCCAACTTGAATAACACCAAAGGGTAACTTTTCCCTGCAATATCTATACAAAAGATGAAAATTTGTAAAAATCCCCTGAGCAGTTTCAGGTCTTAAAAATGCATCTCTTGAACTGCCAATTCCAATTTTTGTAGAAAACATAAGGTTTACTGGATATGCATCTTTTAAATTATTACTACAGTTTGGACACTTGATTTTATTTTTTTTAACAGCCTCGTTTAAACCAATATCTTTGCTTATTATATCTTCAACCTTGTATGATTGCTTGCATTTTTTACAATCGACTGTAAGATCGGTGAATTCATCAACATGGCCTGAAGATTTTAAAACTTCAAACAAGGTGATAGTTGGCGTGCTAATCTCAACACATATGTCTTTTAAAAGATAAAATTGTCTCCAGAGATTTTCAATATTTAACTTTATTTGGGAACCAAGAGGCCCATAATCATAAAAACCTGCAACTCCGCCATAGATTTCAAAAGAAGAATAAATAAAACCTCTTCTTTTAGCTAGCATAAATATTTTATCATAGACATCTTGAGACATAGACGAAATTCTCCAATGTAATTAAAAAGTAGAATATAATGTATGATTTAAAACATAACGGCCATTAAATCAATGTCTGTTACCATACCCATTAATCTATCATTTGAGTCGACAACAGGTATGTGGCTGATATGATTTTTTACCATTTTTTTTGCAACTTCAGAAACAGTTGTATTTTCAAATGCCTTAACTACTTCAGTTATCATAACTTCCTTAACTGGAACTTGAGGAAGTGAAACTTCTGAGGTTGAATAATGAAATCTTATTGTATCTCTAATTCCTTCCCATGTCCACTCATCTTCATCGCCACCCATGCCCAAGTCGGTTTGAGATACATTTTCTTTAATATGACTGAGTTTAAATAAGTCACCATCAGTAACAATTCCAACAAGTTTTCTATCATCATTTAAAACAGGAAGTGCATTTTCATGAGTGATATTTATTATTTCCATGACAATATTGATAGGAGTATCTTGATAGATTGGGACTACTAAATTTGTAAAAAATTTTTCAATTTTATCATTATATTCCTCATCAAGATTTCTTAAAATATCAGTGGGGCTAACGATTCCGATAAGATTTTTTCTGTTATTTATTACTGGTAAACCATGTATCCTATAGTCATATAGCAGTTTTGCTGCTTCTTTAACATCTTGTTCTTTTTCTACATAGCGATAATCATCACTCATAATTAGAGCAATTTGGTCTTCTTCTGGATTTTTAAAAATATCATATCTAGTTAAAACTCCTGCAACAACTTTTGAATCTTTTTTTAGTATTGGCATACCTGAAACATTATGTTTTGCAAGAATTTTTAATGCATCTCTAACAGTACCTGGCACATATCCAACTATAAGGTCCTCTGACATAACATCTTTAACTTTCACTTTTATACCTCCTATTTAGCAACTGAAATATATAATGGTTTTAAAAATTTTTTATCCAAAACCACAAAGCTTGCCTTTGAATTGGGACCAAGAATGTTGCAATCTAGATTTAAAACTTTCCTTGCTTTGAATGTAACACTATCTAAAAGTTCTAATAATGAATAATTTTTTGTTTTTCTTCTTATAAACTTAATTTCATTTAAAATATCTGGAGGATTTATCATAGCATTATCAGTTCCAATAAGTAAGTTTATTCCAACTTTTTTAAGTAAATCAAAATTTGGTTTTATATTAAAAAAAGAATTTGCTTTAGGGCAAATAACAATAGGAATATTTTCTTGATTAACTCTTTGCAGATCTGATTCTGTGGCCTTTAACATATGAACCAAAAAATTGGGTTTTAAATCCAAGATATCATCGATATCTTCTCTAATTCTTTCACTTGCATGTAGAGAAAAAATCTTGTTTTTTTGAAAGGTTAATTTTGCAATTTTTTTTAAAGATAAAAAATCCCAATCAGTTATGCTACTTACCGCAATCCCATCTGAACTTTTTAATAAGATGTCTATTTCAGCTTTAACAAAATCCAAAGATTCAGGTCTTGATAAGATTATGGATGAAATATTTTTCAAATGCAAAGCTGCTTTTAATTGACAGATGCCAAGAACGCCATTTTCTCGATAGTCATAAAAAATATCAGTTCCATTTTCTATCATAAAATTAATTGTTTTTTCCATTCCGTTGATAATATCATCATCTGTTGCATTTTTCAATAATTTATGTTTTAAACCATGAGGTGGAGCAACCAACTTTTCAATTGATTTTGGTAAATCAATATTTTTTTCTCTAATAAATGAGTCACCTATATGAGTGTGTGCATTAACAAAACTTGGAACGATTAAACCTTTACAAATAGGTTTTTTTGGAGGATTTCCTAATCCAGTTTCAATGATTTTACCTTTTTCAAATCCTAAATAACCATTTTTAATTTTGTTATCTTTAAAAATTTCCCCTGATACATATTTCATTATGAAAAAAGAAATAAAGAAAGAGGGTTTAAGTTTTGAGTTTATTTTAAAGTTTTAACCCATTTATAAACCGGTTCAACTAGTTTTTTAATACGTTCTTTTTCTTCATTCATTGGGGATGGTTTCCAATCATCGTCAGGTTCAAAATGAAAATCAGTAATAATTCCTTTTCGTTCTTCTTCTGGTTTAAATACAATTTTTAAGGGCATTTTAAATTCTACATCCCATGGATTAATGCCATGAAGCTCGTTTGCAATAGCAACTTTGCTATCGCCAATAATTGCATAAACAAGAATGATAGGCAATCTTTTTAGAGAAGATCTTCCACTCCATCCTGCAATGGTCCATGTATGAACCTTAGCAGTTAGAGGCATTTCTATCCAATCAGTTTTTTCAAGATTGCAATCAAGATTCCAGCAATGGGTTCTAACAGGTACCCATACATCACCACATTTAGGACATTTAGTCCCATAGATTTTTCCTTCTAAAAGTCCCTTGAAAAATTTACTATTCCAACCGTGTCTAATTGTGTAAAGTTGATCATAATGTAAAAGTTGATTCATTGCATTTCCATCTTCAGAAATTTCATGGCCTATAAATTCTAAACCTGTTTCATTAACTCCTTCAGGTCTATATTTTTTGTTTTTTGTAAAATTTGGCGCATCAGCAAACTTTCTTTTTTTCTTTGTAACAGTTTCTGATCCCATTTTAACTCCTCCTGAGAATAAAGTTTGAGATACTCGTGCCTGTACCAGCATGACTATTAACAATTCCACAATTAGCGTCTGGAACTTCTGTTTTTTTACTTAAATGTTTTTTTGGAATAAGTCCTGATAGTTGATAAAAACATTCTACTCCACTCATGATGCCCGTTGCACCAACTGGATGGCCGTATCCCATTAATCCACCACCAGGATTCATAGGTATCTGACCATGCATATTTGTGCTTTCATCCTTTAAAAATTGAGAAATATTTTCTGTATCTGCAAGTCCAAGTGCCTTATATATTTGGGCTTCTGATGTCGAAAACGCATCATGTATTTCACCAAAATCAATATCTTTTAAGGGATCTTCAATACCTGCCATTTTATATGCTTGTTCTGCAGAGTTACGACATGCACCAAACTCAGTCATCTCTGGATAATTTGGGCCATATCTTTCTGTCCAACCTGGAAAGTTTAATCTATCACCTGCTCTTATTGTACAACTAGAAAGTCCAATTCCATCAATTGTCACATATCCATCAGGATTTACTTTTTTAGCATATTCTTCAGAACAGACTAGCAAAAAAGCAACTCCTCTGGACATAAGACAGCAATCATATTTTTTAATTGGATATGATATCAAACGTGAGTTCATTACATCATCAACTGATAAATATTTATGTTCATTTCTGTACCATTGAGCTTTTGGGTTATCCATTGCATTATTTCTGTTTTTAGCACCAATTGATGCTACATCTTCCTCACTTACTTTGTTGTCTTTCATCCATTTATTGGCCATTGCTGCATAATAAATTGGATATATGCCGCCTACCAATAATTCGTACCTAATATCAGATGCAAGTGCAATAAATTCACTTCCTTGTGATTGAGAAACAGAGTCCATTGTTTCCCATCCAATAATCCCAACTACATCATGATGGCCAGACATTACTGCAAGTGCTGCAGCATAAAGCGCAGATCCTCCGGTGTTTCCTCCATTTTCAACTCGATAATGAGGAATGCCAACTAATCCAAGATGATCATGAATAATCCATTCTGAGCATAATTGATGACCAAAATGAACTGAAAAATGTGAATATATCATCAAATCGATATCTTTCATTGAAAATTCTGGGATATCTTCTCTTACTTCTTTTATACATTCAGCAGCACCGCCCTCAATACTTTCAAAACCTGTTGGGCCATAATCAAAAGGAGTTGTGGCTCCTCCTATAATACATACCTTTCTTGTCATGTCTAACACCTTTTCGACAAAAGACGTAAAAATTAAAATTAAATCCCCGTCTTAATAAAAGAGGTAATAGAAATGCACTTAAAAAATTTTATCGTTTATTGACGTATCATCGATATTTACAGTGCATTTTTTATTTCATCAATTGCTTTTGTGTTTTCTACAGAAGAGATATCATTTAATTGTTCCCCAAGAAAAGCTGATTTAATGATTCTTCTAACAATTTTTGCAGATCGAGTTTTTGGCAAATCAGAGACAAATTTGATATCTTTAGGCTTTAATGTTTTACCCATTATTTTTACAACTTGATTTTTTAGTTCATCCCTAAGTTCTTCACTAGGTTCAAATTTTGGTTTTAAAACAACAAAAGAGACAATATCTTCTCCTTTTATTTCATCTGGGACTCCAATTGTAGCGGCCTCAGACACTGCGTTATGTTCGATTAATGCTGCTTCGATCTCAGCAGGACCAGTTCTTCTACCTGCAATTTTTATCGTATCATCGCTTCTGCCATGAAGTGACCAAAATCCATCTTCATCTATTTTTGCCCAATCTCCATGATACCATATATTTGGCCATTTTGACCAATAAGTTTCAATATATCGATCTGGTTCATTCCAAAACCCTCTAGTCATAGAAGGTGCTGGTTTTTTTGCAACAAGATGACCCATTTTCCCTCTCACTGGTTTTCCATCATCATCAAACACATCTATATCCATGCCAAGACCTGGTCCTCGCAAAGTACAAGGTTTAAGAGAAGTAATTGGAAGTGGAGATAAGAAACATCCAACTATTTCTGTACCTCCAGATATATTTATTATTGGTGCCTTTTTATTTCCAATTTTTTCAAAAAACCAATTCCATGAATCAGAGTCCCAAGGTTCACCTGTCGAACCTAGAATTCTTAAACTGCTTAGATCATGTTTTTTTGGCCATTCATCGCCATATCTCATTAACATTCTAATGGCAGTTGGTGAAATACCAAGAGTTGTTATTTTATGTTTTTCCACTAGTTCCCATAATCGATCCGGATTTGGATAATTAGGAGCCCCTTCAAAAATAACAATAGTAGAACCAAAATTTTGCACACCTATTATCATCCAAGGCCCCATCATCCATCCAATGTCGGTCAACCAAAAGAATATGTCATTTTGCTTTACGTCAAAATAATAACCTAATTCTTTTGCAATTTGTGCAAGAGCACCACCATGTGTATGAACAGTTCCTTTCGGAGCACCAGTAGTACCTGAAGAAAAAATTATCATTGCATAATCTTCAGAATCCATCCTTTCTGTTTCACAAATTTCAGATTGATTTGATACAATATCCTTCCACCATATGTCTCTATTTTCTTTCATTTTTATATCGATATCAAACCTATTTAGAACAATAATATTTTTAATGGATTTTACACTATTTATTGCCTTATCAACTTCCTTTTTTATATTAATGATTTTCCCCCTTCTTTTTGATCCATCAGCAGTAACTAAAACTTTTGCTTCAGCAATGTCTAATCTTTGTGCAAGTGCATGACCTCCAAAACCTGAAAATATAGGTATGCTTATTGCACCAATTTTCATAATACCTAAAAATGTAATCACAATTTCAGGTGTCATTGGCATATATATGCCAACTCTATCACCTTTTTTTACTCCAATTTTCTTTAAACCATTTGCAAACTTATTTACTTCTTTGTAAAGTTCATAATACTTTAATTTTTTGAAATCGCCTTCTTCGTTTTCCCAAATTATAGAAATATTGTCCTTTTTATCAGATTTAGCATGTCTATCTAGACAATTATAAACTATATTTATCTTACCTCCAGTGAACCATTTTGTCCACTGAATACCTTTTGAGTCATCCATAATTTTTTCATATTTTTTAAACCATTCAATATTTAAGTCTTTCAATGCAGCGTCCCAAAACCATTCGATGTCATCTGTTGATTTTTTTATTAATTCATCATAATCTTTAATATTATTTTTTTTCATAAATCTAGTAATGTTTGCATTTTCTAAATAATCATTATTTGGTTTCCATACTATTTCACTCATAATAAATATTCCCCAGTTTTCCATGTAACAAATTAGAATTCAAAAAAGCTTCGAAAATTTTTATATTTTTAATTTTAAGAAATCCTAAAATACTATTATTATATACCCTATCTCGATTTGAAGGGAGGTAATGATCATGAAAAAAGATTATGCCGATGGAGATATTAAAATTACAATTGATGAGGAAAAATGTACAGGATCTGGTGAGTGCGTTACAGCTTGTCCTGTAGAGATTTTTTCATTAGAAAATGAAAAAGCAATATGTAAAAATGTTAGTGAATGTATTGAGTGTTGTGCATGCGTTAGTGCATGTCCAAACGAAGCAATAGAGCATAGTTCTTGTTAATTTTATAATATCATATTTTCGATAGAAAACTATATAAACCTATTTTGTATTATATGTTAAATTGTAATGATTACATTTTAGTATCCATTACAAGGGTGAAACCTTGGAAAAGTTTGTTAAATTATTAAAAGAAAAAAATTTAAAAGTAACTCCACAAAGACTTGCAATATTGCAATATTTAAAAACTCATAAAACACATCCAACGGCAGATCAAATATATAAAGAGCTTAAAAAACAAAATCCATCTCTTTCAAAGACAACAGTATACAATTCACTTGAAACTCTTAGAAAAAATATGATAATAAAATCTTTAACAATTTGTGATTCAGAACATAGATATGATTTTGATCATGACATGCATCATCATTTTCTATGCACAAAATGCGGGAGAATTTATGATATAGAATATAGCTGTCCAAATATAGAATATATTAGAAAAGAAATTGAGTCATCTGGACATCATATTGATGAAGTTCATGGATATTTTAGAGGAATATGTAAAGAATGCATTATGAGGAGTAAAAAATAAAATGAATAAAAAAGCCTTACATAAAATTTCATATGGATTATACATTGTTTGTTCAAAAAAAGCCAATAAATATAATGGCCAGATTGCAAATAGCGTTTTTCAAGTAACCTCAGAACCTCCAACAATAGCAGTAAGTATCAATAAAAAAAATTTGACACATGAATATATTGAAAATAGTAAAGTTTTTACAATGTCTATTCTACAAGAAAAGGCTCCTATGAGATTTATTGGGACATTTGGATATAAAAGTGGAAGAGATATTGATAAATTTTTAGATATTAAATATAAAATTGGAAAGACAGGTGTGCCAATAGTGCTAGATAATTCAATAGCTTTTATTGAAGCCGAACTTATAAATCAAATCAGTATTGGAACTCATACTGTTTTTATAGGAAAAATAATTGATGCAGATGTTCTAAATGATGATAAATGCATGACTTATGAATATTACCATGTTATAAAAGGTGGCAAATCACCAAAAAATGCCCCTACTTATATTAAAGATGAAAAAATGGAAAAAAAGGAGGAAAAAAAGATGGATAAATATGTTTGTACAGTTTGTGGATATGTTTATGATCCAGAAAAAGGAGATCCAGATGGTGGAATTGAACCTGGTACAAAATTTGAAGATATTCCAGATGACTGGGTTTGTCCTGTTTGCGGAGCTGGAAAAAAAGATTTTGATAAGGAGTGATTAACCTGAATAAAGTTAAGATAAAACCTGATATTTACTGGGTTGGCGGTATTGATTGGAATATCAGAAATTTTCATGGATATTCAACAAACCGGGGCACGTCGTATAATGCTTATTTAATAATGGATAAAAAAATTACTTTAATTGACACAGTTAAATATTATTTTTTTGATGAGATGGAATCAAGAATTAGAGAAATTGTTGATCCATCAAAAATAGATTATATAATATCAAATCATGTCGAAATGGATCATTCCGGTTCAATTTCTAAAATTCTTAAACTATGCCCAAATGCAAAAGTGGTTACATCAACTCGTGGAGAAAAGGGATTAAAAAGACATTATAAAAAAAGTTGGAATTTCAAGGTTGTTAAATCCGGTGACACTCTAAATATTGGAAAAAGAACTCTTAATTTTGTAGAAATTCCAATGGTTCACTGGCCAGATTCAATGGTTACATACATACCAGAAAATAAACTTCTTCTACCAAATGATGCATTTGGTCAACATATTGCAACTTCAAAGAGATTCGATGATGGATTTGATTGGGGGATTTTAAAAGAAGAAGCAGCAAAATATTACGCAAATATTGTTATGCCATATGGTAGTCAAGTTAAAAAAGCCCTCGAAATAATTTCTAAACTTGATATTGATATGATTGCACCAAGTCATGGAGTAATATGGCGTTCAAATATTCCTAAGATAATCAAGGAATATCAGAAATGGGCAGGAAATATTACTGAAAATAATGCAATTATTATTTATGACTCGATGTGGGGTTCAACAGAGAAAATTGCCTATGCTTTATCAAATGGAATTGAAGAGGAAGGAATTAATGTTAATATAAAAAATCTAAAACAAACCCATATTTCTGATATAATAACCGATGTTTTAACATCGAAGATGATTATTTTGGGTTCACCAACTCTTAATAATACAATGCTTCCCACAATGGGTAAGTTTTTAACCTATCTTAAAGGGCTAAGACCTAATAATAGAATAGGTTTTGTATTTGGATCTTATGGATGGGGAGGTCAGGCGGTAGGTGAAATTGAAAATATTTTAAAACAATTGAAATGGGACATGCCCAAAAAAAGTATCAATATTAATTATGTCCCAGATAAAAAAGAATTGGAAGATGTAAAAAAAATTGGAAACAATTTAGGAAAATTATTGAAAAAATAGAATTGAGGTAATAAAATGTGTAAAAGTTGTGGATGTAAATCATCTGATATGCCAGTGCAATATGAATGTCAATGCCCTGAAGAGGAATGTAGTTGTGGCATTATTGAATTTGAAGAAGAACCAAAGGCAATACCCTACTGTTGTGGT
>Ga0272442_10006742_pt1 | contig 15015 bp, 10 predicted proteins | sample SSMForm2O_FD_200262 | JGI IMG/M metagenome (GOLD analysis project Ga0272442, IMG submission 200262) | Marine sediment archaeal communities from Little Sippewissett salt marsh, Falmouth, MA, United States - SSM-Form-2O | ecosystem: Environmental > Aquatic > Marine > Wetlands > Sediment ...
GAGATTCGAGGAGAAATCCTATCGGTCGATCCCGCCTAAGCCATTGTTTTTCCGAGATATCGCTTGACTGCATCGGTGAGAATGTTATACTCTCCGGTTGTTTGTTGGAGCGTGACGAGGCGAATTCGGTCGGTTCCCGTCCGTTTGAATTAACCACTGTCAAAGCTTGAAAAGGCTTTTCCGCAGTTCCATTCAGACTTAATGGACGGCCGGGGCGAACCAGGAGTCTCAAATCGATTCCAAGAAGCAGTTCAATCGAAATGACTTGGGAAGAATTCCAAAGTCGATAAAATTCCCTAATGGAGGCGAGAACGAGTAATGGCGGCGAAAAAGACCAAATATGTCTATTCATTTGGCGCAGGCAAGGCTGAGGGCAAGGCCGAAATGCGCAATCTCCTCGGCGGAAAGGGCGCGAACCTGGCCGAGATGAGCCGGATCGGGGTACCCGTGCCGGCAGGCTTCACCATTTCCACCGAAGTCTGCACTTACTACTACAAGCAGGGCATGAAGTATCCGGCTCAGCTGAAGAAGGACGTCCAGGAACATCTTAAAAAAGTCGAGAAAGTCATGGGGGCGAAGTTCGGCAGTGAAGACAATCCCCTGCTTTTCTCCGTGCGGTCGGGAGCCCGTGTGAGCATGCCGGGTATGATGGATACCGTTCTAAACATTGGCCTTAACGATAAAACCCTCAAAGGTTGGATTAAGGCCACCAAGAACGAGCGGGCGGCCTGGGATTGCTATCGGCGCTTCGTGCAGATGTATGGCGACGTCGTGTTAGGACTGAAGCCGGAATCGGCCGAAGAGCATGATCCATTCGAGGTCATCATCGACGACGTGAAAAAGAAGCGACGGGTCGAGATGGACACCGAGCTGACCATCGACGACTTGAAGGAACTGGTTAAGCGCTTCAAGGCGCTGGTCAAGAAACGCATCGGGAAACCGTTCCCGGACGATCCGGTAGAGCAGTTGTGGGGAGCCATCGGGGCGGTGTTCAGTTCCTGGCAGATCCCGCGCGCCCGGGAGTATCGCCGAATTCATAAGATTCCCGAGGAGTGGGGTACCGCGGTCAATTGCCAGTCGATGGTCTTCGGCAACATGGGCGAGGACTCGGCCACTGGCGTGGCGTTCACTCGCGATCCTTCCACGGGCGAGAGGCGTTTCTTTGGCGAGTATCTCGTGAACGCCCAGGGGGAAGACGTCGTGGCGGGAATTCGTACGCCCGAGCCGATCAATATCGCCGGCAAGACGAACAAAAAGCAGGTCAGCCTCGAAGAGAATATGCCCAAAGTCTACAAGCAGCTGGAGGCGATTTACCAAAAGTTGGAAAAACATTACAAGGACATGCAGGACATCGAGTTCACGATTCAGAAGGGCCGCCTTTGGATGCTTCAGACCCGAACCGGCAAGCGAACCGCGGCGGCAGCGGTGAAGATTGCCGTCGACATGGTCCAGGAGAAACTGATCAACAAGAAGACGGCCGTTCGCCGCGTGGAACCGGCGCAGCTGGATCAACTGCTTCACCCGCGACTCGATCCGAAAGCCCCGAAAACTCGCTTGGCCAAAGGCCTTCCGGCCTCGCCGGGCGCTGCGGCGGGACAGGTCGTGTTCTCCGCCGAAGACGCTGTGGAATGGACGCAGGGGGGAAAGAAAGTCATCCTGGTTCGCCTGGAAACCTCTCCGGAGGACATCGCCGGCATGAACGTCGCGCAGGGCATTCTGACCGCCCGCGGCGGAATGACCTCCCACGCCGCCGTTGTGGCGCGCGGTATGGGCAAGTGTTGTGTGGCGGGCTGCGGCGCTCTGAACGTGAACTACTCGAAGAAACAGTTCTCGATCGACAGCAAGATCATCAAACAAGGGGATTTCATCACCCTGGACGGCAGCACCGGTGAAGTGTTCGAGGGTCCAGTCAAGACGTTGCTACCGCAAATGTCGGGGGATTTCGCCGCGTTCATGAAGTGGGCGGATGCAATTCGCCGCCTCAAGGTTCGCACCAACGCCGACACGCCCAACGATTCCAAGGTTGCCGTCGGCTTCGGAGCCGAAGGAATCGGCCTTTGCCGAACCGAGCACATGTTTTTCGAGGGCGACCGCATCGACGCCATGCGCGAAATGATTGTCGCCGAGGACTTGGGAGCCCGTAAAAAAGCCCTGGCGAAACTGCTGCCCCTGCAACGAAAAGACTTCGTCGGGATTTTCAAGGCGATGGACGGCAAGCCGGTCACGATCCGGTTGTTGGATCCGCCGTTGCATGAATTTGTTCCCCACGAAGCGGAAGACATTCGGGAACTGGCGCAGAAAACGGGCATGCCTCTTGAGCGGCTTCAAGCCAAGTTGGAAAGCCTGAAGGAATTCAACCCGATGCTTGGCCATCGAGGATGCCGCCTGGGAACGACCTACCCCGAGATCACGGAGATGCAGGCTCAGGCGATCTTCGAAGCCGCGGCCCAGTGCCTTAAGCGGGGCGTTAAAGTATTACCCGAAGTGATGATTCCGCTGATTGGGACAACCGGCGAATTTACCGATCAGGAAGCACTCGTGCGCCGGATGGCCGAGGAGGTCATGAAGAAGAAGAAAATCAAGATCCGGTACATGGTCGGCACCATGATTGAAATTCCCCGCGCGGCTTTGCTGGCCGATCAGGTTGCCGAGCGCGCCGAGTTCTTCTCTTTCGGCACGAACGACCTGACGCAGATGACTTTCGGCTATTCACGGGACGATGCCGGGACTTTCCTGCCGGGCTACGTTGAGAAGAAAATCCTGAAGGACGATCCCTTCCAGGTTCTGGATCAGGAGGGCGTCGGCCAGCTGGTCGACTTGGGCGTCAAGCGAGGCCGCTCCACCCGCAAGAACCTCAAGATCGGCATATGCGGCGAGCACGGAGGCGAGCCCAGCAGCGTTGAATTCTGCCACCGAGTGGGAATGGATTACGTCTCTTGTTCGCCGTATCGCGTTCCGATTGCGCGCTTGGCGGCGGCTCACGCTGTTCTGAAGGAACAGTCGAAGAAAAAGAAGAAATAACATCGAGTCGAAGGGACGGAGGGATGCCCGCGCTTTCCCTCCGTCCCCGCTCGATTCGCCGTCACCTTAAATGGGTATAAATGAGGGTAGTAACAGCCAAACTTTTGGTGTATACTCACTTTATACTAGTAGTCGAGTCGGCGGATCGGGCTTTGGCTTGTTTTTCCCAATTGAGCCGCATTCGGCGGAACTTTCTGAGTGGAAGATTCGTTTTTCTATCCGGAGATCGGCGGAGGCAATAGGCGGAAGGTTCCAAGATTTCACATTAGTAAGATAGACGTAAGTTTTTCATAGACAGTACATTATATCGATTTATTCGGCTTAAATAAGCAATTGAGAGATCTACGATAACTTCGCATTAGAGAGGGCTCAATAGCGATCCGAGCGGAGTCGTTATGGCAAGAGGAAGAAGGAGACAGGTTCAACCAAGACGCGAACCACTGGCGCAAGAGGCAAAGTCGGCGTCGGTCGAGGCCGAAAGGCCATCGATCCTGGAGTATTTGATCCAGTTTGTCGTCTTTGTCGTCTTTTGTCTGGTAAGCGCCGGGTTGGTTTATCTTGTAACAGGTTACACGCTGGGATTGAACTTCTTTTTCGGAGTTTTGATCCTGGGCTTTTTTGTAGTCTGCGTCTTCAGTTATCTCCACGACCGGCTTTACCGGGACGAAGACGAAGCGGAAAGTGGGCCTTAGGGTCCCTTTCCTTGGCAGCCGGTGAATCAATCGGCCGCTGGCTGGTTATTCTTTCTTCCTGCCTTAATCGGTTTTTCTCGAGACTCGGATTCGTCTCCGGGCTGCCTCTCGCTGATGCGGCGTTGTCAACTCGGCTGCGACGGCAGAATCAACCATGTATAAAATCGTCACCGGCGAACAGATGGCAGAGATCGACCGCACGGCCATCGACCGGCTCGGAGTTCCGGGCGAGCAGCTGATGGAGAATGCCGGGCAGAGCGTCGCCCGATTCATCCTGCGGTGGAATCTTGCCCGTCGGGCCGCGCCCGTGGTCATTCTTTGCGGCAAAGGCAACAACGGGGGGGATGGCTTCGTCGCGGCTCGAGAGTTGCATCGCCGGGGCGTGCCGTGCCGGCTGTTTTTATTCGGTTCGCCCGAACACCTGAAGGGTGATGCAGCGGTCAACTGGCAAAGACTTCCGGACCCGGTGCGGTCCTCGGCCGAACGAATCAAGGTTGACGAGGCGGACACCGTGCCGCCGGATTCCTACCTCAACGCTCTCGAGGAAGCAGGTTTAATCGTCGACGCTCTGTTCGGCACGGGATTTCGAGGCGCCTTTCGCGACTCCTGGCTCGCCCTGCTTCAACCTCTGCAAACGTACCGGGAAAAGATCCTCGCCGTCGACATGGCCTCGGGCGTCGACTCCAACACGGCCACGGCCTGCGAGGCAGCCGTGAGGGCGCGTTGGACGGTAACGATGGGACTGCCGAAACTCGGTCAGTTACTCGCGCCGGGATTGGACCATACGGGCCATCTTGAGGTCGCGGACATTGGATTCCCCAAACATCTGCTCGAGAGCCGGGACGCGCGGGACGTTCTCCTGTTGCAGCCGAAGGATATTGAGCCGCTGCTGCCGCGCCGGGCGATCTCGGCTCACAAGGGAACCGCCGGACGCCTTTACATTGTGGCGGGCTCTCCCGGCCTGACCGGGGCCGCGGCGCTGTGCGGAGAAGCATCGCTAGTAACGGGGGCCGGGCTGGTCACCCTGGGAGTACCGAAAAGCCTGAACCCGATATTGGAAACCAAACTAACGGAGGTGATGACGGAACCTTTGCCGGAAACCGCTGGGGGCGGTCTTTCGGAAGAAGGAGTCGAAACGATTTTGAAGCGGGCGGAGTCCGTCTCCGCCCTGGCCATCGGTCCGGGTCTGGGAAGAGATCCGTCGACCGCAGCGTTGGTTCGCCGCGTTCTCAGCCAAACAGTCTGCCCCGTGGTGTTGGATGCCGACGGCATCTTCGCCGCCGCGCAGACGCCCGACGTGCTGCAAGACAAGCCGCTGGTGATGACGCCGCATCCAGGGGAGCTGGCCCACTTTCTGGGAGTTCCCTTGGCGCAAGTCTTGGAGCGACGCTGGGAGATCGCCCGGGAGACCGCCTGTCGCCTGGGTGTCACGGTCGTGCTGAAGGGCGCCCGCTCGGTGATTGCATCACCGCAAGGAGAAGTGCGAATCAACCCCACGGGAAATCCCGCCATGGCTTCGGCGGGGATGGGCGACGTGCTGACGGGAATCGGAGCCGCCCTGCTCGCGCAGGGTGTGCCCCCGTTCGAAGCCGCGCAAGCGGCCGTGTTCATCCACGGCCTGGCGGCCGATCTCTGCGTAGCCGACAGCGGCTACGCCGTCGTAACGGCACAGGAAGTCTCGGACGCCGTTCGCGAAGCCATCCGGGGCCTGATGGCCAAAGACTGGGATAGAGCGATCGCGCCTCCCCCCAGGCTCGAAAGCTCTTCCGTCCTCGAAGGAGGGACATAGATGGAGGCATTGCAAACATTGGTGGCGGAAAATCTGTGGCTGATTCTCGCCATACCGGTCGCGTTGTTTATCCTCGGCGCGCTTTTGGGCCACTTCTTGAGTAGGAATCGCTTGGTCAAAGCCGAGCGAGACGCCGAGAACATCCTCACTAAAGCTCGCACCCAGGCGGAAGCCGACAAGAAAGAGGCTCTTCTGGAGGCCAAGGATTACCGAATCCACATGCGCAAGGAGCTGGACGAGGAAATCAAGGAACGGCGGCACGAGCTGCAGAGCGCCGAGCGAAAGCTGGGCAAGCGCGAGGATCAGCTCGATAAGCGCCTGGAAGCGCTCGAAAAGCGGGACAAGGAAATTCAGGGCAAGCACAAGGAGATCGCCAGCCAACAACAGGAGATTCAAGAGCGGAAGCAACAGCTGAACGGCCTTTACCAGGAACAGAAGGAACAGCTGGAGCGCATCTCCGGCATGAGTGTGGACCAGGCAAAGCATCTGCTGTTGGAGAAAGTTGAAGCGGACGTGCGTCGAGACGCCGCTATGATTATCAAGCGAGTCGAGGAGGAGACAAAGGAACATGCCCGCAAGAAATCCCGGGACATCCTGATCACCACGATTCAAAAGATCGCTTCGGATCAGACGTCCGAGGCTTGCGTGTCGACGATTCCCCTGCCTTCGGATGAAGTCAAGGGGCGGATCATCGGCCGCGAGGGCCGCAACATCCGGTCCTTCGAGCAGATTACCGGGATCAACCTGATTATCGACGATACGCCTGAAGCCGTCGTGCTTTCGGGTTTCGATCCAATCCGCCGGGAAGTGGCCCGCCTGACCCTGGAACGCTTGGTCGCTGACGGACGCATTCACCCGGGCCGGATTGAAGAAGTCTATGAGAAGACGGCAACCGAAATCGACGAGATCGTGATGGAAGCCGGGGAACAGATTGCCTTTGAATCGGACGTCCACGATTTGCACCCGGAGCTGATTCGCCTTCTCGGCCGGCTGAAGTATCGGACCTCGTACGGTCAGAACGTGCTGCTACACTGCAAAGAGTGCGCCTATATCGCCGGGATCATGGCGGCGGAGCTCGGCGCCGATCCCATCGTGGCCCGCCGGGCCGGCCTCTTGCACGACATCGGCAAATCGATCGACTGGGAAATGCAGGGCGGGCACGCGATGATCGGCGCGGAACACGTGAAGCGCTATGGAGAGTCCGAGCAGGTCGTGCACGCCGTCGCCGCGCATCATGAAGACGTCGAACCGCAATCGATCGAAGCGGTATTGGTCATGATCGCCGACACGGTCTCCGCCGCACGGCCCGGCGCCCGCCGCGAAACGCTCGAGACGTATATCAAGCGACTCGAGAAACTCGAAGAGGTGGCGCAGTCCTTTACCGGGGTCGAGCGCTCGTTCGCGATTCAAGCCGGGCGGGAGGTCCGCATCCTGGTCGAACCGGACAAGATTGACGACGTCGAGTCGTCGAAATTGGCCCGCGACATCAGCAAGAAGATCGAAGCCGAGGTGGAGTATCCCGGCCAGATTAAGGTCACCGTGATTCGCGAGACTCGGGCCACGGAATACGCCCGCTAGAGCGGCTTCTCGTGCATTCAAAGGATTGACGAAGACCCGGGAAGAGCTCTCTCTTCCCGGGTCTCTGGCTTTCACCGCCGGGATTTCGCGGGCACAGGACTGGGCGACAATGGAAGAATTCCCCGTTTACAGCGTCAGCGAGCTGACCCACCAGCTGCAAACCTACCTGGAGTCCGAGTATGGCGAGATCCGAGTCGAAGGAGAGATCAGCGGATTCAAAGTCTCCCACTCCGGCCACGCTTACTTCTCATTAAAGGACGAAGGGGCGACACTTAGCTGTGTCATCTGGCGAAGCGCGCTGGCGCGCCTGCGGATCGACCTGGCGGACGGCCAGCAAGTCCGCGCCACGGGAGGACTCACGATCTACCCGCCGCGGGGCAATTACCAGATGATCGTGCGCCGGATCGAACCGGCCGGCGAAGGGCTCTTAATGAAGCGGTTCGAGGAGATGAAGAAACGCCTCGAAGCGGAGGGATTATTTGACCCGGCGCGAAAGCGCCCCATCCCCGCCCTGCCGAAGCGCCTCGCCGTGATTACCTCCCCCACCGGCGCGGCCATTCGGGACTTTCTCAAAGGGATCGGGCGAAGGGGTCCGGATTTGCAGATTGACATTTTCCCCGTGCACGTCCAAGGCCTCGAAGCACCTGGAGAAATCGCCCATGCACTGGAGGTGCTGGGCCGTCTCGGTCGGCATGACCTTCTGGTCGTTACTCGCGGGGGTGGATCGCTTGAAGACTTATGGGCTTTCAATGACGAAAGGGTTGCACGCGCTATGGCCGCGTGTCCGATTGCGGTGATCTCCGCCGTCGGGCATGAAATCGATTTCACGATTGCCGATTTTGTCAGCGACTTGCGATTGCCGACTCCAACGGCAGCGGCTCAATACATCGTGGAAAAGCGCGAGGACCGCTTGCGAAAGCTTGACGCGGCGGTGCAAAGTCTGATTCAATACGGCCGCCGGAGACTTGAAACGCTTGCGTTCCAGCACGACGCGCTGCAATCGTCGCTGTTGCGATTGTCCCCGCGGTCCCGCGTGGGAACCGAGCGACAGCGCCTGGACGAGCAGCTGGGCCGTATGGAACTATTGGCCGCTCGCCGCCTGGAGCGAATGCAAGTTCAAACCGAGAAGGCTCGGGAATCCCTCTTGCGCCTGGGTCCCGAGTCGCTTCGGCGAGGCAAAGAGCGACTTGAAGCCTTGGGCGGACGCCTTCGAACGTTGAGCCCTACGGCCACGCTTCAGCGAGGGTACAGCCTGACGGCCGAGGTAAAAACGGGCCGAATCCTGAAGGACAGTCGCCGAGTCGAACCGGGGCAGCGCATTCGCACCCGCTTGAGCCGGGGAGAACTGGTCAGCGAAATCCACGAGGTGAACCATGAAAGAACCGAAGAACGCTGAGCCTTTGACCTTTGAACAAGCTTACGAGCGACTCGATGCCATCGTCCGGCAGCTGGATGAAGGAGAATTGAAACTGGACGAGCTGGAGAATCAATTCGAAGAGGGCATGCGAATGGCCGCATTCTGTTCAAAACGGTTGGAAGAGGTCGAGCAAAAAGTCAGTCTGCTTGTTGAAAAAGCCCAGGCGGGACTGGAGCGGGAACCCTTTGACCGTGACGACTTGGAAGGGTGAACTTGTGCAGCACGGCAATTTCGATCTCAAGGATTTCTTAAAGCGCGGGCAGCAGAAAGTGGACCCGATCCTGGCCGAATTGCTTCCCGAGGCAACCGTCCCGCCCGATCGCTTGCATGAAGCCATGCGCTACTCGGTCTTCGCCGGGGGCAAGCGCATCCGGCCCCTTCTGGTCATGGCCTCGGCGGAAATCTCGAGCCCCGCCCTCCCGCTGAGCAATGAACGATCCGTGTTGGAGGCGGCCGCTGCCGTCGAGATTCTGCATACTTATTCCCTTGTGCATGACGACCTGCCGGCCATGGACGATGACGATCTGCGCCGGGGCAAACCGACTTGCCACAAGGCTTTCGACGAAGCCACGGCCATCCTGGTCGGCGACGGCCTGCAGGCTTTAGCCTTCGAAATCCTCGCCTCCTTAACCGGCGCCGACGCCGAGCGGCGGGCCGCATGCGTTCAAATTCTGGGTCAGGCCGTCGGCTCCCAAGGCATGGTTGGCGGGCAAATGGAAGACCTGCTGTGCGAGGGATGCGAAAATCCCCCGGCGGATCGCCTCGCTTTCATCCATCGCCATAAGACGGGATTGCTGATCGAGGCCTGCTGCGTCATCGGAGCACAACTCGGCGGCGGGGATGAGCCTGCTCTCGACCACCTCCGGCGCTATGGCGCGTGCCTGGGATTGGCTTTCCAGATCGCCGATGACGTCCTGGACATCGTAGGCAAACAGGAGAATCTGGGTAAAACCATCGGTAAGGACAGGTCCAGTTCGAAGGCGACGTATCCAGCGGTCTTCGGCTTGGAAGGAGCTCGGGAGAAACTGCGTCAAGTGACCCAGGAAGCCAAAGAGAGCCTCGACTTGTTTGGCGACCGAGCCACCCCCTTGAGAGCACTGGCCGATTTTGTCGCAACCCGAGACCGATGATTTTGCGTCCGGCGGGCGCTTATGCTAAAGTCGCTTTGGCTAACATATTGTTTTTGCTCTTTATAGGCTCCGGTCGATGCCAAAAGGCATTCAAGATTCATGACGGGCCGGCGTCGTTATTGAAAGGTAGTTCATTGTGAGTTTATTAGATCAGATTAAGTCTCCTAACGATCTTAAGAGTCTGGACTTGGAATCCCTGGAGCAGGTTGCCGAGGAATTGAGGCAGTTTATTATCGATTCTATCAGTCAGACCGGTGGACATTTCGCGAGCAACTTGGGCACCGTGGAATTGACCGTTGCCTTGCATAAAGTGTTCGACAGCCCCCGGGACAAAATCATTTGGGACGTCGGGCACCAAGCCTATCCGCACAAAATCCTCACCGGGAGAAAAGACCGCTTTCACACCCTGCGCCAGTACAAGGGATTGAGTGGATTTCTTCGCCGGGAAGAAAGTCCTCATGACGCGTTCGGCGCGGGTCACAGCAGCACCTCCATCTCGGCCGCCTTGGGATTCGCCCTGGCCCGGGATCATCAGAAAGAAGACTATAAATGCATCGCGGTAATCGGAGATGGCGCCCTGACGGCGGGCATGGCCTTTGAAGCGCTGAACAACGCCGGGGACCTGAAGCGCGATCTTATCATTGTGCTCAATGACAACAAAATGTCGATCTCGCCGAACGTCGGGGCGATCTCGCGGTATCTCAACCGCATTATCACCGGCGATTTCTACAACGTGTGGAAAGCGCGCCTGAACGAAATCCAGAAAAAGATTCCCAAATACGGTACCCGAATCCGTTCTCTCATTAATCGCTTCGAAGAGGGATTGAAGGGCGTCATTGTCCCAGGCGTTCTGTTCGAGGAACTGGGGCTTCGATACTTCGGCCCGATCGATGGGCACAACCTGGAGCATTTAATCGAAGTCTTTGAGAACATCAAGTATTTGAAAGCGCCTCGAATCGTCCACGTCATCACCATGAAAGGCAAGGGCTACAACCTGGCTGAACGGGACCCCTTAAAATGGCATGGTCCGCCCAAGACGCAGTTTTACAAAGTGATGGAACATGAGGCGCAGGAAGCCTCCTCGGACAAGCCCCGGGAGGAATTGAAAAAGGAATCGACGCCCCCCGCCATCCCTACTTTCACGCAGGTTTTTGGGGACCTCATGTGTGAACTGGCGGGAGAAAATCCCAATGTGATTGCGATCACCGCAGCCATGTGTTCCGGCACGGGACTGGATAAGTTCGCCGTGGAGTATCCCGATCGCTTTTACGATTGCGGTATCGCCGAGCAACATGCCGTCACGATGGCCGGGGGACTCGCGCTGGGAGGCATGCGGCCGATTGCAGCCATTTACTCGACATTTATGCAACGGGCCTACGATCAGGTCGCCCATGACATTTGCCTGCAGGACATTCCGATCATTTTCGCTATGGACCGGGCTGGAATCGTGGGAGCTGACGGCGCCACCCACCAGGGCCTGTTCGATATCGCTTACCTGAGAATGCTGCCGAACATGATCCTGATGGCTCCGACAAACGAGCTGGAGATGCACCGGATGTTCCGAACAGCGCTTCAGACTCCGCATCCGTGCGGCATTCGCTACCCAAGAGGAAAGGCGACGGGGATACCGCTCGGTCCCGAGTCAAAAAAGCCGCTGGAAGTGGGCAAGGCCGAGGTCCTGCACCAGGGCCGCGAAGTGGCGATCCTGGTTTATGGATCGATCCTGGCCGACGTCGAAAAAGCGCTCCCACTACTGAACCAGGAAGGACTGTCGCCCACGTTGGTCAATGCCCGATTCGCCAAGCCGCTGGACCGGGACCTGATCGTATCGCTCGTTACTCAGGGCTTTCAGCTGGTCACGGTGGAAGAACACGTGCTGGCAGGCGGCTTCGGCAGCGCCGTAATGGAACTGCTTCAACAGGAGCGAATGACGGACGAAGAGATCCTGTGTCTCGGCATCCCCGATCGGTTTATCGAACACGGCGACCGGGAATCGGTACTGAGTGAATTGGACTTGGCCCCGGAGGATATCGCCCGGAGAATTCTTGAGTTTCACCGGCACCCGCACGGCCGAAAAACATTGCTGAGTCATTCCAAGTAGGTGACGCCATGGTCAAGAAGATTCGCCCCGGATTCGATCCGGCGCAGTTATTGCGCCAATTCGAGAACCGCGGGTTCTCGCTGACGGAGGTCACCGAGCGGGTGGCCGAAATCCTCGATGCCGTTGCCCGGCGGGGCGATGAGGCGGTGTGCGAGTTCACGCGAAAGTTCGACCGAACCGAATTGAAGCCGTCCGAGTTAAAAGTCCCCGCCGGCGAAATCGAAATCGCCGATCGTGTATTGAGTCCCGATCTCGTCGCGGCCATTGAACTGGCGGTCGAGCGAATCCGCCACTTTCATGAAATGCAGCGCCAAAAGTCCTGGTATGCCGTCGAAGCGGGCGGAATGTTGGGTCAGCAGATTCAGCCGATCGAGCGCGTCGGGGTATACGCTCCCGGCGGGACGGCCGTTCTGTTCAGCACGGCCATTATGAACATCATTCCCGCTCAAGTGGCCGGATGCGATCGCATTGCCGTCACCTCGCCGCCTCAACCGTCGCTGGAAGGCGCGCTCAGTCCGACGATCCTCGCCGTGTGCCACGTCCTGGGACAAAAGGAACTCTACCGGGTTGGCGGCGCTCAGGCCATCGCCGCACTGGCTCTCGGCACTGAGACGATTGAAAAAATGGATATGCTCTGCGGACCGGGAAATATTTATGTAACGGAGGCCAAACGCCAACTTCAGGGGAAAGTACGTATCGACAGCCTGGCTGGACCGACCGAAGTCGTGATTATCGCCGACGAGAAAGCCCGCGCGGATTACATCGCCGCCGATCTCCTGGCGCAACTCGAACACGACACCGCCGCCGCTTCCATGCTTTTGACACCGTCCGAGAAGCTCATCGAAGCAGTCGACGAGGAACTCCAGCGCCAGCGACCGCTTTTAAAGCGCAGTGAAATCCTCTCCAAATCCATCGAACACAATTGCTATCTCGTTCAAACCCGGAATTTGGATGAAGCCTTTGAACTTTCGAATCAACTCGCTCCCGAACATCTGGAGCTGCTCGTGGAAAATGCGTCGAGCCTGGCCCGCCTCGCCCGGAACGCCGGGGCCATCTTCCTGGGAGACTTTGCTCCGGAAGCCGTGGGAGATTACGTAGCGGGGCCGAACCATGTTCTCCCGACGGGACGAACGGCCCGGTTTTCCTCGGGATTGTCGGTTGACGACTTCATCAAAAAGAGCAATCTGGTTTACTTCGATCGGAAAGGCTTTCAGCTACTGGCCGAAGCGGCCATGGTGTTGGCCGAGGCCGAGGGTCTTGACGGCCACGCCAATTCGATCCGGGTTCGGCTTTGAGGAATTTGCTCCCATTGCCGAACGATTAAATGAAGAAAGCCTGCCTTGGGGGGCACAAGCAGGGATGATCAACGACGAGCCAGGCATTCATTCGGGCGGCGGCGAGGATCTTCCGAATTCGCCTTTGGGCTGCGAGGCGGACGCCGTGACTGAGCCTGCGAATCGGCGGGCGCCCCGGCCGCTACTCGTGTTTGTTGGGTGGTTTCTCCTGATCCTGGCCGGGGACCGGTTCATCGAGCATAATTGCGTTGCTCTCCTGCGTGGCCAGCGGCCCTTGCACAACAACGATTTCCGCCATATGTATGCCGCTTCTTGCGTTCTCCACTCGGGGGGGAATTTCTACGACGATCAGACCCTGATGACCGAGGCGGCCCGCCGGGGCATCACCCGCTTGAATCCCTACGTCTATCCGCCCGTGGTCGCCGTTTTGATGTTCCCTCTCGGCAGCCTGTCCTTCAGCCAGGCCGGCTTCGCGTGGTACTTCCTCAACATCGGATTCGCGCTGGGATCCTTCCTGCTGCTGGCTCGCCTTTTGGAACCGGCGGGGCAGCCGTGGAACTTCCTGATTCCAGCGCTTTTAATGGCCACGTCCGAGCCGCTGACGCGAACGCTGACGGCGGGGCAGCTCAATGTCCTTCTGCTGTTCCTGCTGACGCTCTCGGCTTATGGATTGGACCGGGAGAAACCGATTGTTGGAGGGATTGCCCTGGGTATCGCTGCGGCGGTGAAGGTCTTCCCTGCCCTGTTGATTCTCATGTTGTTTTGGCGGCGGCAAGGGAAGGCCGCCGGCGCGGCGCTGGTCACAGCCGTGGGGCTCACGCTCGTCGCAGCGCTGGCGGCGGGATTCGCGGTCACCGCCGACTATGTCGAACTGGTGGGCCAGATGCGTTATGGATCGTCGACGTGGAGTCAATTCGGCCAGCACTTTCATATCGATCCCGCCAATCAGTCTCCCGCAGCCCTGATCACGCGCCTGCTAACGGTCGACGCCCGGGCCGGCCTCAAGGGCGTCGCGTCCCTGCCGGGCCTGGCGAAAGCATTGTGCTACCTCGTAGCACTGGCCCTTCTCGCGGCGACTTCCCTTGTGACGCGACGCCGGGGGAGCACCCCCCAATCGGAGCGAGAAATCCGGCGCTTGGCCTTCGGATTGACGCTGCTGACCGCGTTGCTTCTACCGAGCCTGATGTGGGATCATTACTTGACGATCGCGCTCTTATCCGCCGTCCTGCTTCTTTCGGATTTAACGCGGCGCGGAGTTCGCCCCGAGGTTTTAATGCTGGCGGCCGTGGCGGTTTTTCTCATGAACTTTCCTTATAATTTCTGGAATCCTCTTTTTTCAAGGGGTTGGGCGATCGCGCTGGCTTCAGTGAAACTGCCCGGCGTCCTCATCTTGTTCGGGCTACTTGTCGTCGGACTCCGGGCAAAACACCGTCCTGGGGCCGGGACTTCTTCCCCTGCGGAGGAACAAACTGCGTGAGCGAGCTCTACCGCATGTCTCGCACGGAAGCCCTTCTTCTGGCGTTGTTGCTGGCGCTTGCACTGGGCGCGCGGCTGGATTACGTCCTAAGAATCGACGGCGAGCCGTTCTCCGACATGGCGCATTACGACAAGCTGGCGCGAAGCCTGCTTCGCGGCGAGGGATTCCGCAGCGACGGACGAGTGACCGCCTATCGCCCACCGGCCTATCCGGCATTTGTCGCGCTTGTCTATGGAGCCTTCGGGACCCGCCCCGCCGCCGTACGCGCCATCCAAGCGGTTTTGAGCACGCTTACCTGCGGTCTTTGGTTCTTCGCCGCCCGGCGGTTCCTTCGCGTTAAACTTCTCGAAACCGTCCGGGTGGGGACAATGCCCTTTTCATCTCTGGGCGCGTTGGGAGCCGTCGGCGTCCTGGCGCTTTACGACGAGTGGATCTTCTTTACCGGGCAGCTGTTGACCGAAACTGTTTATGCGTTTCTACTCACAATCTGGTTGCTGGCTTGGCTGGGTTGGCTC
>Ga0272442_10006743_pt1 | contig 15008 bp, 18 predicted proteins | sample SSMForm2O_FD_200262 | JGI IMG/M metagenome (GOLD analysis project Ga0272442, IMG submission 200262) | Marine sediment archaeal communities from Little Sippewissett salt marsh, Falmouth, MA, United States - SSM-Form-2O | ecosystem: Environmental > Aquatic > Marine > Wetlands > Sediment ...
TTGGGTTAATCATTATAATTATTTTTGGAATAATTATATTTTTTATACTAAAAAGAAAAAATAAGAGATCTAAAAAATAATCTATTTCTCGACGGTAGACTTCAAATAGTATTGAAGTCTTGAAGTCATTTATAAAGAACTTATTCTTGGAAAAGTCATGAAAAAACAAACAAACATTGTTTATGCAATCGCATCATTAATGATTGTAATAGTATTAATGATATCCATTATAGCTGTTAGTTATAATAAGAGTGATGATTGGCAATATGATCCTTTGAATATTCCAGAAATGATAGCAAATAAGGTTTTAGGGGGAAACATACAATATAGGGCTGCTACAACTTCTATGGCTGAAGGAGGGATAGGCTATTCAGTTGGAGGGAGTAAAGATATTAATAATTTTAGAGAGAATATAGAGAATAATTATTTTCCAATATATACAGATCTTACATATGAAGGATTATATTATGATTATTATTTTAATACTGGAAATTCTGATGTTTGTAATGACCTTTTCTGTCCATCTTATAGTCATGCAATTTCTAATGATCCATTCTCAAATGAGGAAGAATATTACATGACTGTAGGTCTTAACTCTGGAATACAGAATTTTGAGAGAAAAAAATTAAATCTTGTTATAGTGTTAGATATCTCTGGAAGCATGTCAAGTGCTTTTAATAGATATTATTATGATGATCCTCTTAGAAATGCTACTGAAGAAGATATGAAGAGCAAGATGCAGATAGCTAATGAAGCAGTTGTTCTTTTGACAGAACATCTTAATGAAGATGATAGGTTTGGAGTTGTATTATTTGATAATGGTGCCTATCTAGCTAAGCCTTTATCTTTAGTAGAGGGAACAGATATGGATGCTATAAGGGATCATATTTTAGAAATAACTCCTCAAGGAGGGACAAATATGGCTGCAGGTATGAGTCAGGGAACAGAACTTTTCAATGAATTTTTAGATATTGATAAAACAAAATATGAAAATAGGATTATTTTCTTAACAGATGCTATGCCTAATTTAGGAGAGACTTCAAGAGGAGGGTTATTTGATATGATAAAGAATAATTCAGATAATAGTATATATACGACTTTCATAGGAATAGGTGTTGATTTTAATACAGATCTTGTAGAGAGTCTAACAAAGATTAAGGGAGCTAATTATTATTCTGTACATAATTCTGGCGAGTTTAAAGATAGGATGGATGAGGGATTTGAGTATATGGTAAGTCCTTTGGTTTTTGATTTGCAATTAACTTTTGAATCAGATGGTTGGGAGATAGAGAAGGTATATGGAAGTCCAGAAGCTGATGAATCTACTGGAAGATTAATGAAGGTTAATACTTTGTTTCCTTCAAGAAAGCAGGAAGAAGGAGTAAAAGGAGGAGTTATATTGCTCAGGTTAAAGAGAATAGGGGATAATGATAATATAAGATTAGAGGTAAGTTATGAAGATAGAGAAGGAAATCAAGAATCTAATGAGGTAGATGTGAGTTTTCCAGATGAAGATGCAGAGTATTTTGAGAATATAGGTATAAGAAAAGCTGTTTTACTTGCCAGATATGCTAATCTCGCAAAAACTTGGATACAAGATGATAGAGGTAATGGGCTACCTAGAATAACTCCAGATACAGGAATAATAATTCCAGATGATAATATTCTAGGAGAATGGGAGAGACAATCTGTTCCTCTGAGAGTATCAGATGATTATAAAGAATTATTTGAGGATTTTTATGAGTATTTTGAACAAGAAATGAATTCAATAGGAGATAGTTCTTTAAGCAAGGAACTTGATATAATCAATAAGCTGGCTGATTATTAATATAATCACAAGCTTTAAAAAACATAGTTTTCATTATTTCTTATGGAAGTTAATATTCTTAAAGATGAAAAAGACAATCTGGTTATGAAAGTAGATAATCAGACAGTAGTAGAGCTTCTTAGGGTTTATCTTAATAAAGATTCTGCTGTAGAGATGGCTGGTTGGAAAAGAGAAGATCCTAATAAACCTGTTGTTTTTGAGATTAAGACAAAAGGGAAAACAGCTAAAAAAGCATTGGGTGATGCTATTGCTGCTGTAGAGAAAGATACAGGCAAGTATCTTAATGAGTTTAAGAAAGCTAAGTAATAAAGAGTTCTGATAGCTTAAGATGGCTGAATATATTGTAGTATTTGAGTTTAAAGAGCCTTTTCTTGATTATGGTGAAGGAGATAGGACATGGACTTGTTTTAGGGATAAGGATTCTTTTATGAATTGGTATGATGATGATAAGAGAAAGAGGTTTAGGGTATTAAGGTATGGTATTACAGAGAAAGAAGCTGGAAAGCTTACAAGAGCAACTGGTAAGAAGATGAGAATAATAAGGCAGGCTAGGATAATAGCTTGTAGGATGAATCTTGCTGAGAGGTTATATTGATTATGTTACAACAATCCTTATAACTAATTCTTACTTCTTTATTATATGAGTATAGATTATAAATCTTCAAGAAAAATATCTACAGGAAGCTTTGATTTTAATAAATGGCTCTTTGGAGGATATGATATAGATATAATAACTACATTATATGGGCCAGCTGGTTCTGGAAAAACAAATTTTTCTATGCTTGTTGCTGCTAGTCAAGCAAGAAAAAAGAAAAAAGTAATATATATAGATACAGAAGGAGGATTTTCAGTAGATAGGTTTAAACAAATTATAGGAGAAGATGCAGATAATTTGCTGGAAAATATATTATTATTAAAACCAACTAGTTTTGATGAGCAAGAGGAGAGTTTTGAGAGACTTCTTAAGGAAATAAAATTAGTTCTTCCTGGTGTTATTATAGTAGATGGCATGACTATGCTTTATAGGCTTGAATTAGCAGAAGCCAGAAAGAAGAATAGTAAAAAGAATATTGATTTGATTAATTCAAAACTTGCTAGACAGATGAGAATTTTGAATGAAGTAGCTAGGAAAAAGAAAATACCAATCATTATAACAAATCAAGTATATAACGAGTTTTTGTCAGAAGAAGAGATTAAAAGAGGAGTAGAAAAAAAGGTAAATATGGTTGGAGGAGATATTCCTAAGTATTGGAGCAAGTGTATTATTGAGTTAAAGAAGGAAGGATATAAGAGAAAGGCCATATTAAGGAAGCATAGGAGCCTTCCAGAGAAGGAGATAAGTTTCGAAATAGTTAATTCAGGTATCAGGAAAAGAGGGATATTTTAGTTGATTTTATAAACTCTTTTTTGTTTAGAGAAACATGAATCATCATAGAAAAAAAGAGTTGATTGCTTTAGCTGTTGTTCTGATAATCTTGATAATATTAGTTGTTTTGACAAGAACTTTTAAAGATACATTTTCAGTAGCATCTTTAAAGGAATATATAAATGGTTGGGGTATACTTGGTCCTTTAGTCTTGATTTTTCTTTATATTATACAAGGAACAATAGCAATAATTCCTTCATATGTGCTTATGGTTTTAGCAGGTACTTTGTTTGGTTTTTGGATGGGTAGTTTATACTCATTAGTTGGATGTGCGCTCGGAGCTTCTTTAACATTTTTAGTTGCTAGAAAACTTGGTAAGCCTTTTGAAAAAAGATTTATTACAAAAGAACATATAAAACACTTTGAAGAGTTATTTAAAAAACATGGAATATCTGTTGTCTTTTCAGGGAGGACCGTAGCTCCTATTTCACATAATATATTATCCTTTACAGCTGGATTGACAAATATGAGTTTTAATAAATATTTTTGGGCTACTTTTTTTGGCTTCATGCCCACTGTTTTTTTATTAGCCTATTTTGGAACAAGATTGACAGAGGGATTCAGTTTAATAAATATTACTATATTGCTTGTGTTGATAATTGGTTTTGTAATCATGATTAGAAACCATAAGAAAGTTCACGAGTTCTTCCATAAAATTCATATGAAGTTTAAGAGAAAGTAAGAATATTTATAAATCTCTTTATTATCTACTATTCATGGAGAAATCAAGAAAATCTATGTTAGTAACTTTTATTCTAGCTACCCTAATAGTCGGTTTGTTTTTTGGAAGAAGCATTTTTCTAGGATTTAGGGGATTGTCTAAAAGTATAACTGGCAATGCACTTCAAGATCCTAATTTATTATCTAATCTTCTCATCCCATCTGCAGTAACTTCTTTATTATTATCTATAATCGGATTGATTACAATCATTTTATTAGTTATTAAAATCAGATCAATAGGGGTAGCTAAAACTTTTCCTTTTAAGAATTATGTAATTTCCATAAGCATAATATTTGTTATCTATATTATTAATTATCTTATTACTTTATTTCCTTACGGCAATATAGCAGTTGTTATCATTAATCTTGTCTTACAGATTATGATATATGGGATTTTACTTCCTTATATTCTAGTTGCCCAAATAGGTTATATCTGTCTAATACTTAGGGGAGATATAAGAGATATATTAAAATAATAAAATGAAAAAAAAGAGGGTGTTTTCGATTTTAATAATAGTCTTAATTGTTTTTATTGCTGGTTGGATTATTTATTTTAATCAAAATCATGGTTTTTTTATTGTATCTAGGCCTTATTATGATGAGACATATGTTACATTGAGATTTGATGATGGTCTTAAATCTCAGATAAAGGCTTTTGAGATATTGAAGAAATATAATTTTTCAGGAAGCTTTTATATTATCACAGATAAACCCGACTCAGATATAGAATGGGAGAGGGATTATTATCTGAATTGGGAGGATATTAATGAGATAAGCGAGTTTATGGAGATAGGCAGTCATGCTAAAGGCCAGAGAGATATGTCTAGAATAGGTGATTATGAAGAAGAGATAGCAGGAAGTAAAAAAAGACTAGAGGAAAAAGGGTATAATATAAGCACATTTGTATATCCTGCTGGTAATTATAATCGGCAGGTATTAAGAGTTGTTGAGGAAAATTATGATTGCGCTTCTTCTCAAGATGTCGGAAATAATGCACCTCCAATTAGGCCTCATTTGTTAAAGAGTTTTACAATAAGATATGGAAATGATATGGGCACTGTTAAAAGAGTGATTAAAAAAGGCAAATGGAATATTATCACTTTTCATGATATCGGAGATGTTAATTATGAAAAGGCTCCTGTTATTTTTAGAAGAGTTATAGATGTTGGGAGGATTGAGGAAGAATATTTTGAAGAGATAGTGGAGTATTTAAATAAGGAAAATATAACAATAATAACAATGGATGAAGGGTGTAGGTTATTAACATGAGAAAAAAACAAAAAAAGAGAGATAAGAAAAAAAAGACACTTAAGATACTTACGATAGTTTTGCTTATATATGTAATATTCTTTTTATATAATAATATTAATCTTGGGCCAAAAAGAACATATATTTTTTATGAGTCCTTAAATGTTAAGGAGAATACAATAGAATATAATGATTATATTGTTGAGAAAGCAAAACCTATTTTTATTGATAAGGGAGATAATGCTGTTTTATTATTGCATGGTATGGGTGGTAGTCCTTTTGAGATGAGTGAGATGGCAGAATTTTTAGCAGACAAGAATATTACTGTTTTTATTCCTTTGATGAAAAGTCATGGGAGGACATATAAGGATATGGGAGGGATGGATGCTGAAGAATTGTATGAGGAAAGTCTTGAGTATGTTAATATATTAAAGCAGAATTATGATGAAGTGTATGTTGGGGGATTGAGTACAGGAGGAAGTCTTGCCTTGAAACTTGCAGAGAATGAGGATCTTGAGGGAGTTATACCTCTTGCTGCTCCTATTACATATGGTGCTGATTTTTTGAAAGGAAGCACTATTTATTTTTTTAGAGTAATGAAGGTTTTAACACCAAGTCTTAGAAGAATAATATATGGATTGGCTAGAGATCCTATTGTACATGAGACATTGCCTTCTTTTGATAGATTACCTGTTAGGATATTAATAGAAGGAGAGTTATTAAAAAAAGAAGTGATGAATAATCTTGATAAGATAGAAGAACCTATCTTGATTTTGCAATCTAGATTTGATAATAGGGCTGCTCCTTCATCTGCTCAGTATATTTATGATAATGTTAATTCTGAAGATAAAACATTGCTCTATCTGAATAATTCAGGCCATGTTATAACAATGGATTATGATAAGGAATTAGTTTTTGAGGAGATATATGATTTTATTTTAAGGTAAATTTCTTTGCTAAATACTTTTGTACAATATAAAAACAAGTAAAGGCAACAAAATAAGCTCCAAGTACATCTATAGAATAATGGACGTGCATTGCTAGAACAGCGAAACCCATGATAAATGAAGCTGCTAAGAAAATTGTTTTTAATAATTTATCTTTCATAAATAAAGAGGCAATAAAAGGCATTCCTGCATGTCCTGATGGAAATAAATCCTGAGTAAAATAATATCTGCTAAGGTTTCCTATTGGTAACCCTATATCATCTATTCTTGGAAATGGAGCACCTAAGTGGGTTACAGAGAATAATATAGATCTAATAATCATGAATAAACTCATTGTTAAAACAAAGTTAGGGGATTCTTTTGGATATTTGAAGATAAATATTAATGTAAAACCAGTGACGATCAGATAATATCCATAGGTAGTCAGCCAGTTTAGATTTATTAATGGAATTACATCATGTAAAAAATCTCCAGAAGGAGGGATATTAAAACTCTCTGCATAAAAACCCATTATTTTATAGGATATTATTGCAAATCCTAATATTAGTAAAACAATAATCACTCTTGTGATATTTGCTCTATTCTTTAGATAACTAAATAATATTTTTTCTTTTTTTTCTGAAAATTTCCCCTTTTTTTTCATCTTATTAATAGCAAGTTTTCATTTAATTAACTTTCTTTTCTTCTTCTTTTTGTTGCCTACTAGGACATTCTGGATTAAAGCAGAATATCCAAGGACGCTTGCCTTTTTTTATTGACATTAACATTTTGAAATTGCAATGCTCGCATATTTTATCTGTTGTTTTTATTAGGGCATTTGGAGGTAAGGAATAAGTTGTCTTGCATTTCGGATAGGCATTACACGCTACAAAATGTCTTCTATTTTTTGGAGAGTATTTTATTGTCAACATCCCTTTTTTGCATACAGGGCATTGCATTATCTCATTTGCTTTTTCTTCTTGTTTCCAGGATTCTTCTGTTGCTTTTATAAGATCTTTTCCTATTTTTTCTTGGTTTTTCTTAAAATCTTTTGAGATCTTTTCTAGTGTTTTTTTACTATCTTCTAAGACTTCTTGTTCTTTTTTTTCAAGTTCTTGTTTTTTTGGATTTATCTGCATAGACTCCATATCTTTTTCTATCTCACGTGTAAGCTTTTCATCTATAATTATTGGAGAGTGTTCTTCTAATGAATTAATAATATGCATCCCTAATACAGTGGCTTTTATTGATTTATTATCCATTATATAGTTTCTGTCATAAAGGGTTTCTATTATATTGGCTCTAGTTGCTTTTGTTCCAAGGCCTCTTTTTTCTAATTCTGTTACAATAGAAGCTGGAGAATATCTTTTTGGAGGTTTTGTTTTATCTTCTTCTATTGTTACTTTTTCGATTAATGCTTTACCATCCATATCATTTAGTTCTTTTTCTTTTAACTTAGCTTTGTAAACTTCCATCCAAGCTTTTCTCCTTATCTCAAGCCCTTTTGCCTTGAATTTTAATTCGTTTATCTCTGCTGTTATTGTTTTATTTTCGACTATTGCATCTTCGCAGAAACAGGCTATAAATCTTCTAACAATCAGATCATATATCTTTTTTTCATCTTCATTCATAGCACCAAATTCTCCAGTAGGGTATATAGAAGGGTGAGCTGGATCTGATTTTTTTCCTTCAACAGGTTTTTTTCTTTTAGTTAGTTTTACTTCTTTGTCATACATTTTAGAAAGTCTTTTTAAGATGTTTTTTGGATTTATCGAATCAGGGATTTTTTGAGAAGATGTTCTTGGATATGATATGAGTCCATTTAAATATAGCTGCTGAGCTATCTGGAGTGTTTTACTTGGGGTAATTGAGAAGAAGCTATAAGCTTCTGTCTGTAAACTTGTTAAATCAAAAGGGGAAGGAGGAGGGATTATCTGCTCTGTCTTTTTTGTAGAGACATCACATTCTTTGTCTTTTAGATTTTCAAACTTTTTTAATTCTTTTTTATCGATTATATCTTTTATGTATTTAACTCTTAACTTATTTGTTTTATCTTTTTGATCTATTATATCAAGGAATATCCTCCAGAAAGGAGTTGGTACAAATGCTTGAATTTCCTTTTCTTTTTGTACAATTAAATTTAGAGCTGGTCCTTGAACTCTTCCAATAGACATTATTCTGAATCTTCCTGCTGATTTGATAGAATTCATTAAGGCCCTAGATAGATTAATACCATAGAACCAATCTAGGTAGTGTCTTGTCTCACCAGCTATTGCTTGTCCCCAATCTATATTTGCACTTGCATCCTTATACGCTTTTTCTATTTCTTTAGCTGTTAAAGAACTGAATTTCATTCTCTTCGCATCTGGCTGATTTGCAATAAATCTAACAACGTTATATCCTATTACTTCTCCTTCTGTATCATAGTCTGTAGCCACTATGATTTCTTTTGCTTTTTTTACAAGTCTGGCTATGGCCTGATAATATTTTTTTGTAAAATCTTTTTTTCTTACTTCGAAATTTGGTTTCCAGGATATATTAAAAACAGGATAATCAGATCCTTTTTCATCTTGACTTAAAGAGAACAAATGGCCTACTGCACAAGCTACTATGATGTTCTCATTATCTCTCTGAAATTCATAATAACTGACCCCAGATGAAGCAATCTTTCTTGCTTTTCCTTCAGAAAGAGCCATAGATATTTTTGAAGCTGCTTGAGGTTTCTCTGTCACTATGAGTATTGCCTTGCCTGTAAGTTTTTTGATTTTAGGTTTTAATGGTTTAGAGACAGTCTTTTTTGATGAAGTAGATTTTTTTGTTGTTCTTTTGGCTGTTCTTCTTTTTGTTGGTTTTCTTCCAACTTGTTCAATTATCTCTAATTCTTCTCTTGGTGGTTTTTGTATAGCAGCTACTTCTGTTGTATGTTTTGGTTCTGTTAAAGGAATGTATTGCTGTTTTTTTCCTGTCTTTGGTGTTTTTGGCATTTTATTTTAATCTTTTCATTTCTTGTATTCTTTTATTTGCATCAATTGATTGTGTGAAAAACTTCCAGAAAACCCTAGAAAGCCACTCTGTCCATTCCTTATCCTTTACAGTATAGAATATATAAATCTTTTTGTCCAGCTCATGTATCTTTCCTGTTGGTTCTTTTATTTCTTTTATTCTAAAAAACTTATTATCTACTATAAAAGCTCTTATTGGATGTTCTGTATGCCTTATATCTATTGCCTGTTTTCCGTACTTGAAGTTTAAGGCTAGAACTTTTTCTATGTTTTCTTTACCTGCGATATCCACCCTACATAATATTTTAATAGAAACATTTCTTTTTACTAAGTCCTCTAATATTTTCATAATATCTATTGATTTGTTTTTTAGATTTGTGAAGGATAAGTTTCCTGAAAAAATTAATAATTGTTTTTTTGTAGAATTTAGAAGTTCTGCTAGTTCTTTTAGATTAGTTGAGTTTTCATCTACTTTTTTTTCAACTATGACTTTTTTGTTTTTATTGTCTATATGCTGATATATATCAAATGCAGAGAAGTCTTCTTTTCTTTTTGCAATAGATATCTGTTGCTCAAGTTTTTCTTGAAAAACATTTTTAGATAATTTTTCAACAGAAGCCCAATAGACTATCTTTAATGCCCCTCTTGTTCCTTGTCTAAATGTCTTTATAGCAATAGTTCCAAATTCTTTTTCTATTTCTTGTATATACCTATCTGCTGTTCTCCAACTTACACTAAGATGCTCTGCTATCTCCTGCATAGATCTTGGCTGATTATATACAAATTCTTCTATTTTGTTTATTGTCTTATTATCTAAAACCATGCTATGATATCGTTTTTTTAGTATATAAATCTTGTGCAACACTGCGGACAACTTTTGTACAGAAAAAGGGATATAGTTGCAAACTCTTTGTATATATAAGTAAAATGGCAAGGAGAAACAAAAAAATGACCAAAAAATACATCCTAACAGGAGGGCCAGGAAGTGGAAAGAGTTCCATAGTCTTAGCTCTTGAAGATATGGGTGAGCACATCATAAGAGAAGCTGCTGAAGATGTAATCAGAAGAGAGCAGGCAAGAGGATACAAAGAACCTTGGTTTGAAAAAGGTTTTCAAGAAAAAATCCTAGGATTACAGATTCAAAGAGAAGAAAGGATTCCAAAAGAAGCAGAAAGATGCTTCTTGGATAGAGGAATATATGATGGACTAGCTTACTCAGAAAAAGGATCTGAGATCTTTAAGAGAATCAGAGCAATGGACCAAGGATATGAAGGAAAGGTCTTCTTAGTAGAGAATAGAGGATCTACAGAGAAGACGCAGGTTAGAAGAGAGAGTCAAGAAGAAGCTCTAGAAGTAGAGAGAAACCTGGAAAGAATATATAAGGAACTTGGATACGAAGTAATCAGAATTCCTGACGCAACTGTAGAAGAAAGAACTAAGCTAGTACTAGAGAATCTTTAAACTAGATAAGGAAAGGAAAAGAAAAATGGAAACAATGAGACACAATGGTTGGATGTGGTATGACGTAATGCATGATTTGGAAAAAGCAGGATTAGAAGGAGTTATAATAAATCCCCTTACAGTTGATCCCAGTGGATTTTGTGCAGGAGAGATAGGTGGAGAGAGATTTTGCTTGAGCTGGGGCAAGGATATGTTTTTGATGGTTAGTATGTTAAAAGATAATGGTGTTTTTGAGAGAGTGAGAAATGCTTTTTCAAAAGTTGTAGAGTATAATCCTTTTTGTAGATATCAGGAAGAGAGTGGATTAATAACTTATGAATGGGATAAAAGAGATCCTGATGGAAGATATGCTGAGTTGGAAAGGGAGGAGAAGATAAATTTAGAGAGAATTGAAAATTAATAGAGAATGAAAAGAGGGCTTATCATGAGATATTAAATGATAAATAATATTATTGTAGAGGGTCCTGATTGTTCAGGTAAAAGTACTGTTGTAGAGAGAGTTAAAAATATGCTTCATTGGGACTCAAAATCTCTACATCATTTTGAGGGAGATCAGTTTTATAGATATTTAAAAGAATATTCTATAAATAAGAAAACTGTTTTTGATAGAAGCCATTTTTCAGAAATTGTGTATTCTATTTTGTGGAGAGGGGGAAATCCTTTTTCAAATTGTGAAGAAAAAATATTGAATGAATTATGTAAAAATAAGTTCTTAATTATTTTTGTATGTCCTGAATTAAAAGTTTTAGAAAAAAGATATAAGGAAAGAAATTTTGAACAGCAAATTAAGTTGAATGAGTTGGTTAGATCTAGAGAGTTATTTATAGATGTTGTTAAGAATTTACCTATTTTATTCTATGAATCAAAAGATTATCAAGAATTAGATTCTTTGTTAAAAAAAGTTAGAGGGATTGTAAAATGAAATTATATGTTATTCCTACTGAGACAAGATGTAATGCTAGCTGTGGATTTTGTATCACAAGGTTTAGGAATCTTAAGGGAAAAGAATTTTTAGAATTGGATGATCTAGAAAAAATTCTAGAGAGTTTAGATCTTACTAAAATTGAGATAACTGGTGGAGGAGAGCCCTTGTTAAATAGGGATATTAAAGATATTATTAATAGTTGTCATAAAAAAGCTTTTACACAATTATATACCAATGGAGGTTTAGTTGAAAGAACTGATTTAGGCAACTTGGATGTTTTATGCATATCAAGAGCTCATTATGATTGTTCTAGAAATAATGAAATAATGGGAATTGATTATGATTTAGAAGCTATAAAACAAAAAGGAATTCCAATTAAGTTTTCTTTATTATTGCATGGCTCTGGAATAAATACTGCAGAAGATGTTGAGAGATATTTGGCATGGGCAAAACAGGAGGGTGCTTTTAAAGTTGTAGTGAGGCAAATGATGCCTTATGATTATGCAGGAGAATTATCAGGAGAGTTTGTTGGAGCAGAAAAAGTTTTCAGAGATTTGGGAATAAAAGATTTCCAAAGAGTTGAGGAAGGAGCAAATTTTGATTATGAGGGTATGGCTGCTTCTATTAAATATTCTCCTTGTGATTGTAATGAGCAGTTATTTCTGCATGCTAATGGAAGTCTCGGGAAAATAGAATGATACTTACTGGTTCAGAAATAAAAGAGCAGGTCTTAAAAAAGAGGATTCATATAAAACCTTTTATAGAGAAGAATTTGAATCCAAATAGTTATAATTTTAGGCTTGGAAATAAATTAAAAGTATATAAGTCAAGTATCTTGGATGCAGCTAAGATAAATGAATATGAAGAAATAGAAATACCTGAGGAAGGTTTTGTACTTGAGCCTGGAAAACTTTATTTGGGCCATACTATTGAAGAGATGGGTTCTGATTTTTTTGTACCCACAATGCAAGCTAGAAGTTCGATTGGAAGACTTGGGTTGTATATTTATTTGAACTCTGGATTAGGAGATATAGGATTTAAGAGGCAATGGACCTTAGAACTTAATGCAATCCATAGATTAAGGGTTTATCCTGGAATGAAGATAGGGCAGATGTTATTCTGGAAAACTAAAGGCAAAATAATTCTCTATAATGGGAAATATAAAGATTCAAAAGGTCCAGAAACTAGTCAGATATGGAAAGATTTTATAGCTCAATAACCTTTCCTGATTTTCCTACATTTATTACTCGAGTTTTTCCTACTTTTTCTTCAACACCTTCAAGTTCATGTATATGTCCTGATAGGAAGATATCAGGCTGGAATTTTTCAATTGCCTGCCTAATTCCTTTGCTTCCTGGAATTCCAGATAGTTCTGATTTTGTATCTGCAGCATGTATATGGCTTACCATGATTTTCTTTTCTAGATTTTTTATTTTTTCAAAATCCTTTCTTAGATGTTCAAAGGTTGGTTGATCAGGAGGGAATAATGTCCAGTCTGCAGCTCCTATCCCAAATATCCCTACATCTTTATATTTCAGATAATGATCCTCTATATTTTTTACATTATATTCTTTTCCAAATGATTTTGCTTCTTCTGCTGTTTCCCAATTTCCAGGAACAAATACAACTGTCTGATGTCTTTGTTTGAATGGTTTGATGATATCTTTTGTTTTTACTAATCCAAATAAATCACCTGTTAGAATGACAAGATCTACATGTTCTTTTTCTGCTTTTTTTGCAAGTCTCTCAGCTGTTTTTGGATCTCCATGAAAATCTCCTGCAGCTAGCACTTTAAGTTTCTCTTTTTGATCTCTTTTTGATCTCATATTACTAAGAAATAGACAAGGTTTAAAAATTATACTCCTTTATAATTATATGATAAAAAAGTGGTTGATTAAGAGATTCTTCGGATTTATTATATTCTTCTTTGTTTTCTTTATTGTATCTTTGATTGTATATTCATTTATATCTGCAAGAACTAATATCAGCTCGTTAGAATCTAACATCAATAGTATAAGGGTGATAATAGGCCAGGGTATCTTTACTAATTTTATGTCAAACTTAACTAGCCTGTCAGAGATATTAATATTTCAGAACATCATTTTTTTTATTTCTATTGTATCATTTGGAGCCTTGTTATGGTATGTCTTTAGATTATATTTTATTCAGAGAAAAAATGCTATTATTGATCCTTTAACAGAACTGTATAATAGGAGGGCTATTATGTTTGGATTGAATAAAGAGATTGCTAGATCCAAGAGACACCAACATGATCTTTCTATAGCAATTGTAGATATTGATTATTTTAAGCAATATAATGATTTGGTGGGGCATGTTGAAGGAGACAATGCACTAAGAAGAGTAGCAAATATTCTTAAGAAGAATATCAGGACAGGTGATACAGTGGGAAGAATAGGAGGGGAAGAGTTTCTAATTGTCTTTCCAGAGACAGATGTAAATAGTGCAGCAAGAGTCTGCGAGGATTTAAGGAAAAAAGTTTTTTCAGCTAGATTCAAAGGAGAGAATAACTTGCCTAATGGATGTTTATCTATAAGTTCTGGCATTGCTGGAATATCTAAGGGAAGAGTGCCAAAAACAACTAAGTTTATGGAAGATGCAGACGAGAAATTATATAAATCTAAATCTTTAGGAAGAAATATTGTATCTTATTAGCCAGGACACCAGGGTTTCCTAGAAGCAACCCTCTTTTGAATTACTCTGCTTTTATCTCTTTAAAACCAGTATATTTCCACAATGCTTTTGGAATTTTTATAGAACCATCTTTTTGTTGATGATTTTCCATGATTGCAACAAGTGCACGAGAGGTAGCAATCACTGTATTATTTAAAGTATGAGCAAAATAATTTCCTTGGCCCTTGTTTATTTTTATATTAAGTCTTCTTGCTTGAGCTGCTTCCATATTTGTTAGGGATGTTATTTCAAAATATTTTTTTTGTCTTGGAGACCATGCTTCTAAGTCTGCAGATTTTGCTTTTAGGTCTGCTAGATCTCCTGAGCAACACTCTAGAACTCTTATTGGGATTTCTAATTTCTGAAAAAGCTCAATAGAATAGTTCAACATTTTATCATACCAATTATATGATTCTTCTGGTTCACATATAACAATCATCTCTTGCTTATTAAACTGATGAGTTCTATATATGCCTTTTTCGTCTATACCATGACTTCCTATTTCTTTCCTGAAACACATAGAGTATCCTGTTTGTAAGACAGGCAGATCTTTTTTTTGAAGAGTTTTATCTATAAATTGCCCTATTAGGGGGTGCTCTGAAGTTGCAATCAGATATAAGTCTTCATCTTCTATTTTATATGCCATTGCATCAATTTCTGCATTTGAGTAGACCCCTGTAAGAATATTTTTCCTTATCATTAAAGGAGGTTCAACATATTGAAATCCTTTCTTTATCATAAATTCTCTTGCGAAATTTATCAAGGCCATATTTAGTTCTGC
>Ga0272442_10006746_pt1 | contig 15007 bp, 17 predicted proteins | sample SSMForm2O_FD_200262 | JGI IMG/M metagenome (GOLD analysis project Ga0272442, IMG submission 200262) | Marine sediment archaeal communities from Little Sippewissett salt marsh, Falmouth, MA, United States - SSM-Form-2O | ecosystem: Environmental > Aquatic > Marine > Wetlands > Sediment ...
TGACGTGGAGTACTTGCTCTCAAAAATTGCGCCGAAAGAGAAAGTCACAGAAGGTGTTAAAAAGCGCAAGTTACTCCCGGACAAGAAGATTAAGAAGAAGGAAATGGTTTACAGCTATGAGCAGGGCATTTCGGATGAGGCGGTTGAAAAGCTCGAAACAGCCAGACGCCGGCTTGAGAGTGCGTTGAGCTACCTTAACAGCAAGGGCTTGTACGAGCTGCGTAACGAAAAGGAGGCTTTTGACGAGTCCGTTGCCGGAACCTGGAGCGATGACGAGGAGAGCAGGATTTACCCCGAGCTTGAAGTGATAAAGCAGGTGGCGTCTGATTTTGGCATTCGCCTCCCAACGCCCAAGCCCAAGCGCCCGCCAACTAAGAAAAAAAAGGTTCCCGGAAGGCAGAGCTTGAGGGATAACAAGCCACCAAGAGTTCGCAGGCCTAAGCCCGCTAAAGGCAAGTAGCCCCCCCTCTTTTTCTCTTTATTTTAAATAGCCCGGCTTCGAATATTTTTCAATGGAAGTAATAGACATTGGCAGCTGGAACGCTTACGACCAGGCCATGGGCGCTGCTAAGAAGGCAATACTGGCTGACGAGGCGGTCGTGCTCCCTACTGACACTCTTTACGGGCTCTGCGCTAGCTCGCTTAGCAAAAAGGCTTTGGATAATATGGTTGGGATTAAGCGCGAGCGCGAGCACAAGCCAATCGCGGTAATTGTTTCTGACTTGAGGATGATGAGGAAGTACTGCGAGGTCCCGGACAAGGTCGCAGTCTTCCTTCAGCAGCTAATGCCCGGCCCGGTAACAGTTATTCTTAAGAAGAAATACGAGTTCCCTGAGGCAATCACTAAAACAGATAAAGTGGGCGTGCGCATACCCCACTATATTTTTACTACAAAGCTTGTTTCAGGGCTCGGCTTCCCGCTCGCTGCAACCAGCGCGAATGTTTCAGGGGAGCAGGCGCCTAACAACGTTTCAGAGCTTGACGAGCGCGTTTCCGAGCGCGTTGCAGTTGTTGTTGACGGGGGGCCGACTAGGTGGAAGCGGGGCTCTACAGTAATTGACTTCACGCTTGAAAAGCCAAAGATTTTGAGGGAAGGTGCACAGAATGTATTCGTATCACAACTCCTTGAGGATTATGCTTCATGGGAGCCTCCTACGCCTATCCAGTGATGTTTACGTTCCGGCGGAGGACTCTTTTCTCCTAGCCAGCCATGTCTTAAGGCGCGCTAGGGGCAGGGTTCTTGACGTTGGGACCGGGTCGGGCGTTCAGGCAGTGCTCGCAGCACAGCAGGCTGACAGCGTTTTAGGCGTGGATGTTAACAAGGAGGCTTTGACGCTGGCTAAGCAGAATGCTTTGCACAACGGCGTCCATGAAAAGTGCGAGTTCAGGCACAGCAACCTTTTCTCAGGGATTAAGAGCTCTGAGAAGTTTGATTTTATGGTGTTCAACCCCCCTTACCTGCCTACTTCGCCTGAAGAGCTAACCGCGGGAATTGTTGACGCGGCTTGGAACGGGGGCAAGGACGGGAGGAAGGTGATAGACCCGTTCCTAGAGGGGTTTGGTAAGCACTTGAAAAACGGTGGCGAGCTGTTAATGCTCCACTGCGACTTAGCTGACACGCAGAAGACCCTCCGTGCCTTGCACAATAAGGGATTTGGGGTACGGCTTTTGGAAGAGCGCGAGGTATTCCCCGAGGTCCTCTCGGTTATCTCGGCGTTTAAAAAGTGATGTAATGCGTGTTTCTGATGTTCGAATTGTCCTAGTCTGCCCCGAGTACAATGTTAACCTGGGCTTTGTGGCTAGGGCCATGAAGAACATGGGCTTCAGCAACCTTTTTCTTGTAAGGCCGAAGGCGGATAAGAAGAGCCTTGACGCTAGGAAGTACGCGAAGCACGCTCAAGACTTGCTAAAAAAGTCTGTTACTGTTAGCTCTCTTGATGAAGCAATCCAAGGCTGCTCGCTAGTTGTAGGCACCACTGGCATTCAAAAGCGCGGCAACCAGTGCCTCCGCAGCCCAGTTCCTTTGCGCGAGTTCGCTGAACGGGCTAGTAAGAGAAGGGGAAAGCTAGCTATTTTGATTGGGAGGGAGGGCACTGGCTTAGCCCAGTCAGAGATTAAGAAGTGTGATTTTGTTGCCACAATACCAGCTAACCCAGAGTACCCCGTAATGAACATTTCTCACGCGCTCGCAGTAATCCTTTACGAGCTCAGGTACTCGCTTGAGGGAGCGCCCGAGCCTATTGAAAAGGCTGCCTCGCCTGCTAAAAAGAAAGAGGTTTACAAGAGCTTTTCCTCAATGGTTTCTGCTTACTCTAGCGGCTTGCGTAACCCCGCGAAAATACGCCTCTCTTTAAAGCGGCTGGTGGGAAGGGCGCTGATAACTGACTTGGAGGCTTCGGCGTTGCTCGGCGTTTTGAAGAAGGCTGAGGCTGATGTTCAAGAGGCTAATAAGAGAAGTAGAAAGAGAAAAAGTGGTTGAGGCGGTTTGGGGATTACTTTTTCTTTTTAACGATTTTCACTTTAGAGGGCGTTAAAAGGATTTTCTCGTTGTCAATCCTCGCGATGTCGCCGTTGATTTTGGTGACAAAGGTCTTCAGGCCCTCAACAAGCGCTTTGAGCTTAGCCTGGTTCCTGAGCATTGGGGTCATGTTGAGCAGGATGATGTTCTTTTGCTTTAGCTCGTCCTGGATTACCTTCAAGTCCGCCTCGCTCTCGAGTGCTACTGGCTTGATGTAAAAGTCGGCTGCCTCGTTCAAGACGTCGATGTTCTCGAGGTCCATTGTGTCCATGTACTCTTCAATGTCCATGTCCTTGCTCAGTCCAAGCGCTTTAGAAAGATTCTGGAATATACCCATTACAGTTCACCTCTACCTCGTTAAGTCTTTTAATCGCAAAGTCTTATTAAAGCTTTCTACCAAAAGTTTTTTGCTTGGTTTAGTTTTTCAGGGCTCTTTAACCCTTAGAACAATTGCTCTGACAGGTCTTATAATCAAGGGGGACTCTCATGCAATCTTTCGACGACATACTATCTAGGCCCACTATTTTCCGGGACCGCAACGTCTTATCCCCGCACTACATTCCAGAGACGCTGCCGCACAGGGAGAAAGAGATAGAAAAGATAATGAAAGCAGTGTCCCCTGCGCTGCTTGGGCAGAGGCCCAGGAACATACTCATTTACGGCAAAACGGGCACTGGAAAAACTAGTTCTGTTAAGTACGTGGTTGAAAAGTTCCAGTCCCACCCCTCAGAGTCAAAGGCCAAGGTCTGCTACATTAACTGCAGGGTTTACAACTCGCGCTACCGCGTGGTACAGCACGTGATAAAAGAGTTCATCCCAGAGTATGACAAGGCGGGCTATGGCCTCGCTTTCTTGTACGAGAAAATGCTTGACTGGATAGAAGAGGACGGCAAGTGCCTGTTAATTGTTTTGGACGAGGTTGACATGGTCAAGGACTTGGACGACCTCACTTACACGCTCACACGCAGCAACGATGACTTGGAGAAGGGCGCTGTTTCCATAATCGGGATTTCCAACAAGCTCTCTTTCAAAGAGCGCTTGGACCCTCGCTCGCGCTCAACGCTTTTCGAGACCGAAATGGTTTTCTCTCCTTACAGTTCTTTCCAGCTGAAAGAAATTCTTAAGCAGAGGATTGCAATCGGGTTTAACGAGGGAAGCGTTGACGAGGCTGCAGTGAACTTGGCTGCGGCGATTGCCGCGCAGGACAATGGCGACGCGCGCTATGCCCTAAAGCTATTGCTCAAGGCGGGCGAGATTGCCGAGGACGAGGGCTCCCAGGAGCTTGTTGACAAGTTCGTGGAGCAAGCGAGGAAAACAGTTGACGAGGACATTTCTTTCGAGGCTATTAGCACGCTCCCAAAGCACCAGCAGCTCGTTCTCCGCGCTATCGCGGGCTTGCAGCTCGAGGGCGCTAGGTACTCTCGCTTGGGAAACAACGGGGATAACGGCTCAGCGCTTCTTTCAGGCGAGGTTTACGAGAAGTACGTTCAGACCGCTAGAGTTTTCAGGAGCGAGGCTAGGAGCGCCCGCTGGTACCGAGAGTACTTAAGCGACCTGGAAATGCTCGGGCTAATCACCATGACAGAGTCAGGGAAGGGCCAGAGGGGGCACACCAGGTTCATTAAGCTCGCTTACTCCCCAGAGAAAGTGAAGAAGATTACCGAGGCTAGCTTGTATGGCGAGTAAAGCTAATTTCAAGGAGCTCACGCGGTTTGTTTACGAGTGCGGGCAGCTCAAAAAATACCCTAGGAGCGGGTGGCTTAGCATTAGCATCCCAAACCCCGAGTCCATCGCAGACCATTCCTTTCGCACAGCAGTAATAGGCTTTTTCCTTTCTAGGCTCGAGGGCGCTGACGCCCAGCGAGTGCTAGAGCTCTGTGTCTTCCATGATGTCCACGAGGCGAGGGTGGGGGACCAGGACTGGATTACTAGCCGTTACTTGGAAAAAGACGAGCAAAAGGCAGCCAATGATATTACTAAGGGCTTGTTCTGTGAGAAAGAGCTAAAGTCCCTTTTCAAGGAATCCTCTGAAAAAAAAACTCTTGAGTCAAGGGTGGCGAAGGACGCGGACTTGCTTGACATGATCGCGCAGGCGCGCGAGTACGCTGACGCGGGAAACGAGTACGCCTTGGAATGGATTCCAGAGGCTAAAAAAAGCTTGTTCACCAAGAGCGCTGGAAAGCTCGCCGAGCGCCTTGAGAAAACTTCTTCTAACCAGTATTGGATGGACATGCCCCCGCCTAAAAAAAAGCGTGCCAGGCGTTAAGCAGGGGTTAGGCTTGTCTTGTTTTTAAGCAGCACTAGGATTACTGCTATTCCTCCAACCAGCCGTATTATCAGCAGGGCAGGGTCAGGGTTGACGCCGCCTATGAAAACCCAGCAGGAGTAGGCTATTAGAAGAGTGTTGAAAAGCAGGCCAGCGTAATACGTCCAACGCGAGAAAGTCAACAGGCCGTATGCTATCGCGTAACATCCTCCGACCCAGAATAAGAACAGTGCAAGGTTAAGCCAGTCGTTAACCCCCATCACCTGGAAGATGCTCATGAGCTTTAGGGAGTTAATGAACGAGGTGGCTATCGTGTAGTTCTCGAAAATGAATATTACTCCGAGCAGGGCGGAGATTAGTGCTGCGATTATTACTTGGACGCCAGCGCGTTTTCCCCCTCTTCCAGTGCCCCTGGCTTCCCTGGCGATTTCCTTTAGGCAAGCTGTACAGTACCACTTATCGCCAACGTAAATAAGCTCTTTCTTTGGGAATACTTTGCTGCAGCGCGCGCAGCGCTTTTCCTCGTCCACTACAACACCGTTTTTACTGGTTGTACTTCTTCATCATCCTGTCTCTCTTCTTCTGGTAAATCTTCCTGTGCTTTGCACAGCTAACGCAGTAGTAAACCTTCCTTCTTTCGAAGTACTTTATGTCATCCGCTGTCTTCAAGTCAGTGCTGTAAGTAACGTTTTTGCTGTAAGTGCACGCTTTGGACCTCGGGACTTTCCTTCCGCATGAAACGCACGTGACGAGCTTTGCTCTTCCCCTGTTTCCTCTTCCGGCAATCTTCTTTTTAGCCAATCAAATCACTTCCTTAATCACTTGCTTTCCAGCGCCTGCTTTAGCTCTTTTAATTTTCCTAAGCACACGCCGTTGAGCATATATGTTTCCGCATTACCTAATTTAAAAGTTCTGCTCTTTAGGAAAGGGCCTAAGAGCTTTCCATCCTCTTTCTTGTTGAACGGGAAAGCGCCCACTAATGGGTTAAAAGCGGGCATTATCACAACCCTAATTTTTTTGTTGCCCTCGGGATACTTTTCAAGGAACTTTTTCTCATCCACTTCTCCGACGAGCCAGGCTCTTTCCCGGGTCTTGTGGCCGAACGAGTCAACCAGCTCGATTCCCGGGTGGCTGTGCCCCATAACAAGCACTTCCGCTTGAGCGAGCTCTTCGGAAGGCCAAGCGTGGCCGTGGCAGTACCCGACCCCGTCAAAAGCCACTCCGCCGACGGGGTATGGCTGGAAGTCCTCCCACTTAAGAAGCTCTTTTAGCCTGCTGTCATGGTTACCGGGTATTATCACCAGCCCTGTTTTTGAAGCGAGTTTTCTGAGGAAGCGCTTTAGCCTGAGCTCTTCAGCAGCATCCGCGTTGGGTATCGTGTGCTTCACGTCACCTATTATCACGAGGCGCTCTGCCTTTTCTTGTTCCACTAGCGAGAGCAGGCGCTCTTGCATGCTGTCCATCGCGCTGCGTACCCTAACGCCTTTTCCAGCGAGCTCTTGCTCTATTCCAATGTGCAAGTCGGTTACGGCGAGCGTGGTCCCACAGGCTAGCGCGGGCTCACCATAAACAAACCTAACCTTTTCCACGTGATAAGACACCTCTCTTAAATAGCTTCCTCTTACTATAAATACCCAGATGAGGCTGTTAAACGTTTTCGGAATTGACATAGAGCTGCACTGGTCTTTCCTACTGCTAATAGCGTTTGTTGTACTAGTAGGTGGCGCGGAATCCCTGATCGTGGCCCTAATCCTGTTTACTTCAGTGCTTTTGCACGAGCTCTCCCACTCCCTCGTCGCGATATACTACAAGGTCAAGGTCAAGCGCATAATCCTGCTTCCAATCGGAGGCATGGCCATGATTGACGAGTTCGCCATGTCCCCCAAGGTAGAGTTCCGTGTCTCAATAGCAGGCCCGCTCTTCAACTTCTTTGTGGTCGGCGTTTTCTTGGTGGTGAACCAGTTCGTCACCGACCCGGGCGCGCTCATGATAACTGACACGATTATTTACGCTAACGCCATACTCGGCTTGTTCAACCTGCTTCCAGCAATCCCATTGGACGGGGGGAGGGTTTGGAGGAGCTTCCAGCACAGGTCGAAATCCCTTTTAGAGGCTACTAGGGACGCGGTCAAGCTCAGTAAGACAGTTATCGCGTTGCTTTTCATAATCTCTCTTTTCGCCGCGTTCTTTTTCGGGGCTTGGGGATTTCTTTTCTGGAACGCCATAATCTTTCTTTTCATCCTCGTAGGCTCTGACATGGAGTACGGTGCTGCACTCTTCAAGACCGCTTCAGAGGGCTTGACTGTAGAGGACGCCCTCTCCAAGAACTTCACTAAGCTCTCCGGCAAAGAGTCCCTCGCGAAAGTCTTTGAAATGGTTTACAGGAAAAAAAAGCGAAACCTCTTAATCTCTAGCAAGGGGAAGTACTATGCCGTTCCATTGAGCTCTTTTAGCTCTGTCCCAAAAGAAAAGTGGGCTTCGGTGAAAGTAAGCAATCTCGGGACACCTGTTTTCAAGAGCTCTGTTACAGACGATTTGCTTGAAACCTGGAAAAAAATGGGTTCCTCTAAAGTGTTCATCTCCCCTGTTTTCAAGAAAAAGAAGCTGGTCGGGGTTATAACCCAGTCAGGGCTTGAGCGCTTGATTTACCTTAGCAAAATGCGCTTGACCTCTGGAATGTGAAGCTTATTTTATGTTAAGCGCGTACCGCCCAGGGCTCTTAGCGCCAATCTTCTTGGCTATCTCTGACTTTTCCGGGTTGATAATGTAAACGTAGTTGTTCCACTTTTCGCTCAAGTCGTCTCCGCCGCAGTTAGGGCAAGTGCTTCCCTCAATGACGATGAACTGGCAGTTCCTGCAAGCTTTTTCAACCATTATACCACCGATTACTTAGCGCCCTTCTTGGGCGCGCTCTTTTTTCCTTTTCCCGTGCTGGCTTTCTTTGACTTGGCCCAGTCATCCCGCCCAAGGCCCTCTGGCCTCATGGTCAAGCCAATCTTCGTGTCCGCGATGGACCTCTTCATGCTAATGGTAGAGATTTTCGCGTACACCACGTCCCCTTTCTTAAGCGACTTCTTGGACTCCTTTCCAATAAAAGCAGGGATTTTCTTGTCGAACGAGAGGAACTCGTTGGTTATCTGTGACAAGTGGACTAAGCCATCCATGGGCCCGAGCTTCACGAAAGCACCGAACTCCACTATCTCGTTAACCTCTGTTTCCACGACCTCGTTGTTCTCTGGCGTGTAAGCGAGCGCGTTGAACGTGAGCTGGTGGTAGGAAGCGCCGTCACCGAGTATGACCCTGCCGTCGCTGATGTCCATCGGGTTCCAGACAGCGAGTATCACGCCCATGTCACGATCTATGCGCCTCTCGTACTTGTCCCTAAGAATCCTAGTAATAGCGTTCTCTAAGCCCATCTCGAACATTGACGGGTCAACGCGAACTGTATCCTGGATAGTGTAAACTCTATACATTAAACCAACCTCTCAAAATAGGAGCATGCCCAATTATTTTGGGCTTTAACCTTAATAGGCTTTGCCCCCATTTGCTCTTAAATGATGTTAAGCGCGTACTGCACGAAAACGCTCGCGAACACCAGGGAAACGATTGACATCAGCTTTATGAGGATGTTTAACGACGGCCCTGCAGTGTCCTTGAACGGGTCACCAACAGTGTCCCCGACTACCGCTGCCTTGTGCGCGAGCGAGCCCTTTCCGCCGAGAGCGCCTCCCTCAATGTACTTCTTAGCGTTGTCCCATGCGCCGCCAGTGTTAGCCATCATGACCGCGAGCAGGAATCCTGTTGCAGTAGCGCCCATGAGCAAGCCACCGAGCGCCTCAGGCCCTAGGACTATCCCAGTAGCCACAGGGACAATAATCGCCATCAGGCCCGGCAAAACCATTGCCTTCTGCGCTGCGCCCGTGGAGATTTCCACGCACCTAGCGTAATCCGGCTTTGCCTTGCCCTTCATTAAGCCCTTTATCTGCTTGAACTGCCTCCTCACTTCCTTGACCATCTCAAAAGCCGCCGAGCCCACTGCCCTCATAGCGAGTGATGAGAACACGAAAGGCAGCATTGAGCCAATCAACAAGCCAACTACTACTGGGGGCTGGGTTAAGTCAATGCTTGTTAAGCCTGTTGCTTGAGTGTACGCTACTATCAATCCTAGGGCGGTTAACGCTGCAGAGCCCACCGCAAACCCTTTGCCGGTCGCAGCAGTCGTGTTGCCTAGCGCGTCAAGCATATCAGTCCTCTTCCTCACTTTTGAAGGCAAGTGAGCCATTTCCGCTATTCCCCCTGCATTGTCTGCCACGGGGCCGTAAGCGTCAGTGGCAAGTGTTATGCCAAGGGTTGAAAGCATTCCAACCGCAGAAATCGCGACACCGTAAAGCCCTGCAGCAGAGTAGGACACCAGAACTGAAGCGCCGATAATGATTATGGGTAGCAGGGTGCTCTCCATTCCTACTGCCAATCCCCTTATAATGTTGGTTGCTGCGCCAGTCTCTGACGCGTCTGCAATGCTCTTTGTTGGCTTGTACTTTTCTGAAGTGTAATACTCTGTAACCAATCCGATTAGCACTCCTGCAGCCAAGCCGCTCATCACGGCGTAGAAAACGCTGATGCCGCCGGGGCCTAGCACGAACTGGGTTGCAAAGTAAATGAATACTGCTACGAGGGCTGCAGCGCCCAGGGTCCCAGCCCTAAGCGACCAAAGCAATGAACCCGCGTCTGCCTTCTCACCTGTTCTCACAAAAAACGTTCCAATAATAGACGCGAGGATTCCCACGCCCGCAATAACCATCGGCAAGACCACTCCTCCTGCACCGTAAACGGTTGTAACTCCAATGGCCATGCTAGCTATTATTGAGCCAACGTACGACTCGAAGAGGTCCGCGCCCATTCCAGCCACGTCCCCTACATTGTCGCCCACATTGTCTGCGATTACCGCTGGGTTCCGCGGGTCGTCCTCTGGAATCCCGGCCTCGACTTTTCCAACGAGGTCCGCGCCAACGTCAGCTGCCTTAGTATAAATGCCTCCTCCCACTCTTGCGAAGAGAGCGATTGAAGAGGCTCCCAAGCCAAAGCCAGCGATTAATTCTGTTACCATTAAGAGCTCGTTGGGGTCGTTCTGGAACAAGAATGACAAGGCATAGAACACGATGCTCAAGCCAAGCAAGCCCAAGCCAACAACGCTCAAGCCCATTACCGAGCCACTTGAGAAAGCAACCCTCAAAGCCCCGTTAAGCGACTTGCTTGCGGCTTCCGTGGTCTTAGCATTCGCGTTTGTGGCAGTGCTCATTCCAATAAAGCCCGCGAGCGCGGACAGCAACGCGCCAAAAGCGAAAGCGCCCGCGGTGTACGGGTGAATGAACGCGGCCAGCACCGCGGCCATTACTATTACAAAAACAAATATCACGAGGTACTGCTTCTTCAAGTACGCCATCGCTCCCTCGTGAATCGCGGTTGACAGTTCAACAAGGCGCTCGTTCTTCACTTTTATCTTGCCCAGCTTAAAGAGCAAGTAACCCCCGAACGCGAGGGCGATTAAAGCCATGATTGGCGCTAAGGCCACGTATTCTATTCCACTCATAACTCATCCAACCTCTTAGCATTAATTCAACTGCAAGCGCGACCTCCCGCGCAAGCGGATTCTGCTGACACCCGCTTCCTCAAGCCGTTCCAGCAACTCAGAGTCATTCGTGCAAACAACCGCGTTGTTCTCTTGCCCGTACTCCACGAGCCAGTCGTCCGCGCTTGTTCTTGACTGAATGACCCTAACCCCTTTTTCCTTAAGGAGCCTGAGCGCGCTCCGCGCAGCCGAAGCATCCTTGCTCGCGCCCGCGCTAATCCTCTCCAGCTCCCGGACGATCTCAGAGGAAGTCAAAAGCTCAAACTCACCCTCTAAAAGACTCCTCATTTCGTCAAAGACGTCCACACCAAACTGAAAAGGAACCATGAGGAAGTTAGTGTCCAAAAGGACCTTCTTCACGGCTAATATTTACGAGCAAAGTCTTTTTAAATCCTAGTGGCTCCAGCCACCTACTTTTCACTCATTTGCCCGGGTGAAGCGCTCCAGTAATCTTCCACTTTGGTATTAGATATGATAGTAATGCAGGAACCACGAATTTGAAGACTATCTGGGTGCCTATTAATACTGAGTAGAGTTCTACTCCTATTATCCCAATCCCGTACAGTATGCTTAGAATTACTATGCTAGTACTCAGCTTTACTGACAGCGCGATTCCCATTATTACCGAGTTCTTTTTACCGAGCTTTTTCCTGCCTACTAAGTATGCAGTGGCTACTTTTATGATGTTAACTAGCAGCATTAGCACGAGGACTATTCCAGGGTATGCTATCAGGTAGTAAACATCGGTTTCCAGGCCAACGTTGAGGAAGAACAGGGGAGCGAGGAACCCATAGGCGATAGTGCGAATCTCTGATTCCATTTGCTTTATTCTGTGGCCTGGGAGGAAGTTCCTGAGCGCTATTCCTGCTATTATCGCGCCCAAGGCCGCGGTAGCATCATTAACTAGCCCTATTCCTATGAACAGGAAAATGAACGCTAGGCTGAAGAGGAAGAACGAGCCAGCACCGTGGAATTTTATCTTCTTCGTTCTTCTCTTAAGTTTTGTTAGGCCCACTCCCAGAACAAAAAGGATTGCTAACGCAGTCAGCGTAGTAGCGATTGAAGCATGGCTATGTCCCGCTTCTACTCCTACCAGGATAACTGTAATGATGAGCGTGATCACCTCTACCAAGTCATCCATTATTCCTACTCCCAGGATTACTTGGCCTAGTTTTGTCTTAACCAGCTTGAACTCGTCTAAAATCGGGAGGATTATTGCTTCTCCGACTGTTGCAAAAGAAAGGGCAACCAGCACAGCAATCTCCCAGGGAGTCCCAAAAACATAGTGAATAAACAAGCTGCCGAAAAAGGCTTCCGCGAGTATTAGCGCGGCAGTAGCACTAACAATAAACTTGCTCTGCTTCTTTATTTCTTTGATGTTCATCTCGAAGCCGATGATGAAAAGTAAAAAGTACATTCCAAGGTTTGCTAAAAACAAGAACGTGTCGCTTGAGGTGTATTCTACAAATGGATTGTATGCTGAAAGCCCAAGGCCCACCAAGAGGCTCGCGAATATCCAGGGTATCCTATACCTTTCCAGCACTCGTCCGATTAAAAAAGTTAATGCATAAACAAACGCTAGGACTAACAACAAGTTCATTTTCTACGCCATTAGCCTGTACTCTTAGCTTCTTTTAAACGTTACTAATATCTGGGTATTATTTTTCTTTTAGGTTTGCTTCAATAACTGCGAGCACTCCGGAGTTGGGCCCGCTCATTTGCTCCTCTGTTTTTGTAATAACAAGCTTTTTCTTGAAAAACGGTGCGTCCAACACTGTGGTCTCAAGCTCGCCGCCTTCCCCTGAAGGGCTTATCCCGTACTTTTCCCTTAGCTCGACCAGCGCCTCAACCATCTCAGAGTCGAGCTTTTTCCCAAGCCATTCTTTTCCAAGTGGGTAAGCGAACACTCCTGAAACAATTACTTCAAAACCGCTTTGGATAAGTTCTTTCAAGAGCTCTACCTGATCCTTCATCCAAAGAGGATTAATGCACTCCAAGCCAAGCCCTTCACAAATCTTTTGTATCCTTGTCGCCTGGTACTTTGACTCCAAGGCGCCGGTCACAATGCCCTCAAGCCCAAACTTTTCCTTTGCTTCCTTGATTGCTTCCTCCAAGTCCACGAGCTCCTTCTCTTTCTCGCCTTTAGTGTTTTTCTTAAGGAGCGGGAGCCCAATCGCCTCTGCCTGTAACTCCGTGAGCGAAATGTTTGGCGTGTGAAACATGTAGCTCGCCTTGTTCTCTGAAATAACAGAGATAAGGCAGGCAATCTCGTTCCCGGCTTGCATTGCCTTAAACATCGCGTACGCTGAGTCTTTTCCACCTGAAAAAAGAACACCCGCTTTCATTCAAATCACTCGGGCTTAAGCGCTGGCAGTAGCAAAACCTGGACCAGAGCTGGTCATCCAGTCTGACCCGGTTGATGTTTCATTATCGGGGTTTTCAAGCTCGTAAACCTTAAGCCTCGCCAAGTCGCTTATTTCTTTCACGCTGCTCTCTTCCTGCACTTTCAAAAGAAGCTCTTTCTCCTGTTGCTCAGCGAGCTTTTCAACAAGAAGGCTGGCGCCGGCCATCATAACCCTCTTGTCCTTCTCGTTCACATCATTGACCGTGCAAAGCGCTTTAGTGATATCCGCTGGCTCTTTATCTCCCAGAATCCTTGAGCAAGCGTCCTTGGTAACCCTCTCCCTAGTCATCCTGTAAATCTTAGCGATTTGGAACAAGTCTCCCTCTAGCTTTTCCACCCCGCGCAACTGCACTTTCCGCATGTGGGCGGTGCCAGCTATTTCTGCAACGAACTCAGTGCTAACATCAGGGTTCCCGTAAACATAATCAAAAGCAGTTATCGCGGAGTCAAGGAACCGCCCGTTCTTTGCAACCGATGCTATCGGCTCTATCTCCCCTTTTTGGGTTAAGGCGTCAATTGACTTCTGCCTTATTCCAGGGTCCTCACAAACCTCTGCCAAGTGCCTTATCTTGTCCAGTTCCCCGCTCGCTTTCAAGTGCTCGAAGGCAGCGAGCCTCGCGGACTCTCGCTCAGCGTACTTTACAACCGAGGTCATCCTGTGAAAATCACCTATCTCCAACAACGTCCTGATCGCGTCATCCTGCGTGTCCTCGTACCTAGTGTGCTCTGCAATAAGTGAAATGTACTTTGAGTGCCCGGGCCTCTGCATAGCGCTTTGCTTTATGAACTCAATGGTCTTGTCCCTAACGCTCTTGAAGCCAGCGAACTGGCCAACAAAGCCGAGCTCGTCAAGCTCGTTCCTCTCAATCAAGTAATCTAATCCCTTGAACGCGACCGCCTCATTCTCGCAGTTCTTAACAACCCAAGCCACTCTCTCAGCGGGAGCCTCGGCAATCAGAGTGTTAAGCGCTTCGAGCGCGTCCTTCTCGTCCCCGTACATGGCTTTGGTTACCAGCTCGCGCTGTTCCGGCGTTGCATTCCTCATGCTGGGGCCGCCTTTGCGCCCGCTACCCGTCCTCTCAGCCTCTGGCTGCCTCAGTCGCGTTTTCATAACCCATCTGTTCCAAGTATTTGTTTGGTGCCTTTAAAAACATTACTAGCTTCACTAACGTGTTATCTCCGCTTCTTCAAAAACTTTCAAGTACTCGGGGTGCTTTTCAAAGTACTCCCTGCACGGCGCCATCATATCAGCAAGCCTCTCGGCAACCGCTTTCTTCAAGTCCATTGGGTGAAGCTTTCCCTCAGCAAAGTCTTTCTTCAACTGGCCAACGTCACTGTACTGAACATCCCCACCGAACTTCTCCGGCCTCTTAATCTCAAGCGGCTTGTCCCCGCTGCCCCTAAGGATAACAAACTCGCACAATTCAATCAACGGGTTCTCCTCAACCTGCTTTTCCGGGCAGAACGCTTTCTTCAATTTTCTCTGGATCTCTTCTAGCGAGTCATGAACGAATATTGCGGAGTCCGGCTTGCTCTTGCTCATTTTCTGATCCATCTCCATCCTCGCTGGCCCCTTCAAGCCAATGAGCATGTGGTGCGAGACAACCACCGGCTTCCACAATCCCAGCTTTGGACCAACCTCGCGCGCGAGCATGTTTGCCTTCCGCTGGTCCATTCCTAATTGCGTGATATCAACTCCCAGCTCGAAAATGTCTGCTACCTGCATTGCAGGGTAAAAGTACTGTGCAGTGTCCTGAAGCTCTCCTTCCGCCCTGCCCATTATCTGCGTGGCGCGGTTCATTCGCTTAACGCTAGTGTGCTTGGCGACTTCTATTACTTTCTTCCAGTAGTCCGGGTCTTTCACTAGCTCGCTAGCCCAAACCACTTCCACTTTCTCAGGGTCAACCCCCATAGTCTCCCAAACTTTTATGAGGTATTTTCCTACTTCCTGAAGCTTATCTAAATCGCCGCCCATCTTGTTGTTAATCCACCCGTGCCAGTCCGCAACAAGCAGCTTGAACTTTACTCCTGCCTCTAGCAAGTCCTTTATCTTCTGCGCTCTCATGAGGCCCGCTGCCACGTGAGCTTTCCCAGAAGGCTCAAACCCATCATACGCGACCGGGTGGGGTTTTGTTTGCAGCAGCTCACGCAGTTCTTCCTCAGTAATAACCTCTTTTGTAGGAGGCCTTT
>Ga0272442_10006747_pt1 | contig 15006 bp, 19 predicted proteins | sample SSMForm2O_FD_200262 | JGI IMG/M metagenome (GOLD analysis project Ga0272442, IMG submission 200262) | Marine sediment archaeal communities from Little Sippewissett salt marsh, Falmouth, MA, United States - SSM-Form-2O | ecosystem: Environmental > Aquatic > Marine > Wetlands > Sediment ...
TTCCCTCGCGTTTGCGGGTGTTACCATGCCGGAACAGCTTGACGAGGAGTTCACCCAGTACCCTGATTCCAGCATAGTGACCACCACCAACGTGCCCGGAGCGATCGTTCAGGCCGTTCTCGACTGTGGCGACGCGTCCATCGACGACGTGTACGATTATTACATCGAAAAAGCCAAAGACAACGGATGGATGGTTCAGGCGGAGGACAAGTCGGCGGATTCCTACTCCGTGCTGCTTGTAAAGGGTACGCTTGGCGGCAATATCGTGGTAGCGCTTGAAGAAGACATGACCTCGGCGGTCGTCTCGATAATGCAGCAGTAAAACCCCTGCATTTAACAGAACATGGTTATCCAGGCCGGGCTCCGTTTACGGGGCCCGGCTTTTTGAGGAGTACAAAAACCCATAAAGAGAAGGCCATAAGTAAAAATGAAGCGTAAAAAATGCCATTGCTGGTGGGTGGGAACGTAAACTTTTCTTTCAGCATCGAAAACAGTGAAATTGCACAATGTTGAAAGAAAGGGGAAATCTTTGTTATGGAAATGGGTTCAATCCAGATACTGGCTCTCCTGGCTACGGGCGTGGGGGTGGGGTTCGCCTCCGGCCTGCTGGGTGTAGGCGGTTGTTTCATCATGGTTCCCGTTCAGTTCTGGGCTCTTACCTCGATAGGCGTAGACTCCACCCTGGCTATAAGGATAGCCTTTGGGACAAACCTTGCGGTTGTTCTCCCCACCGCTATAAGCGGGGCCATCGGCCACAGCCGCAAGAACGCGGTTTTGTGGAAAGCGGGTGTTGTTCTGGGGCTGTCGGGGCTTGCCGGTTCGGTGGTGGGTGGTTACTTCGCGGCGCATATTCCCGGCAATATCCTCAAGATAGCTTTCGGCGTCGCCATTCTTGCAGGCGGGGTCAGGATGCTTACGGCAAAGCCGCCCAGGGTTGAAAAAGAGCCGGTAGACAATATCCCCATCTATATATTGTGGGGTTTTCCGCTGGGTATCGTTTCCGGGGTCATCGGCATAGGCGGGGGAGTCCTGATGGTTCCCGTAATGGTGCTTGCCCTGAGGTTCAAAATACACCAGGCCGTGGGAACATCGTCGGCGCTTATGATATTTACGTCTATCGGGGGAATTGTTTCCTACATAGTAAACGGGTTACATGTCGCGGGTCTCCCGCCGTATTCTCTGGGTTACGTAAATATACTGCAGTGGGTTCTGCTTGCAGTTACAAGCGTGATAATGGCGCAGGCAGGTGTAAAGGCCGCCCACAGGTTGCCGGCAAAACAGCTGAAATATGTGTTCATCGTGGTGATGATCTACATGGGGTTGAAGATGGCCGGGGTGTTCGCCTGGCTGCACCTGCCCATATGATCTAACAAACCTGGGGCCAGACTTACACAATTGACAAAAGGCTGTGTTCGGCAAACAAGCATTTCTCCTGGTATTACCGGACTGTGCTGCCGGGGGCGTAAAAGCCCATTCTGTCAATTGTGTAGGTCTGCCACCGTTTCTACTGGCTGCAGGCCACTATCAGGACGAGTTCCTTATGACGGCTACCCGGAAAATGCTGCAGTTCTAGAACCGCGAAGCGGCGAGCAAAAGTGCCAACGGTAACAGCAGAGAGAAGGGGTACGCTCCGGCATTACATCCTGCTCTGCCACCGGTTTCCTCCTCCATGATGCATTCCATGTAGATGACGGCGTTCTCCCGCTCATCATTGTACTCCACCCAGTTGTCCGGACCGTTCCCGGTGTCGGCGGAAGCCCAGTATGTCCTGATGTCGCGGGAGGAGGGCTCCAGGTCCGTGACGTAGACGAGAGGTTCACGGTCAGCCTCCGGGTTGGAGGCGAAGCCGAGGGCGATAACGTATTCCCGGTCCTTTTCAAGCCGGACGGAATGACTGAGGTCGATCACGTGGTAACCATGCTCTTCGACTGTGATCTCTTCGGAATGGAGCAGCGTGACAGGCTCCTGTCGGGTCTCGTTCCAGCCCCGGAAGACGTTCACCGTTATCTGTTCCCCGCTGTTGACGGTGATGAGGCCTACGGCTCGGATATCGCCGTCGGCCCACGCGGTGAACCGTGCACACCCCCATGAGTCCAGACCCAGTCTGCCGAACCCGTCGCTTTCGTACATGCTTGCACCGGTGACCGGCTCGCACAAAGTCCGGGGAGATGTCATGTATCTCCGGCGTGAATACCCTTCACCGCTGTCGGCGACACAGGAGAGGGCGTAGCTGTGCCCCTTAAGAAAGACCGTGTCATCGTAGGAGATCCACAGGTACCCCTGATCGTGCATGCCGACGCCCATGCTGTCCTTGATGAGCCATGCTCCCTGGTTCGGGGCTCCTTCGATGACTTTGTCGTCGTCCCAGCCGGCGATGGTCACCATGTGAACGAGGGTATCCGTCTTTTCCGGGTCATCGCAGTAGTAATCGGTGTAGTCGTCATCCCGGTAGTAGCTTTCACCTTCCTGCCCGGGGAAGTCGGCGGGGCAGAGATACATGCCCGATGCCAGGGCGCCGTGCTGCATGACGGCGTTCTTTATGGCCCTGCGGTATTCCTCGTCGCTGTCGTAATCCTGTCTCTCGTAAACGAGGCCGGCGCGGAGCATGTAACAGGAAGGGAGGTCCTCTTCCGGTTTCTCCAGGGTCTCGTGAAGTCTCATCTGTTCGATCGGGACGGGAGCCAGGTATTCGGGAACCAGCCCCTTCCCCGTGCCGAGATAGTCCACGGTATAGAGGGGACTGCCGGCATAGCCGTACTGCATGGTGCTGTCCAGCTGGTAGCTGATGGGAACGGGCGGGTCTCCGACCAGGGTGTCGTTGAATTCGTAATTGGGGTGGTTGTAGCCGATGTAACACCCGAGATACCAGGGGGAGAGGTTCGCTTCGTGGGAATCGGGCCCGCTGACGATCCCCTGCTTCAGGAGGCTGCTCTCGAAGGAGGCCAGGCTCGAACAGGCCCAGCAGATACCCACGCAGTTCCACCATTCACCGGGAACAATCTGGGATTTGACGGGAGTGATGTAGCAGTGCCCACCTGCGTCCCTTAGATCATAGGCGGAAGGAAGTTCGGCGCATTCCAGTGTTGTGGCGACCAGCAGAGGAAAAATGAGGTAAAAAATCACCAGAACAGCGTGTTTCCTGATTTTGCACGACATGACATACCCCCCCTTCGCGAAAACCGGCAGCAACAAACCCGGGGTCAGACATACGCAATTGACAAAAGGTTGTGTTCGGCAAACAAGCATTTCTACTGGTATTACCGGACTGTGCTGCCTGGGGCGTAAAAGCCCATTCTGTCAATTGCGTAGGTCTGACCCCGTTTCTATTTCAGTATCGCCATATTCTTTGCACCGTTTCTTGCTGTTACCACGATTATGCTGCGTTTTTGCGCGGCCTTTTTGGAAATGTATTTTTGCGCCGCATCAATATCCATATCGGCAACGGACATTCCGTCTATTTCCATCAAGATATCCCCGGCTTTTATGCCCTTTTCTTCGGCGGGACACCCCGGGGCAACACTATGTATAACGATGAAACCATCAGCCGTTTTATCGCCCAGGATCAGGTATTTATCCAGAGACGGTTTTGCTTTTTCCGCCGCTTTTTCGGCCTCGGTCCTGTACACGGGGAAGTCGAAATTGAAAACGTAGTACCTGGTGTCGGCGTCGTTGAATACAAGGGTCATAAGAAGAGAAAGCCGTTTCCCCGAGTAGAGCCGCATGTATTTTTCTTCGGAATTGAAGATCCTTCCCCCGGAAGGCCATGGAGCCAGTTCCCTTATCTCCCAGTTGCTGTTATCTCTCTTGTCGCGTTCCCTGGGTATTTTTATCGTTTTTTCGTTGCCGTCCTCGTCGGTGATGGTGACGGTTTCGTATTGCTTTTCGCTGTCGTTCCACCATATGTTGCTGGTGGGTGTCATGTCGGTTCTTACACGCCCACCGGGTGGGAGCAGCGTCTGTATCTGGGGCCTGTCTCTGTGAATGTACTGTACCCCGTCCTGGATCATGCGGCTGACGCCAGACTGGGCGTCGGTAAAAAAGAACTTGTCCCAGTCGACGGTGACAATGCCGGGGGTCATGTTTTTGAGGTCTATTTCAACCTTGTGCAGGGTAAGGTGAACGGTAACGGAAACATACTCGTCGCCGTAGGTCAGGGCGGGCGCCCTGCGCAGGTTGAACGTGCCCAGATCAAGGGCTGGCGCCTCGACCACGGGGTCGGCTTGAGCCGCAACAGGGCAAAAAACCGAAACGGCAAGCAATATCAGAAGACTGATCGTTATATGGGTTTTCAGGGTTTTATTCAATACGACCTCCAGAGTGTCTTTTGATCTAGGTTTGGCCCCGTTGTTTTACGGGCGGTTCAGGATAAGAACCAGAGCGGGAATGGTGAAGGGCAGGCCGAAAATGGCGGCCGCGTCAAGGTCGTCGAGGCCTCCACGGATAAGCATGAACGCCGCGCAGCCCAGCGCCCCGGCCATGATGACGAGCGCACCCACCAGGGTTTTCTTGAAGCAAATGAAGTAGCCGATCAGCATAAGGGCGAAAAGCCCAAGCACGACCCAAAGGTCGAAGGGTATCGATTTAAGCGTCAGGTTGGTTTCCGAAAGCATTTCTCCGATAAAGATCGTAAGGAAAAAAGCAAAGGCGCAGGTCAGCAAAGCTCTTGCCGCTATACGCAGTGCCTTTTTCATGTTCCGCCTCCCTGTTTCTATTTAAAGCTGACTTCAAGCTCCTTTTCCAGAGCGTGCGCTACTTTTCGAAGAAACCTTACCGACGGGTTGTATCTCCCTGATTCCAGCCGACTGATGTTTCCCTGTGTTGTGCCTATTCTGGCTGCTAAATCAGCCTGGGAAAGGCCTTTCTTTTGGCGAGTTGCGACAATCAATGCTATAAACGAAAATTCTTCCTGGAGGTCATCGTAAGCGGAAGCGGTTTCGGGATCTTGTAAAAGGTCTTTTTTTACGTCTTTCCAGATTCTTGGTTTCATGGTTATTGTCAGCACCTCTTCAGATAATCTTCTTTTCGTTTTCTGGCTATTTCAAGTTCCTTTACAGGGATTGCGTTGGTTTTTTTGATGAATCCATGCAACAGAACAAATGTGTCATTATCAGCGGAAAAATACAGAATCCTGGAAGCGTTGCCGGAAAACTGGATCCTGAGCTCCCAGAGTCCGGAATATTTTTTGAACCGCACAGCGGCGACATGAGGTCGTTGCAAAGAGGTTCCAAACTGTTCGAGCAGATCGATAAGTCGCATTGCCTTGGCAAGATGTCCAGGGTTAAGCGATTTCAGAAAATCCTCAACGGGGCTTGTTCCATCAGAAGTGGTGTAGAAAATTATTGCCCTGAGCATTGCGGGAATAACCCCCTGGAGGTTACAAATTATTATATCATATATGAAATAACCAGAGGCACAGAAAAGCCTTTCATCATATTACTACTGATGAGGCGGGAAACATGCTTTTCACCACCCACATTTATTTACAATAACCAATACAGTTTACCCTACCCGGGGCGTTGCGCACAAACGACCTGTGGTATTTTTATGAATATAGATACAAAATCCGTTTACTGGAGGTATTCGGCATGAAGCAAAGCATAAAACACGCTCCTGTAAAACCCAGCGTCAGCATCGACGACCTTGAAAAACTGGACATAAGGATAGGGACCATTCTCAAGGTGGAAGATTTGCCGCGGTCGAAAAAGATATCGGTACTTACGGTTGATTTCGGGGATCACCAGCGGATCATTCTGTCGGGTATTCGCGAGGATCGCGAGGATCCATCGGAGATAGAGGGTCTTCAGGCGGTTTTCGTTTTGAACCTTGAGCCCAGAAAGATCAGCGGCGTGACTTCGCAGGGGATGCTGTACGACATAGGCTACGCCGACGGCGTGAAGCCCGCGCTTGCCGTTCCCGAACGCCCTCTTCCCAATGGTTGCAGGCTGGGCTGAGAATTCAAAAAGGGGCCGGTAAAAGCAGAACCGGCCCCTTTGTCGCTGTCGGGGTATCAGTAACCCAGGTTTTCTCCAACCAGTATAACGTGCGCGTCGCGGCCAAAGGGCGCCCTCTCCAGTACCAGCGTAGCCCTGCAGGCCCTCTGGGGGCTGTCGCAGTTTACGCAGTAACCTACTTTGGCGCAGGGGAGGTCCATGTTCAGGCGCATGGCGTTAAGAGGCGTAGCGATGTCGCGTATGCGTTCCTCCGCCGAATCCAGGTCGCGTGAAACCTTGTTGATTCCTACAACAAAGATTATGCGATTATCGGCCCAGGCCATACCCGCCACACGGTTTCCCGTGCCGTCGATGTTCACAAGCATGCCGTCGTGGGTCACGGCGTTTGCGCTTGTTACAAAAACATCGCTCGCGAGTTCTTCCTTCCAGCGTTTGGGCCGGTCTTCTACCGCCAGCGAGGGATCCCAGTGCTGAACGATCCGGCATCCCTTTTTCTCGAGTTCTTCGGGCAGCTCAAGCTCGCGTACGGTGGATGTTCCCGGTATCCCCACGACCGATTTGTCGGGCACAAGCGCCAGAACCGCCTTTACGGCTTCTGCTGCGGTTGCCGCGTACTGGGCCTTGAAGCCTTTTGAATCAAGCGCCTTTACTATTGTGGCTCCCAGCCGCTCGTTGAATTCTTTTCGGATGGCGGCGTTTTTTTCCTGCATGCTGTTCATGTTCTTTCCTCCCCTTTTTCTGATGTGGCTTGACAAATACAGTATAACCGTATTACCGCAGGGCCGGTACAGTCTTCATGGCGTCGAACCGTTGCGTGTGACAATTGTGAATAAACGTGTTATTCTCTGGTTCCACCAAAGATGGAAGGAGGCTGCGCAATGTGCAGAGTTATTACACCCGATGATCCGGGAGTCCACAGCCACGTGGATGACCCGCTTTCCATCGCGGAATTGCTCAGGGAGACGCTTTCGGACGAATTACAGGCAATGAACGACCTTGCGGCGCGCTGGCACATGATAGAAGACGAAGACGTGACGCACGCGTTGAAACATGTGATAGACGCAAAACGCAAGGGAATAAAAGATCTGTGGAACACGCTGCTCGAAGTGGAAGGGCGGGCCTTTTCGGGGTCGCACGGCCACTCTCACGAACATTCCCATACCCACGATCACAGCCACTGAACACTCGGACCCGGGGTCTTTCGGCCCCGGGCCTTTTGCTTTTCCCTCAAGGCGGTCATCCGTAAAACCCCGCAAGGAAAACCCTGTAAAGAAAAAACCCTTGACATAGTTCGCCCAGCTTCTATAATCATGCATCTGGAAAGGGGAGGATCGCTTGTGAGAGACCCGCTTTCAAGGCGCATACGCCTGGACGCTCTGTACGACCTTTACGGGCCGCTGCTTACGGAACGCCAGCGCAAGGCTTTCGAGATGCACGACCAGGACGACCTTTCGCTTTCCGAAATAGCCGAAAGCCTGGGTACAAGCAGGCAGGGCGTTCATGATCTGGTGCAGCGGGCCAGGGAACGCCTGGAAAAGATAGAAAGCCTGGTTGAAATAGCCGCCAGAGATGAAACGAGGGCCAGACGTCTGGAGCGCCTGAGGGAACTGCTGGTTCCCGCGCTGGACGCGCTGACGCCGCCGGAACGCGAGGAAGCGGAAGCCCTCCTTCACGACATAAACCCCGAAGGGCCGGTCTGATCTTATGTTTGAAACGCTCAAGGAACGCCTTGAAGGTGTTTTCAAGAGGCTTGGAAACAGGGGAAAGCTTACGGAAGACGATATTTCCCAGGCCCTCAGAGACGTACGGCGCGCCCTGCTGGAGGGCGACGTCAATTACAAAATAGCCAAAAGTTTCGTCGCCGGGGTCCGCGAAAAACTGCTGGAAAAAAGAGTTATCGACTCGGTAACTCCCGGCCAGCAGGTAATGGCAGTGGTTTACGAAGAACTGACCGCCCTGATGGGCGGCAGGGGTGAAAGGCTGCAGGTTTCACCGAAGCCCCCTTCGCGATACCTTTTCGTAGGTCTTCAGGGTTCGGGCAAGACCACCAGTTGCGTGAAGGTGGCCAAAAATATTGCCCGCGGGCACAAACCTCTTGTCGTGGCATGCGATCTGAGGCGCCCCGCCGCCGTAAAGCAGCTTGAGGTGCTGGCCGGGCAGGAACGGATAGGCTTTTTCGGCCCGGGTGAGAAAGACGCGGACGCGCTTTCCGTCGCCCGATCTTCAATAGATTACGCCGCCGAACGTCTGCACGACGTGGTTATCTACGACACCGCGGGACGGCTGCAGGTGGACGAAGAACTCATGGGTGAGCTTGAATCGCTGAAGACTCTTCTGAAACCCACAGAGATACTTCTGGTGCTTGACGCCATGACTGGACAGGAAGCGCTTAACGTTGCGTCCGCGTTCCACGAACGCCTGGGCGTTACGGGCCTGGTTCTCACCAAGATGGACGGAGACGCAAGGGGTGGAGCGGCGCTGAGCGCCCTGGCCGTTACGGGCGTGCCGGTGAAGTTCGCCGGGGTGGGCGAACGCCCCGGGGATCTGGAGGAATTCGACGCATCGAGGATGGCGCAGCGTATCCTTGGCATGGGCGACGTTCAGGGCCTGGCCGAGAAGGTCAGGGAAGCCTCCGAACAGGGCGACATGGAGCGCATGGCGAAAACCCTCCAGAAGAAAAAAATGACCATGGAGGACCTGCTACAGCAGATACGGCAGGTAAAAAAGATGGGTCCCCTGGAAAAGGTTCTGGAAATGTTGCCGGGGGCGGGACAGATGAAACAACTCAAGAACGCGCAGGTCGACCCAAAAAGGCTGGCCCGCACGGAAGCCGTGATACTTTCGATGACACCGGCAGAAAGGCGCAACCCACAGATCATCAAGGGAAGCCGCAGACGACGCATAGCCAACGGCTCGGGTACGTCGGTACAGATGGTGAACCAGGTGCTGAAACAGTTTCAGCAGATGAATATGCTTATGAAACGCATGGGGAAGATGAAAAAAGGCAAGGGCGTTTCGATGCCCGGCGGTTTTCCACCGTTTCCCATGTAGGTCATAGAATACAAATGGCCCCTTGAGGGCCTTCAGGAGGTGGCAGGTGTATGGCGGTAAGAATCAGACTCGCCAGGTTCGGTCGGAAAAAGAAAGCGTACTATCGTCTTGTGGTGGCCGACAAGAGGTCTCCGAGAGACGGAGCGTTCATCGAGCAGATAGGGCATTACGATCCCATGCAGGATCCGGCGGGCATGGACGTGAAGGAAGACAGGGCTCTTTACTGGCTGGGCGTGGGAGCTACTCCCTCGGATACGGTCAGGGCCATTTTTAAAAAAACCGGGGTCCTGGACAAGTTCGAAAGCGCAAAGAAGTAGGTTCCCCATGCCCGATTACGGGGAGCTGGTCCGTTTCATCGTACAAAAGATAGTCGACGAGCCGGAAGCGGTCGAGGTTTCATCCACGGAAGCCTCAGGAGGCGTGGTCAAGGTTAGCATCAGGGTGGCCCAGAACGACATGGGAAGGGTCATCGGAAAGCGTGGAGCAACCATCAACGCTATCCGCATGATAGCCAGGGCCGCCGCCGTCAAACCCGGCGAAAGGGTGGACGTGGATATTCTGGAAGATTGAGGTGTGACCGGTGACCGGGAAAAAGATGGTTACCATAGGGCGGATTACCGGAGCCCATGGCGTGAAGGGCGAGTTCAACGTTCATCCGCTAACGGATTTTCCCGAAAGATTTCTTGATATGGACAGGCTGGACGTGTACCGTCCCGACGGCCGTTTTCTTGCGCATCTTAACCTGACGGGAATGCGGTCTCATGTCGGCAAGGGCGTTTTTATAGCCGAAGCCGAGGGTGTCACCGACAGGGACGGGGCCGAAGATCTGAAGGGTTGCCTGGTTCAGGTTTCGCCCGATGAAAGAGTCGCTCTGCCGGAAGGCGAGGTCTGGGTCGACGACATCATCGGTCTGGAGGTACGGACCGAAAGCGGTGAAAGCCTGGGCGAGGTGGTGGATGTTACGCCAACCGGGGCTCACGATCTTTACGAGGTCGAACGACCGGAGGGCGGTCGGGGAATGCTTCCCGCTGTAAGCCAGGTGGTTCTAAACATCGACGTAGAGGCGGGCTTTATGACCGTAAGGATACCCGAAGGGCTCTGGGAGTAATGCGCTGCACCGTCGTAACCGCTTTTCCGGATCTGCTGCGCGCTTTCGGCGGCGAGAGCATCATAGGCAAAGCCGTGGAGCGCAAAATACTGAAACTTGACATCGTTGATCCCAGGGATTTCGCCGAAGGCGACTATCGGCAGATCGACGACTACAGCTTCGGCGGCGGCGGTATGGTCCTTATGGCCGAGCCGCTGGCCCGGGCGGTGGAATCGATCCGCAAGGAACATGGAGGCATGGTCGTTTACCCTGGACCCCAGGGAGCCGTACTGAACCAGGAAATGGTCGAATCCCTGGCGGGCGAGGAACATATAATAATCGTCTGCGGCCATTACGAGGGTGTTGACGAAAGATTCGTGGAGCGCTGCGTCGACCTTGAGGTGTCCATAGGCGATTACGTGCTCACAGGCGGCGAAATACCGGCAATGGTCCTTATCGACGCCGTAGCCAGAAAGATACCCAAAGTAGTGGGTAACGGAAACGCAGTGGAGGAAGATTCATTCTTCCGGGGCATGCTGGACCATCCACACTACACCAGGCCCGCCGAATGGCGCGGCTGTCCGGCGCCTCCCGTGGTCCTCAAAGGCGACCACGCGGCGATCCTGGCCTGGAGAAGACGCATTGCCTCCGAGCGGACACTGGCCAGAAGGCCCGATGTTCTTTCGCGCGCCGGTATAGGCCCCTACCTGGCCGGAGGGCTTTATGTCATACTTGTTTCGGTCGAAGACCGTGACGACGCCCCGCCGGTGGAAGCAGTTTCTGAGCTTTGCGGGTTCTACGGATGTGAAAGGCTGATAGTAGCGGCGGCGTCCGCGGATGTCAGGGGCAGAACAAAGTGCATGTTCCCGCAGGGGGGAGGCCCCAGGGTGTTTGCAGGCCTCGGACGGGCCCTCGGCTGGATAGAAAAGAGAGAGAAAGCCAGACCTCTGACTGTCGCGGTCGGTTCGAACGACGGCGGTGGAATGCACTGGCTGGAACTCAAGCGCAGGATGCTGGCTTACACTGGGCCGACGGCGTTTGTTTTTTCGGATGAGAACAATAGGCGTAACCATATATTTGCAACGGCCGACGTGGCCCTGCAGCCTGTAAGGGGCGGAAAAGGCGAAGGCGATCTGACTCTCGCCCCGACCGTCGCCGTAACGCTGGACCGTTTTCTCGGCTGGCGATAATAACAACAACTGTTTTCGTACAGGGAGGGATACATGGTGGATCCAAGGATTGCACTCGTAGAAAGCCGGTATTTCCGAAAGGATGTACCTGAATTTCGCGCCGGCGACACCGTTTCGGTGCACGTCAAGGTAACTGAAGGCAACAGAGAGCGCGTACAGAAGTTCGACGGCGTCGTAATAGCCAGAAAACATGGCGGGACCCGCGAAACCTTCACCGTGCGCAAGGTTTCCGGCGGCATTGGCGTGGAAAGGGTTTTCCCGCTCCATTGCCCCAGCGTCCAGAAAATAGACGTTCTGCGTCACGGACGAGTTCGCCGCGCCAAGCTTTACTATCTGCGCAAGCGCAGCGGTAAGGCCGCCCGCATCAGAGAGCGCAGGATATAGCGGCTCAGGGATCATTGTTTTGTCGAGGCCGTCGCGACGGCGACGTTGCGGCGGCCTTTTTTTACGCCCGCCTGAGGGCGACGAACCTGGAGGGATGTAATGCGGGGCCTTGTTATGGTAACGCCGCTGGTTCTGGTGATAGCCCTTGGAGCGCTTTTGCGCCGACTGGGGGTTCTGAAGCAGGAATCGATCCCCCAGTTCAACAATGTGCTTTACTGGGGCGTTTTGCCCATATTGCTTTTTAGAACCACGCTCAAGGTGGGCGAGGGGCTTTTCTCTAACCCCAATCTTTTCATAGCCGTTCATGTTTCTTTCCTTGTTGTCCCTGGCGTGGCCTGGCTCCTGGCTTCTTTTTTCTGCAAAGACCGCAAACGGGTCGCTGTTTCGGTTCTTATATCCATACGGGCCAACAATATCTTCATGGGAATACCAGCGATCACTCTGGCGCTCGGCGAACCGGGTTTTGAGGCGCTATCGCTTTTTTTCGCCGTAGGTCTTCTGGGTTATAACCTTATTTCAATTACATGGGCCCAGGTGGCCCTGGTGGGCGGTGTTTCGCTGCGGGCCGTTCTGCAGACGGTGAAACAGCTTTTGAAGAACCCGCTGATATGGGGATGTTTTCTGGGCGTAAGCGGATCGGCTCTGGGGGTACACGAGCTACCCGGGTGGCTCGACTCGGCGTTCGGGATCGTTGGCGACACTGCCAGCGGACTGGCTCTTATAGCTCTGGGCGCCTCGCTGCGGTTTCATCATCTGGGCAGGGCGCTGTCGTCCACATGGCGTGACTGCCTGTTCAAGCTGTTCGCCCACCCTGCAATGGTGTGGGCCGCCTTTTCCCTGTGGCCGGTCGATCGTACGCTTCAGCTTGCAGTAGTACTGGTAAGCGCAATGCCGGCCGCCATCAATAATTTTGTCGTGGCGCAGGGAATGGGCATGGATTCCGACTACGCGGCGGAAGTGGTTGCCGCAAGTACGCTGCTTTCGGTAATAAGCCTGCCCATATGGATAGCAGTGCTGGGCATATAGGACGTTGACCCCGAAGCCGTTTTGCTGTTGACGTTGTGCGGCTTCTTCCCTATAATGACTTTCGCGTCCAAATTGCGGGGGTGGCGGAATAGGTAGACGCGCCAGGTTGAGGGCCTGGTGGCCTCCGGGCTGTGGGAGTTCGAGTCTCCCCCTCCGCACCATAACAGCAAGGGCCGTCCTTTTTGAGGGGCGGCTTTTTTGTTGCCGGCCTATCGCACTCATGCGAATCGGTTTTTCTTCAGTCTGGTGTAGAATCAAAGAGAGCAACGGGTTTGACCATACATACGGGAGGCCCTATGCAAAAAAGCAGAGGTTTTACCTTCGTTGAGCTGCTGATCGTCATTCTGGTAACGGCGATACTTGCGGGATCCGCCATGTTGATGATGGGCCCCGCAAACGAAGCTGCGCGTCGCGAGACCTGCGCCGCACTGCGAAAACAGGTGAATATGGCCAGCCAGTTCTATATGTTCGAGCATGACGGTTTTCCGGAAGACCTGGACGCTCTTGTTGAGGCCGGATATCTGGACAAAATCCCCGTTTGCCCTTCGGGCGGGCGGATCTTCCTGTCTGATGCGGCAGACGAAAACGGTTTCAGGCAAGCCGTGTGCACGCTGCACTCGGAAGCGGTTTCCGAACAGGAGCCTCTTACTCCCTATGGTTCCACCTTTTCAGAAATATCCGCAGGCCTCATTGAACTGGTGGAGTGGTATCACGAAGAAAACGAAGGATATCCGCGAAGCTGGGGCGATTATGCTTTTACCGATCTTGGGCTGGATCCGGAATTCTGGGGAGAGCCGAAGGACCATATCCGGTATTCCACCGGCGGCAGCCGTCTGAAAATAGAACCTGAAGACGGCTATACTCTGAGTGTCGAGTCGCTTTCGGGGGAAATACGGGAACTCAATTCGACGCTCAACTGGAACCTGTGGTACAACTTCGACGATCAGACCTGGTATTATCACACAATAGAGCCGGGCAACGAAATAGATATAACTACATTACAGGTTTTCGAAACGCAGTAAAAAACCGGCGACCCCCGGGGGCCGCCGGTCCGCGGTTTCAGCGATTCCTATCCCAGCAGTTCCTTCATTCTTCCAAGGCCTTCTTTTATGTCGGGCGTGTCTATACCCGAGTAGGCAAGCCTTATATAGCGCTGTGTCTCGCCCGGCAGCGGAGTTCCGAAATGGTTGCGTGTGGTAAAAGACACGCCTGTTTCGTAAAGGACCTTCTTGCGGAATTCCTCAACGTCGGCCAGGCCCATGTTCTGGATGGCGTCTGTAACGTTGGCGAAAAGGTAGAACGTGCTTTCGGGCCTGCTTACGTGAACCCCGCTCATGCCGTTGAGCATATCCACGGCTACGTCCCGCCTGTCCTTAAGGACGTCCAGCATATTGTGCAGGTCCGTCTGGGGGGCCTTCAGGCCTTCCAGGGCCGCGTACTGCACGAAATGATTCGAGCACGATTCGTCGTTGACGTTGAACCGTGATATCTGGGTCGCGAACTCCTCGGGGCCTATAGCTGCGCCCAGGCGCCATCCCGTCATGGCGAACTTCTTGGAGAAGGTATAAAGAATGACCGTTCTTTCGAACATACCCGGCAGGCTGGTTATGCTTTTGCCTCTGGCGCCGTAGAGAATATCGAAATAGGCTTCGTCGCTGAGCACGTAAAGATCGTGTTTTACGCAGAGTTCGGCAAGGCGTTTCATTTCCTCATCGTCCGACTCCGCGCTGGTGGGGTTATGGTAGTTGTTGTAGATGAGGATCTTTGTTTTGGGCGAGAGCTGTTTTTCTATGGTGTCGAAATCGAGAGCAAAGCCCGTTCTGGTCTCGATGAACCCGTAGGGTTTGCCAACACCGCCGTGGAAGTTGATCATGGATTCGTATATGGGGAAACCCGGGTTGGGGTAGAGTACTTCGTCGCCGGGGTCCATGAAGGTCATTATGAACTTGCCTATCACCGGCTTCCCGCCGGACTGGATGCTGACGTTTCCGGCGTCAAGCGAAAGCCCCCTGTCTTTTGCAATTTCGTTCGCCAGGGCTTCCCGCAGCGGTGTAATGCCCGGAGTGGGGCAATAACCGGTCTTGCCGTCGTTCATGGCTTTTACGGCCGCTTCCCTTACGACTTTGGGCGTTAGTATGTTGAGGTCGCCCAGATGGAACGGGTAGACCTTTTGCCCGGTCGCCGCAAGGGTCGCCGCTTCCGCCCCAACGGCGAAGGCTGTTTCGGTCCCGAGATCGCGAATGCGGTCAGCGTATTTTTTCATCGGAGCTCACCTCGCTTTGAGTTTCAGAACATCGCGAACGGCTTTTACCAGGTT
>Ga0272442_10006748_pt1 | contig 15006 bp, 11 predicted proteins | sample SSMForm2O_FD_200262 | JGI IMG/M metagenome (GOLD analysis project Ga0272442, IMG submission 200262) | Marine sediment archaeal communities from Little Sippewissett salt marsh, Falmouth, MA, United States - SSM-Form-2O | ecosystem: Environmental > Aquatic > Marine > Wetlands > Sediment ...
GAGGAATAAGCATTACCCTCCACTACATAAAAGTGAGCTTCAATTCCAACTACAACCCGCATAGTTTGCTTTCAACTATCCTTTCAGGATTATCGCGATTAAACTCGTAGCATGATTACCGGGAAGAAGTGATCTGCTGAACGGCCTGTACGATAGCCTGGCCCGTTTGAGTGGGTGTCATTTCCCCCATCCGCAATCGGTAGGCTGTATAGCCTTGCAGGGCCTTTTCCAAAACCTCGGCCATGCCGGCATAATATTCTTTCAAATCCAGAACGGCGGTACCGCCGGCCCCTACTAGTAAATCAATCGCACAGCGCCCTTGCTCATAATTCCAGTTTCCAACTAACCGCCGAATTACCTCAGGCAGAGGCAATTCATCCATTTGTGTTTTGGTACCGGAATAGCGTTCCACAAAGAGTACACTTCGGAGGGGTACATTTTCCAAAAATTCGGCCTCGGGCAAGGCGGTTCTAGCTGGTATTTGCATATGCTCCGGCGTGATTCTGCGCGCAATGTTTTCCAGAGTGGGAAATGCCATGACGGTTGGACGGACCACAGTCCGTACCTTTTCCAACACCCCGGACAAGAAAGGTGGAACCAGAGGTTTGTGTTTGCTTTTGAAGAGATGCGGAAAGAGATTGCGGTGATACGGATAGATAAAAAATGCCTTGGGAAAGGATAACAACCGTCCATCAGCAGCAATAATAGTATAATCGTCTCCCAAGAAAGCAGCACCGGGTACTTCATTAAGCAGAGATATTATAGCACTGGTCTTTCCCGTACCACCCCATCCCGGTAGAAGAACACCTTGTCCTTCCACGGCTACCGCAGCTCCATGTACAAAACAATGGTTTTTTCTAATCAGGATGGTTTGTATAACTGGATTTACAAAGGGCAGCAAGTCTCTTTTGCTGGCAAGAATATATCCTTTATCTTCCTGCACCAGATGGAGCTTGTAGCTATTTAGATACACATGCTTTTGGGTAAAGAGATACGATTCACTGGCAAAACTGTGCTCACCGATTTCCGGAGGCTGATATTGCAGGGTTAGATCAACATGGTTCAGAGAACCAACCTCGAAGGGACCAAATACCAGCCGGACCGAGCGTTCACTGGCATGACCGGCCTGAACCCGCAAGCGCACCAAATCATGGATATTGAAAAACAACCAATTATTGTCTTGTGCCATAGTTCTATGTTCCCTTGGAAGGTTTTAAAAGGAACTACCCATTGCAATTCTATACTGACAATATAACTTTCCCTCTTCCTTGACAAATTGCATATATACTAAGAGTAAGTTCACCATTCTTCTGTTATTTAACTTAGCCAACACTTTTCCGGGCGACTAAAACAAGCCCTGGGCAAAGATCTATTTTTTTGACTGAAGCATAATACATAACAACCATCCCCACGTCCCTAATATACTCCATAAGTCGCTTTCTCTTTTTTTCCCAACGATATGCAGTAACCCCGGTAAGACCAGCAGCAGCATAACGAGAAACCAAGGCGCGTTCGGAAAAATTGAACATGGCATCGCCACAAACATGGTACGGGATAGGAGCCGGCAGCTTCCACCGACCGTGGAAAAGATGCCAGCGTAAAGTGTACAGTCGATGCACCAGGTTTCGATTAGTGGTACGAGTAATCAGGATACCACCGGGGCGCAGTTTCCTACTGAAACTAGCCAACAAATCGGTCGGATCGGATTGTCCACAACAATAGATACTATCAATAGCAATGATGATATCGAGAGAGGCATCAACAATATCCGCTTCCTGCAAGGAAGGTGATACTTGATGCCGCCCTTCCTTTTTAATTTTCTGAATCATTTGAGGGCTAACTTCAATTCCCAAAGTATGAGCCCCCTTGTCGGCGAACACGTCCAACAAGTGGCCGTAGCTACACCCAAAATCCAACACCTCTGTCGGCTGACGCCCTAGATGTTTACACGACATCTGATAAAACCATTCGAAAAATATTCGTCTTCGCTCGCGCCAATATTCCTCCTGTTTCGGATCCGTATAGAGAGCCAGTTCATAATGCGTTAACACCATTGGGTCATTGTAATCCAGCCCACGAATAGATAGGTCACATTTTTTACAATAATATAATATAGTCCGTAAATTCACCCGTTCGCCATCCAAGCGCACAAAGAAAGGTCCAGAACCAAGTGGTTTCAACGTGCCCCCGCAATAACAGGTTTCCGGCCTGATAATACATGGGACATCAACAATTTCCCGGATGTCTGTCAACCCGATACTCCTTTTCACAATTTAATAACTCACATTGGTATAAACGCGAATTTCGTTTATATCCTCATAAATTCCGATTGTCAACTTCTATCAAGCCCCAGTTTCTACTCCCATTGCTGACTTCTAACACTCACCTTCTCTATAATATTCGGAATTGTAGAGTAGTTGTTGTTCATCAATTTGGTATTCGAACTCCTGCTGGGCGGCTTGCATACTCCTCCTATAGGCCAAATGGGCCAGCACCCACATTACCAAGATAGGATACACAATCAGACGTTTACGCGGGGGGTCTCCGATGACCACACCGACAGTATAGGTAATCATGAGATATAAGAAAAAGTGCCAGTCAAAACTACTAATCAGATGCCGAATTAAGCAATATAAGGCAAAAGGCAGTAAAAGCCAATAGATAGAATAAAAGAAAACATTCATAGGTTCATAGTACGTTATCATACCCCAAGGAATCGGGCTAAGAAAAGCTTGCAGTATGGTGCGTAATGAAAGAAATGCCGTCAATGATATTCTACTCGCTCCTCCCATCTCCATCATATTCTGCATAAATGTAGTTGTAAATCCAATAAATACAATCGACGATATTACCATTATTAATGCCAGACGCTTTTGCATTTCAATTCGCAAGGACATAACCGTATGTAGTATTAATGCCACTACAATAATGGCTGGGATATACATCCTGAGGGTGGAAAGGAAATAAAGCAGAACAAGAACAGCCGACCAACCAAAAATTACTTTGTTTTTGCTTTGTATCCGAGAGGAACTCGTACGAGACTGGATCAAGGTATCCAAAAGAGCCATAATAAATAAAAACAAAGCCAGAATGAGGCCGTCTTTTAGATTACGGTAATTGTAGTAGAAGGCAGGAGTAAAAAAGAGGCCTAAAAAGACGCATCCTCCAAAAGCCAAGCTTTCTCCATAATGTCTACGCCAAACACGAGTTACACAGCTTAAACCAGCAAAAAATAGCAACGTCTTAAATAAACGGACGGCAAGAGCTGGATGAGAGGAGATAGTCCACATCACTGCCAATACATAGTGATAACCAAAATGATTTGATCCTTCGGCTGCATCTCTAGCATCCAATAATCCTACTTCAAAGGGAGCTCTGCCTGAAAAATGCCTCGTATTGTCAAAATATTTCTGGCAGTCGCTGTGAATATCCACAACGATAGGATACCCAGTCTGTTTCACCAAACGAAAATGCAATACATACATCATGATCAAGTGGCCAATAATAATCCCCACCAAATAGATCTTATGCCTCTGACTGAATGAGCGTAAGATCACCAGCGGGATAACCAAAGCCATAATTGAAAATAATATAGGAACAAACATTGTAATCTATCTATTTTATCAAAGCACAAAAATAGAATATATTGACGTCTAACTAATATTATTGAGGATTTAAATAACGAGTAGTAATAAAGGGAACTTTGTCCCGGATTTGCGCATCATTCTTTTCCCCATGGGAATTGACTACTGTAAAGGAACCTTTAATATCATAAATACCCTGGCGGCCTTTTTCATCTTTTATAGCTAGGAAGGGACGATCCATTTTATCAAAAACAAAACAGTCTATAAATTCAATCTGCCCAAATTGTTGGGTCGGTTTTTTTTTCAAAAGACTTAACCCTATGGGATTTTGGCTTCTCCAGCGAGATACATTCTTAAATTTACAATTACGATAAATTATCTGTAAAGATGAATCAACTTTCTCAAATTGAATCCATGCTCCCGGATAACTAATATCTTCACAGATACAATTTCGAAATTCTATTTTACCTCGGGGTCGACGATTATTGTTTACGGCTCGTACCCGCAGGCCGGACTCGGAACAATTTATGGCATAGCAGTTATCAAAAAGAATTGAAATATCGTGAGATTTGACACTAAGATTACTCACGCTGGCTATGAAACCGGAGCCTGCATTGTTTCGTGCAATACAATTCCGTATCACAATATTCGCCACCACATCTTCAAACAGATAGGGTTCCACATCAATCCCTGCCGAAGGTGCGGTTCCTTTAGTACCGCTAAACACACTATTTTCAATCCAGACGCCATTACCTGATACTATGCTCAGTCCCTGCCTGTAATTATCGTCACAGAAACAATCCCGGATCAATATATTGGTACAAGGTTGCTTTTTAGCACCTCTATTCAAGCAAATACCGTCCCCTCCGGAACTAGCCAAGCGCAAACCTAAAATCTTTATATCACTCGCACCCCTTAGTCCTATAACGTGCCGGAAACCAGTATCTTCATATTCATCACTTTGGTAATCTGATTTCCTCATCATCAAAGTAGCGCCATATCCTCTAAAAGTCACATTACTTACGTCCTGTGCTAAAAACAGACAGTCTCGCGGGCCCTTAAATGCTCCTTTATTGGCAGTAACTACCACGCCCGGCTCAAAAATGATTTCTTGATTTCCAACTACTGTTATTGGTCTTACAATCCATTTCTTACCAACATAGGGAATAATCACCGTTTGGGCCCTTGAATCTAGGGCAGCTTGAATCGCTTGAGTTTGATCGGTCGGATCTGAATCCCACCAGGATACTGTTACCACACTTTTTGTCGAGGTATAAACATTGTCAGGCCTCTTCGGTGGCTGCCCCTTGGGCAAAGTCGGATTAGTGGGATAAGGAAAAACTTGCCCCTGGGAGGATATCCCAGGAAACAATATACTTAATATAAACAAACTCACACAAAAGAGAATTCGCCCTTGCACCCGCACAGATCCCTTCCTCTGTGACAAAATCTTTTTGTAGGATTTCATCGCGCAACACATTTGTTTTATACCTCACTTTTTATGTCGGCAGAGGCCATACTATATATCGACTGTAATTGTTCCACTGTTTTGGTGATCGAAAAGGTATTGCTTACATAATCTCTGGCTTCTTGGCTAAGCTGATGACGAAGAGAATGATGTTGCAATAGAAAACGTATCTGCTCAGCCAAACCCCGGAAATCTAGAGGATCTCGGCTAAATTTGCGAAAAACCGGGGCCAAGGCTTCCTGAATACCGGGCACATTACTGGCTACGACCGGCACTTGGCCCAACTGAGCCTCTATCGCAACAACTCCAAAACCTTCAAAAATAGATGGCATTACAAAAACATCCATGGCTCCCAGCAAACGGACAACGTCCGGACGATTACCTGTGAAAATAAAGCGAGGGCGTAAATTACACTGGTCCACCTCGTGTTCTACCGAGTCGCGTAAATGCCCATCTCCAACCAGGAGAAAATATAAATTTGGAATCTCCGGACAAAGACAAGCCGCTATCTTTACGATGGTGTGATGGTTCTTAGGCTCACGAAAGCTGCCCACATGACCCACTACCAAGGCATCAGCAGGTATATCAAATTCACGGCGGACGTCACCAGCAGATATAACCTCTGAAAAGGATTCAAGCGCCACGCCATTATAACTGACTTGAAACTGAGGCCGGCGTTCTTTCCAATCAGGGTAATACGTATCCAAACATGCCTCAGACACCCCCAAAATCCTGGTCGCAAATCTGAGGTTAAGCCATTTTAACAATGCTACCGCCCTGCGATTCATAAATCCCGGATTACGCCAAGCGGTCTGGGTATGTTCATATGAAGCAACACGTATGGGGACGTTGGCTAAACGGGCAGCCAACATGGCAGCACCGCTGACCTCGGATAATCGTGCATGAATCACATCATATCTTTCGCGCTGCAGCAAACGAAACAAACGCCCAACAAATGGAAATACAAATTTCGACCACCGACAGAGTATAAGGCGTGTATCAGCAGCCAAATATTCGTCGCGCAGAGATCCATCTACACTTTTTCCACAAGCAACATCAATAGAAAATCTCTTACGATCATACTTTTGCAGCAGAGAAAGAACTTGTCGCTCAATGCCGCCTATTGCCGGAGAAGCGATAATTTGTAGAATACGTATCATTTTTAATTTAAAACTGGAATAATATCAGAGATCTAACAATCTTCTTGATCATTATTTTTTTCTATTGATCTCTAACAAGAGCTATTTCGTAAAATTCCTTGGAGGATCTCACCTGCTTGGAGAGACATATCCTCCATTTTAGAGATACGCTGGCTAAGATATCTTCTATGGTACTTCGCTTCCCGTAAAATTTCCGCGACTTTATCAGCTACTCTATCAGGTTTCAAATCCTGTGGCATTATGCAGTAGTCATTATGATTGTATATGTCTTTACTTAGTCCCTCAGCCTTAATACTGTAAGCCAAGTTAATTGTAGGAATTCTCATAGAGTAGGATGCAATAGTCGAGTGCATACGTGCACCAACAAACATCTCCATTTGACCGATAATCCACTTCGTTTCGGCGGCGTTGAATACAGGAGGAACTAAAACTACCTTTTTTTTCAACTCTGGCATTAAGGAAATCACTTTCTGCATGAAAAGGTAATCATCATTCCAAGGCATGCCCGTTACATGAGGGATCAGATATATCCGACGCTTTGTTTTTTCCAGTATATTATGAATGATAGCAGCGGCGAGGTTTTGCCATTGAGACAGATCACCTTTAGTGGCATAATCCTTCATTAAAGGACTCAAATTCAAACCGATATTACCTGGTTCTATTTCCTGATATTCTTCACTTGGCGGCTTGATTGGCCGCATGAGGAATGCTGGGTCGGCCACTTGATGTACGTTCTCTGTTAGACCTATCTTCTCTAGGTATTCAATGGTCACGGTTTCCCTTGCTAAGATATGAACTTTGCGAAGGTGTTTGGTCATATATCTTTCACCTGCAGGAAATTTATCAAAGGGCCCAACAGATGCTCCCCATATAACTAATGGTTTGCCTTGGGAAATTACAAGTTCATCTAATTGTAAGCAAGTTATGGGCAGTCGCTTTAGACCACTCAGAGCTAGGGAATAATTATCACCCCCTAGAGCCAAAACAGCTTGTGCCTCGTGCAAGCTAGGTTTGAGGTCCTTATAGATTATATGCCTTAAGGCATTAGGGTAAAGAAACCATAAAGTTTTCGACAAGCACCAAGGAAAACTAAACTTTCTATAACGATTGTACATGGTTTTATGGACTATCGCACTATCTTTTTCGTTTTTCCTTTGTTCATTATATTGCTCCTCATTCTTGTAAGATGATACAGCCAAAAAATGTGGCTGATTAAAGTGTTGACGCAAAATAAAAACAGTGCCACGCAGAATAGCCTCACAGCCACGGTTACAGTATGAGCCATTACCAGCTAAAATAAATAAAGGGTGATTCTGAAACATATACAATACTCCCGATCAACTACACATAAAGCGACATAGCTTGCGTATAATGCCACTGTGAAGATATGATACTACTTAATTATTTAAATGGCGATCTTAATCTACCCATAATATTTCTCACAATACGTCCAGGTATATGCCGTATAATGTTAATTAGCCGATGGCACAAAATCCACGGTTTTAAAGCACTAATAAAAATCTCCAATCCTGCCTGAGTCTGTTGTTTAAGAAATGCCTCATGACTTAAGATTCGAGTCCTAATCCTTAACAATTGAATTAAACGAAAAAAAATAGATCCTACCTTTCTGTCAGCCCTCAAACGCTTACGAGGTCGCCAGTTACCTTTTTTGTCCATCAGATACAGACGATATTGTAATCCGGCTCGTCGTTGGCGAATACCTCCTGCTTGAGATTGAATAACTTTATCAATCGAAGTCTCTTGCAGAGTAAGTTGTTTGCCCTCTACACCCTCTCGAAGTAATTCCAACATTTCCTTTTTCCGAGCTATAACAATACTGTTACCCCGGTAATCTTGGCAATATTCAGGTAACCAGGCATCTCCAACGGATATATCAGCGGTCTCTGCCAGAACGTCATCACAAAATTCGCACGCCTTTAGCATAAAAAGGTTATAATTCCAACTGTTTGACCACACGTCTTCCATCATTATCTTACTGTGCTTTTTGGAGCCTTGGGAGTGGTGCCATACTTCAAAAGCATATTTATTCGAGGGGTTACCTGGAATTTTTTTGCGAAAATTAACCGAAATAATCTCTTTTTCACTTACTCCACAACAGCGTGAGAGATAAGCAGCATATTGCTTGGTTTTAAGATGCCCACAAAAAAGCCCTATGTAATAAATAATACGTTCTCTAAGAAGAGGATCCGCTTGACTAGCTAATTTCAATGCCTTAATGAAACAGGGTAAACCAATGAACAATATTTTCTCTCTAGTTTGCCTAATCTGGCTGATAATGCCGGATACTTCCACGGGATAATAGCGAGATTTTTTACATCGTCGTAAATCGGCCCTGTCCCTAATAAGTTTGTATTCAAAAAGACATTCATTTCTATTGCTGGGCCCCACACAGGCAACAGCTTCAACTTTTTTTTGGGAAAGCATTGCGCTGGCCAACCAGGTAACGATACCGCCGGAAGTGGACTCCTCATGTGCTTCATGATCATTGATATGCCCAATGAAACATCGTAGATAATATCCCGTTTCTGCACGATGCTTGATTTCTTCTTGGCAACCGAAACGTTGGGCAGCAATTGTATCTTCATTTTCATGATTATTCGCAAATGGACATACCTGCAGGCTCAAGGAACCCCATTCTTCCTTAGTATTTTGCTTTAATTCTGGAAGGTATGCACCGTATTTATCTGTATATATACGCAATATATCTGGCAGCACTCCTACACAGGTACCACAACCCACACAGAATTTATTAGCCACTATTTTTTCCAAAACATCTTTACACATAATCCATAATATTCCATATAAAGCTCATTTCAAAACTACGAAATTTTGTGATTGTAGCGATTGCAATGTAAAATCAAATGATTTTCTTATTACTTCCAGTTATCTTGACCTAGATAGCAATGAATACAGTAATGCTCTCTCATGTTTCTTCAGGACCACAAAGTAACACATAGATCCATACACAATTAATAACAGAATACATATCAACGTTAGACGGGGTATAGTTGTCAAGTCACATAGCTTACTTAATCCCAGAGCACTAAGGGATAATAGTCCAGTCATCACTATACCTGAAACAATCCCATTAAGAAAAATAGTTTTCGGTTGATTAGTAATGATGGCCGCATATACCGGCGTGAAGAATAAATTCTTAGCCACTAAACAAACCGTTAATGACAGAGCAATACCATATATACCCAAATGGGTATGCTTGACCAGCAGAACAGATAAAATCACATTCGCAAGCCCACCAACAATTGTAACTAGTGCTGGTATTTTTACCTTATCCAAACCTCGACAGATCGCAAACATCGGTCTTATGGATATGTTTACTATCCAGGGACCTACCAGAAGCCAGGCTAGTGGGGACAAATCAGCAAAATCTGATCCCAACCACTTTTGCAAGATAGGAGCCGAAAGTCCACATAAAAGCCCAACTGGAAAAGACATAATGATTGCCAGAAACTTTGTCGCCCGACGTATCTGTTGAGCCAAAACATGCACCTGATTGTGTGCGATATAGTCAAAGGCAATAGGAGTAAAAACATCACTTACGGCTGCTCCGAGAGTTCCAAGCAGAGTAATCCACAAAGTAATAGGAGCATAATGGCCACATGCTTCCGGACCTAAAATAACATCAATCACTAACAAACCAATGCCAACATATAATAAAGCGCCTACCTGATTCACCGCTATCCACGCGCTCATCCGCCCCATTTCCCGAATTGCACTCCATTTAAATAATTTCCACTTTAATTTTAGCTGGGGTGTCAAGAAACGAGTCAGAGCCACAGAACTTACTAAAGTGAAAAGTGCCATAAGAAAATAAGATACTCCCACGTATTCCAGAGATGGGGAGAAATAATGGAAACACAATACAAGAAAGCCCGCACGTAGAATATAGCTTAGAGTTTTTACTATATTGCTCAAATCAAAACGGTGTGTAATAAAAGTACTTGCCAGCAGGGGGCTGGTAATAGCCGTGATAAAGGATGAAGAAATTATATATAAAAATAACCAACCGGTCTCCTTTTCATATCCGACCGGGACCTGAAACAACATTGAAAAAAAAGTGGAAAGAATAATTACCGGAATAAACAATATCCAACATAAACCGATTAAAGCAATTATGGCACTACTGAAATATGTACTACCTAAGTCAACTTCACCTCTATTAAGATGTATAGCAATATAACGGCTCACGGCATTAGAAATCGACATAGTAAATAAATTAAAATAAGCAATAAAGGATATCACCAAAGGAATCATTCCATAAACTTCCACTCCCAAATTACGTATTAGATAGGAAGTTATCCAAAAACCAATTATAGCGCTTATAACAACTACCAACACATTTGTACTGATATTAGCTGCCAGTCGGCGCTTTGCTTCACTGATATTTCGCATGGAGAATTGTTTATGAAGAAAAAGATATTTTTATGTTTTTATAGGCTATGATGTGTGTTTTGTTAGCGCGATCCAAATCCGGAAATCGGATTTTCCAATGCAAAACGGCCTTTGGATCTTGTTTTTGCGTCCTGATTAACCCTATCAAAACCTAATTGAGTCTGAGACGAGATATTGGAACTACTTGATCCTAAGGGAAATAGACCCGTACTTCCTTCCTCTTGCCCGAAAGAGAAAGAGTTTTTTGTAAAAGCATTATAAGCTGTAACCGCTTGTTTCTGGAAGTTTATATCCGTTTGAAAAGAACTCCCATAACCGAGGACACTGGGCTTAGATAGTCCTTTAGATTGTCCCGGCGTGGAAATTAACGAAAGAGGCTTGCCTAAATTTTCGAGATTGAATGTAAAAGCATTTGATGCCTGCCTCACAGGTCTAAAGGATGTTGAGGGTGCCAGTTTGCTAGTTGTTCGTGACTGGGCAGGAATACTGTTAGATCTTCTGGAAATCCCGCCAGCATATTCGCCCATTTGCCCACTCTTAGAGGCCCTAGAAGGCCTGGAACCAAAGCCAGTAAAGGGAGATCGCATATTAACGTTAGCGTTATACCTTAACATATTTGGATTGGATTGTACTCGGGAACCTAAATTATCGGAACCGGTTGAGTGATTGCTAAAAGAGGCCACTGCGTTAGACGAACCACGGGAAGTACCCCCTTGAAAAGATTCTAAACCACTGGTTGTAGCGTTCCCCACAACTTCTCCTGCAAATAATTCACTCGCGCCCAAGCATACAGACATTGCACAAAAGAAGACAATTAATCCCTTGTTTAATATTAAGATTCGCTTTTCGCTTCTCTGATCCATTGCCAATTCCCTTTTAGGTAGTTTTTCACACCGCTCACCGACAACATACCCATCTAACTACCTTAATATATTATAAGTTATAATTACCGTTGAAACAAGTAATATTACACCTTGCCCCCTCGACGGCTCCCTCGCCAGTCAAATTGATCTATTCTAACTTGCTTTCATATAAGCGGTTAAGCATTGTATATCGAATGCTGCCTTCCCTTTGAACCGGTTATTTCATGCCTTGACAATTTTACTTCGTCCCCCTTTTACCTTAGCCGTCGCGTTACGCGTATCAACCACCAACTTGGAATTTTTTACAATCCAATCGTAATCATAGTCGCTGTGATTGGTGGCGATCAGTACCGCATCATATCCCTGCAGCATTTTTGCAGTTAGTGGTTTGCTCTTCATCTTAAAATGCACCTGTTACAGAAAATGAACCACCATTTAAGGTGAATGTAAGTGACGCATTCTCCTTAACTGTTATATCAAACAATTGGTCGGGCTTATTGAAAAAGGAGTTTGGCGTTGCATAAAGTTCTATACCATCGACAACAGTTAGGTTTTCCCCGTTAATATCAATATCTCCTCCGTGAATTAGCAATTTCCCGAGACTTTTACTGTGGTTGTCTCCGTTGGTAAAGAATAATCCACCTTGAACATCGATACTGTTTAGAGAGGTTGAAGCATCGCTCGAATTGGATAATTCAAAGATGCCCCCCGTCATCACCACATCACCGTAATTACCCATATTAGCTCTTATTCGGCCCTGAGAAAGATTAACGCTATCAACGAAACCAGCACACCAAAAAAGGATTTGCCAATCTTCATTATTCATATCCATATTAAGAGTACCTATGGTAGTTTCCGCATATCCCATTAAAATTTTCTGTGTTGTTCCGTTGCCCTCCAAAGCATTAACTGTATTAAAATTGCCTTTGATACGAGAGTCGCTGTATCCCCCCTTTAGTGTGAGGGTGTCCGCATTGATATATAAATAGTTCCCCACAATCCCACCGCCGATCGATCCTGTGAATTCACTTTCAATACGAAGTTCCAAAAGGGTGATATTTCCCTGGTTCAGATCATCCTCGGGGCCTGTCGTGCTGGTATCGTTGAATATCACCAAATCCCCGTCACTCGGCACACCGTTTGACCAATTACACGGGTCATTCCAACTCGTATTGCCTGCACCCCCATTGGTCCAGGTTGTACACTTCATACTGCTGCCGCTATAATAGCCCTCGATTTTCTCCAGGGTCCCCACATCTTTCACAGATACAATGAAATGTGCCCCGTACCCCTCTTCAAAATCGCCATTTACACACCCTTCAAGGACAATATGGTGAATTGGTTGCCCCAGACTATTATTGCCCAGAAGAGTGCTGTGAACATAGCAGTGCCTATGTCCGGAAAATAATGCGATAACCTTATGATTAACCATAATTTCTCTTACCTCTTCCGCATTTACCAAATCGTGATAGGTATTACAGGCTCCCATGGGATAGTGACTGAATAAAACGCTACACATTCCTCGATCATCTGCATCCTCTAAGGTGTTTTCTAGCCAGTTAAGTTCGTCTAAGCATATGTGAGCGTCTGTATAATTATATCCTTCAGGCCACGAAGCACCCGAAGACGAAAAACCGGTGTCTAGAATAACACACCGCAAATTCTCTATATCAACATAAAAATATGTTTCTGCCTGGCCTACATCGGCAAGCCAGTCGTTTTTATCATAATAAATTGTATAACAATCGTGATTGCCGATGGCCCAATAAACCGGTATCCCCCCGGAGTTGTTGTTTAAAATATCTGCAATGATTTCCATTTTTGTGGGATTACCCGTAATTGCATCTGTATATGAGTCCACCGAATCGCCTAAACAAAAAATTGCATCTACTCCGGTAGTGACAAATTGATTTACTGATTGCTGAGCCTTGTTTTCTGCATCTACATAATGACGACCACCGTATACGTCCGTTCTATAGCTGTTGTGAATATCCGTAACGATCCCCAACTTCAATGTGTTTGCAATAACACTTTCTTTTAGCCAGTTTTTTGACATCAGGCTAAAATCTTTAATATTAACTTCTTCATCCAGATTCAAATCGCCGGGATAGGTTCCATCTTTCCTGAGCCAGTCTTGCACCAAGATAAAAAGGTCATCTTGGTCAACATAACCATTTCCATTGCAATCACCACCTGTTATATCTCCCTTAGAAATTAAAACCGACAAAAATAAACATCCTCCTATCAGGGCTCCATACCAATTTATCTTTCTCATGATTCTTACTCTACAATGTTTAACAAATCAATTAATATAAATTCGAACTACACTAAGAAATTGTTTAATTTCTCAAATGGGATTACATTATTTGCCTGCCAATGTTTGTTTATTTTCTTTGCTACTTATCTTTTTAGCATATCAGAAATCGACATAGTTTACAAGGCAAAAAAGGCTCACCTTTGACCTTTCATTCAATTTTAACTTATATTTGTAACTTACATCCATTTAAACAATGATGCATTATATGCTGAATTCCCCCTTTTCGGGGCGGTTTTACGCCTTGACTATTTTCCCCCGTCCCGCTTTTACCTTAGCCGTCGCGTTACGCGTATCAACCACCAATTTCGAATTTTTCACAACCATATCGTAATCATAGTCGCTGTGATTGGTGGCGATCAGTACCGCATCATATCCCTGCAGCATTTTCGCAGTTAGTGGTTTGCTCTTCATCTGCAGATCGTGTTCCCGCTGTTTATGCGTGCGCGGGATATAGGGATCGTTATAATCCACCTTGGCCCCTTTATCTCGCAACAGTTCAATCAGTTCCACCGACGGTGATTCCCGAATATCATCGATGTCCTTTTTATAAGCCAGCCCCAGCACTAATATCTTTGAGCCTTTCATACTTTTTTTGCACTCGTTCAAGGCTTCCATAGTCCGATGGACCACATAGTGTGGCATACTGGTATTGATCTCCCCGGCCAACTCTATAAAACGCGTGGGCATCCCAAACTGGCGTGCCTTCCAGGTAAGATAAAACGGATCTATAGGTATACAATGTCCTCCCAGTCCCGGCCCCGGATAAAACGGATGATATCCAAATGGTTTCGTGCTGGCCGCCTCGATAACCTTCCACACATCGAGGCCCATTCGATCAAACAGCATTTTTAATTCATTCACCATCGCGATATTCACACCCCGGTACATGTTCTCCAGAATCTTGCACGCCTCAGCCACTTCACATGAATCCACGGGAACTAAAGTGCCTATACCCCAGCGGTATATCTCCAGCGCCTTATCCAGCGATTCCTGATTGATCCCTCCTACCACTTTCGGTATCGTACCTGTCTGAAAATGCGCATTGCCCGGGTCTTCTCGTTCGGGCGAATAAGCCATATAAAAATCTCTACCCGCCTTCAGGCCCGAACTTTCTAATATGGGCTTCATTACTTCTTGTGTAGTCCCCGGATAGGTGGTGCTTTCCAACACTATCAACTGTCCC